>Ga0307981_1001134_pt1 | contig 24729 bp, 19 predicted proteins | sample OrgLakmetagen987_FD_201849 | JGI IMG/M metagenome (GOLD analysis project Ga0307981, IMG submission 201849) | Saline water microbial communities from Organic Lake, Antarctica - #987 | ecosystem: Environmental > Aquatic > Non-marine Saline and Alkaline > Saline | place: Antarctica: Organic Lake... | reverse complement strand
AACGGCAACCCGGACCTCGCCACGGCCAGCGGGGATCCTACGAACGCCCGAAAGCGAAGGAAGCGTAGCGCTGACTTTCCATCCTTTGCCTACGACACGAAACGGAGTCGAAGACAACGAGGAAGGACGCCCGTCAAGTTTCAAGATTCAAGCGGCAAAAGCGAATGGGTAGCTCGGACACCAGCAAAGCCAAGAAACGTCTCTGTTCCAAAACGCGAGGATGAGGAGGAGGTAGGAATGTCCTGGTTTGAGAAGATATTCTACGCTGTGATTGGAAGCTCCTACGAATCTGGTTTTATAGATATTACGAATTCGGCTAGGAAGACTCGCCTTTTGATGGAACGTGCCTACGCTCTTCCCGAGCCATTTTCTAAGGAGAATATGGATATCCCACCAAGCCTCGACGACTTGACCATTCGGCCCCGGCAGCCGTTTGAGGGATTCTGGATTAGCACTCCAGCTCGTGTCTTATCGTTTGGGGGCGCTTACACAGTATTCCCATTGCTGACCAAGTTTCTAGATCGCTTTGTGACGATGCAACCGGAGCAGTTGGACGATATTACTTCCAAGTTTGCTCCGGGTATTTCAATTCTCTACGGTACCTTTGTGTCGCTTACGCTTTCGATCTTGTACACACGACAGCGAGATATTCAAGATAATGTGAGTTACCCCGACGATCCATCGAGAACGCATCCTGTACAGTAGCATTCCCGTCCTCACGTGTTGTCATTCTACTTTGCTTTGCAGGTCGCCCTGGAATGCGCATACCTCGTGATCATTACACGAAATCTTCTCAGCATCTTCAAAAACAATCGCGACATGGCGATTGAAGCCGGGCAGTGTGCTGCTGACCAAATACGAACCCTGGTCCGATCGTCTCGCGGTGCCGAGCTCATTTTGCTCATGTACAACGACCCGTACGCTCGCATGGCGGAGCTCTTGGAAGCACAAGAGGAGCATCTCTTTTACGAGTTGGGAAGCTACGGCCGAAGCGCCAATCTACTCTCCAACTCCCGAGATATTCTAAAGGACCTCAACCGCATCCGCGCGAATCGACTCAGCGATGAAGCACTCGCACTCCCACCGACCCACTTTCTGATCCTGAACTTCTTGACGTTGCTAATTCTACTTGGGTACACAATCTCGATACTTCCGACCACGGATTTTCACACCGGTGAAGTATCGAACGAAAGTTCAGTTCTGTTTGGCGTACTCTCGACCATTTACGTGCTCTTTTACAACTTTTGCGCCGATCTCAACAACCCATTCGAGGGTGTTTATCAGATAAGACGGAGCTGCGCAGCCAGTCACTTGCTGGAAGCCAAGTGGTTGATTGTGAATCACCCTCTTCTTCGTGGGGAAGTCGACTTTGAAGAGGTTCCAGAGGAACCAGCGGGAGTTTTGATACGGAGTCCAGGGCTGGGAGACCTGTGGTTCGAACGCGACGAAATCTATGTCGATTCGGAAGTCCAAGAGGACTAATGCATGGGCGAGTATACGGATTGGACGAGCCTGCGTACTCTCAACTCCTAGACGGTAGTCGTTTGACCACCGGCTGGGGATGGCTCAATCACCTTACTACCAACTGCAACTGCATGTTCAACTAACAGCTATCCGTGCATCCTTTGCCTTCCTCGTAGAACACCCTTAGAATAAAACATATACAATTAATCTAATTATTAGAAATATTCTGTTCGTCAGATGTTTTGCCGCCTCTCCGTTGAGCGTTGCAGGTCTTGGAACAACATGTGACTTCTTCCCAGCTTCGTTCCCATTTCTTGCGCCACGTAAAGGGTCTGCCACAGACGACACACATTTTCGACGGCAAGTTTTCCTTCTTTACTTTCTTCTTGGATCCATCACCATCGTTACCTCGTCGTCCATTTAGTCTCGAGGTAGAATGAAATTGATTCTTTTGAATGAAACAGGTTGAATGCGAGAAAGATGAGGCGTGGATCATCTGATGAGCGCCTATCACCAGGAGCATAACTAGCTGGGGTTGTTTCCACCAGAGTATCGGATGCAATGGTAAAGTATTCACCATTCTCACTATCGTCATGCTTCCAGGGGATCGTGGCTATTTACTGGATGCCATTGGCCCAGACAGCGACAATGTTGTCATCCATCAGCTTTTATTGTGACTCACTCTCTCCCATTCACCAATGCCCTGTAAACTTTTCCAAAAAAGATTCGGACCGCCCCGTTTTCGACAGATGGCAGAAACAAAGAATCCAAAGAATCAGAGAGAACATCCAAAGTAGTGTCCTCCAAATGCTCATCAACACGGGTATCTGACACTAGTTCATAAATAAGATATCGTTGATTGCGTCACAATGACATCACTGCAAGCAAAATCCCAGCAAGGAAGACGCAAGACCTGTTCCCCGGTTGGTACCAGGTACTTGATCCACAATAATTACTTCACAAAGAACTCGCCATCCTTTTCATCGGTTGCATCTATCGTTGCATCGATGATTCATCGTTGATGGAGTGGTGTCAAGAGTCAAAACTATTTCTGATTCACTCACAACAACCCAGAGGAGTAGGATAGTAAACTGGTGACAAAGAGAAACCGAAGGAGAGAGCCCAGCTCTGACCCTATCCATACAACACAATCTTATATCAACTACTACCAGGTAGTGGTTAGTCCATCCAAACTCAATAGATCTCCCATCGATGGTATCCTTAGAAAACGAATTCCCCCCGTGCACGGCGGTAGAATGCGGCGTGGACGACAGCGAAAAGAAACGAGCCACTGGCAAACCCTCGTGCCAAATGACAGAAACATGTGTCAACGCTTGCGCTGCCTACGGTCGCGTGTGCCCCTGTGCAGCTCGCATCGCAGGACACGCTGCCTGTGACGCTATGGCCGAGTTGAAAGAAAACAGTCACGTCTTTACCAGCGAAAGTGGTCCCAATTTTACCTACCTGAACGCCGACGACATTACGATTGGGAAAAAGCTGGGTGAAGGTGGCTTTAGCAATGTGAACCAGTGCGTGATTACTACTGGAGACGAAGCTGGACAAGCATTTGCAGTCAAATACTTAAAGCGCAAGGCAATGGTGGATCTTCGCCAGTTCAAGCACGGGGCTTCCGACTTGGCTATTGAAGCTTACTTTCTGCAAACGTTGGATCATCTAAACATCGTCAAGCTTCATGGTGTGACTGCGGGAAGTGTCGAGACGAATGTAGCCACTGGAAAGGAGTGCGGCTTTTTTATTGTCGTTGATCGTCTCTTTGACACGTTGGAGAAGCGATTAGAGCAATGGCGAGCAGAGAAAGAGCAAGCGAACGAAAATTTTATAACAAGACTCTCCGACTCGTACAGGGAAAAGAAAAAGTCGGGCCTCAAGGATAAAATTCGCATCGCCTTGTCGATTGCCGAAGCGATCGATTACCTTCACAAACAGAGTATTGTCTTTCGTGACTTGAAACCGGATAACATTGGGTTTGACAAGGACGGCGTACTTAAGATCTTTGACTTTGGACTCGCGAAAGAGCTAAAAGCCGAAGACAAACACACAGATGGTCGTTATACTCTGACTGGAAATACGGGCTCGCGAAGGTAAGCAAATGCACCAGCTCAATTGAAGAGAGACGACACCTTATTCTAGATTCTAGATACTCTCTCACACTTGTGTTTTTGTTGTTTTGTTTTCAGATACATGGCCCCGGAAGTTGCAAAAGAGTGTCCTTACAACGAGTCGGTCGATGCCTATTCCTTTGGCATTCTGTTGTGGGAGCTCTGCTCCGCAGAAAAGCCATTTTATGGTTACAGCAGCGGCAAGCATATGAACCAAGTCGTCTTGGGAGGTGAAAGGCCAACAATGGACTCGCAACATACTTGCAACTGGCCGACGAACCTACAATGGCTCATGAACCACTGCTGGTCACCCTTTCCCAATCTGCGACCTTCGTTTTCTGTCATTAAGCAGGTCCTCATGGACGTTCTGGAAGACAAGGCTAGTGCCCACGGCCTAGGAAATATTCAAGAGGAAGCCGCGACGCCAGTGATGTTGCCTCCCGTCGGCGGCGGCTTTTCTGGACTCTTTCGTCCACAAAAGAATGGACGCTCCAAGACTACAGGCGACAGGAGCGAAACGGCCAAGGACGACATCCAACGACCCTCCAAGAATACGACACGTCGAAAATCATGGGGCTTGAGTGCCTTGCGAAGATAGAAAGATCTTCTCTTACGTCCCCGTGTAGTCGATCTGCTACCTCCACAACAATGTATTTGTATATATTTCTTATCCACTTTTGAACCCCATCATACCTTTGCCAAAAGTACACCTGTACCACATTTGCAGATAGTAGAGCCTGCAAATAGTCTAGTGCTAGCTAGTATACTAAGCGTTTCCTTGATTGGTATTGCTTATTGCTTGTTGCTTGCCTACCACCTATATCATAATCATAGCACATAGCCTCATTTCGTCCGACAGACCCCCGTAGCCAGGCGCGACGCACGATAACGGCGGCCTACAAACTTTTCTTCGCCTTCGGGCTTCTCGTATTCTTGCAGTTGCACCAAGATACTTTTCTTCCGGAGACCATTGCATTCGACACAACGAGAGGGCAACTACGCCTTGCTATTACATCATACATTGAGCAGTAATGTGGTCGGTATCGCTTCTCGAAGATCCTGTTCATCCCTCGGGAGTAGGCAAAGAACACCTGACTCGCATCTTGCACTCTACCATCGTACACTCGACCATTTCTCTGCAAACTGTTCTCCAAAGTGGAGACAATGCCCACTGGGACGCGTTTCAATACGGTGATCGCGTTGCCCGTGTCGCCTTGGCCGACTTTGCAGCGAGAAAATTCTCCGGCGTGAGCAGCGCCTTGAACAACTACTCACAGGGCGGCGTATCGTTCGAGCTGGAACCCCTTGACAAGCACACCACCTCACTCAGTCGCACGCGAAGGCGTAGCCGTGCTCACGCATCGGCGTCGACGCCTTATATGATTGAACGCACTGATGCGTTTTGTAATCAGGACAGTCTCGAAGTTTATCTTCGAGTCTTGGCCCGTTCTGACCCCGATGAGATGACGGACGACGGTGCAGAGAGCGACATCGATGACAAGGCTAACAGCTTGAAGAACGGAGGCTTCGACGAGGCAATCAAGACTGCAGTGAGCCAAATCTCGACCTCGGCTTTTGACCTTGGCAACGCTAGCACTCTATCTGCTGCCATGAACCATATTGCTACCGCTATTCTTCAGGAACGGATTCGCTCTCACTTGATTGAACTCGACGCTGTTGCCTTTGTCGCCGACGAGTCCATTCTCCCCCGTAAGAACGGTGCGAGTGCAGCACCCATGACCAGCCCTCCAGCTGTCCCTTTTGCGGCTCCCCCGGATAGCGTAATGAATCGCACCCTTTCAGTTGACTTGGGAAAGCTTCGTCGTTTCCTGACAGGTTTGCCAGCTCCCTTGGCAAATGGAGATGAAGAAACCACAGCAACTCTGACCGGGATGTTGATTCCGCGAGGTATTACCCTCATTGTGGGTGGCGGATACCATGGAAAGTCAACGATTCTCCGATGCATCGCTGCAGGTATCTACAACAAAATACCTGGTGACGGGCGTGAGTTCTGTGCCACGGTGCATGATGCAGTGTCTGTTAGAGCCGAGGATGGACGTTACGTCAACAACTGCAATGTTAGTGCCTTTATTTCCAACTTACCAACTCCGCCTGGTGTGACCAAGGCATTGGATACGTCGCACTTTTCCAGTGGCGAAGCATCGGGTTCGACCAGTCAAGCCGCCAATGTCGCTGAGGCTTTAGAAATGGGCAGCTCGGCTTTTTTGGTGGACGAAGACGTTAGTGCTGCCAACTTCATGGCTCGTGATGGTCGTATGAGATCTCTCGTCATGGACGAAAGTATTACTCCGCTCTTGTATCGAGTCAACGGCTTGTACCATACCCACGGTATCTCGTCGATTGTTGTCGTTGGTGGAGTCGGAGACTGGTTGGATGTCCCCGACAACGTTGTTCTGATGGACAATTATCTCTGCAAGGATGCCACGGCCAAGGCACGTTCTGTGAGCCGTCAGTTTTCACATGGCCACGTTCAGTATAAAGGACGAGGCGTGGTGCACCGGCTAGACTGGGACCACAAGGGGACGCCGAACCCTCGACGCCCGGTCGATGCCTTTGCTGAACGCTTTAGCTTGGAAACAACAGCTGTTTCTCTTTTTGATGGAGGCAGCGGATTGTCATTGCATCCCACCGAGTATCCGGATGATGACGCTGACGGAGAAGAGGAGGAAGATGAGCGATTCATTGACCTTTCGCGTTGCGAACAGTTGCTAGGAAAGAAACCTCAGCTTTATGGTTGTGGAGTTTGCGTGGTGTGGCTTCTTGAGGCTTCCCGCAAGTACCCCAAGCTAGGCATGCCTGATTTATTGAAGAAGCTTGACGCAGTCTTGGACGAAAGGGGCATACTGTCTGTTGTTCTTGGCGATGGAGGTTTGGTAGGCAACGGTGTCAATGACAAGTCCACGACTTGGAAACTGCTTTTGAACACAATGGGATGTGCCTATCGCCCTCGGAGATATGAGGTGGGCCAAGCGTTGACCCGATTACGCGGTATTGTCTTTGAAGAACTACCTGCCGAGGACGACAGAGGTGTAGCAGCAGCTGCTGCAGAGGAGGAGCGAAAGAAGCGAGAGCTGGCTGAGCTCTGGTCCGCACGACGAGATAACCAAAAAGCCAAACGCTTTGCCTAATCGATGCGAAGGGTATCACGCAGATTAGACTAAGAGTAAGCATATATCGTGGGCACAACGGCGCAAGCACTATACTCCGTACTAGCTAAAAGTAGAGCATGGTGAGAAGTGAGAAATATTTTAATTTATAGAGTTCTTGTTTGCAGGTGTCCTAGCTAGTGTAATACTTTAGTTCTTGAGTGTCCACTTGTTGCCATCAGGCCAACGAATACCAGCCGGAGAAGTAGTATCCCAGACGCCCTTCAAGTCGGGGGGTCCTCCCTTGGGGCGGAAATCGACCAAGATGGTGTCGCCATCCACCTTACCCGTCAAAGTCCAATTCTTGCCCGATCCGTCAATGGGACATCCGGGATTACCGTCGGTTCCCTTGAGACTAGCCGTGGAACCATCAACGCTAATAACACGCTGGCAGTTGGGGTGAAAGGGGTCGGCAAATGCTCCGGTAAAATCGACCGCGTTAGCAGCAAAAGGGGCCATGGTAAGGGCGGCCGAAATGGATGCCATCGAAGCCACCTTTTGGATCGCTTGGGTTGGGAAGACCCACGCATGGGCCGAAATTACCACTGTGGTCAGGAAACAAGTCAATACAGCCTTCATTGTCAAGTGATATATCGCTGGTGGTAAAGTGAATGGCAGGCAACGAGGGCAGATCAAGTTTATGCCACCATCGCGTACTGGTTTGTCGATACCGTTCGAATCTTTCGGATCTTTCGAGAGACGCGACGAGACGAGACGAATGAGTCAGTCTCCGACTGCTTCGACTTCAATACGACATCACAGTTTTCGATCGAAAGTAAAACAACCATCATCCATCGACCATCGGCAAAGAATAGAGAGCCTGCAGTCTATTAGTAGTCCATAGAGGTCTCGACATGGCTCTGCTACAAGAGGACGATGACTTCTTCGGCGACGGAGACGACAATTCGACTTTGAGACAATGTACTGATGGCCACGAGATGTATTCCGGCTTGGCAATGGCCGAAGCCGCGGCTGTCGAAAGCAAGCACGAGAACCTCGGTTATCACGCTGCATACGACGAATACAAAGACGTGAAAGTACAAGACGGATTTGAAGTTGGGTATACTGGGGTATATAAGACTGCATACAGGATTGGGGAACTGTTGGGCGATGCAACCATGGCATACAAACTCGACAGCAGCAATGGCGACGAGGAGAATGATGGAGCGCCCGATCCTGACTACCTGGCAGCAGCAAAGAAGATTCGGGGTGTCTTGACAGACAAAAAGGAAAAAGAAGAGTCGACTTGGCAAACATATGATCTACTACATCTTCAACAAGACGTCGAAAAGATAATAATAAAGTCCTAATAACTGTGTGTAAGGCGTCGTTATCGATGGAGTATCCTAGAGAGACGCGTAGAATATTCAGTTCTCTTCCTCAATTTCGTCCTCTTCTTCAAGCGCCTCAGCTATGGGTAAATGGTTGTCACGTAAACCAGTAAGTTGAGCCTCGAGTACCATGTGCGACTTCTTTTCGTGTTCAATTTCTTTCTCCAAGATCGCCTTCTCTTTCCGAACTTCGTTCAACTTCTTTTGCAGTGTGTTGGTCAACTTGATGGAATAAACAAGAAATTAGGCAGGTAAGTTTCATATCCAAAAGCGCCCACATCATGGCATACTTGCATATGTTCATTCGAGATCACGGCTTACCATTTCTTCTTCCCTTTCTAGCTCGACAATGATGCGACCCTTTTCTTGTTGCACGGTATCCAATCGCCGCATGAGACAATTGATGCGCCCCTCCTCAATAACCTCAGCCTCCAGTTGCGATTGGACTGCCGCACTCTTCATGGCTGCTACATCCGCAGCGATGCGACCCATTCGAGTCCTCTCACGCTTCAAGACGGCTCGCAAGTCGTCCGCATTCAGATGTTTTTCCTCTTCTTCGAGCAGCTTAGCGCGAGTGCGTTCTGATGCAGCAGCAGATTCCATGGCCTTGTGAGTTTCCGAATGTTCCGGGGGTGCTGGGGGGAGAAAGGGCATGTTGGGGCCTCCGATTTTGGTCTGTAAAGAAGAACCCATCATGGGCGAGGCTGGAAGGGATCTTACGCTATACGGAGACATTGTGGGTAAGACTGGAGGTCCCATGGAATAAGGATGGTTTCCGATAGATTGACTTCGAATACGCGAAGGAATTGGCGTTCCAATGCTGGCCTGAGGCGTCAGTGTCGAACGGTGGTGCGGTGACAGTGGTCGATGATGCAAGCGTTGAGGTGATGGCTTGATGCCTACTCTCTGTCCGCCGCCTACCTGCGACGACGAAGGCTCCACTATCGGCATTCCGGGGACTGATACTCCCAAGTGATTTTGAGTGGTAGATCTACCAGGTGAGCTATTGACAGCTTCCGAAGCGGCAGATGACATGGTGATTCCCTTTGACTCTCTTTGGTTTGATTGTGACAGTTTTGTTAACAGTTGTGCGATTGCTTCACACGTTTATTGTTGTGCGATAACAGAAAGGACCCCCCAACACCGACATGAATATATCGATTCCAGATTCTGTACACGCTACGGATGACCAGAAGCTGGGTACCGCGGTGCTATGATAGATACCGGTACGTCGTACGAGTACTGGTGCGACCGGCCGGATCCTGGCATGACTCGATACAGTTACAGTACCGTGGAGCAACCGGTGTGCGGATAAGAGACACGTGAGACACCCGATGTACTGTAAGCCACCTGGCAAATCCGGATTTACTCCAGAACTACCCTACCGGTAGATTTCTTTATTTTCGGGCCCTGCGCGCAAGGAAAGTCATTCATCTTTTGGGACTGTAGCGGTACCCCGGTAAGGAGACTGAGAAGTCGGAGGGGTTCCCATCGGCCTTTTTCAATCGGGGAAAGGTTAAATCTCCGGATTTTTGATTCAGCCAAAGTTATAGCGTGGCTGGTCATCTCTCTCCATGGGTCATTGTGGTCATTGCATTGTACTCAAGCATGAAGCATCTAGCCATAAGTAATGCTCGTTTAAGTTCTCGAGCAAGAATGCTTCTGCTAAATAAAGTTTGTGAGGTCATTTGGCTGCGAATTCAAAAGAAAAGACTAGAGAAGACCCAGACGAAAAGGAATAATCCAAAGCAAAAGGCATAAACGTCGACGAAAGTAGCACGAAGCCCTTTTTGCCGGGGTTGCCCGTTCTCTTCCTCGTGAGTTACCGGTGATTTTTCATATTTTTACCAGGCGAACAGACAGATACATTTCTTCTCAACCCCTCTATTGAGCACAACAAGCCCTCCACCAATACAATGGGAAAGCAAGAAGTTGCAGGAAAGCGCTTGAGCCACGGTGCTGTCAAGAAGGGTAGCTCCAGTAAGCTGAATTCAAAATCGTTGCTGGTTCGCATCAATTCATTGGCAGGCGATCCTTCAAATGGGGGCAGTCTCTCGCGAAAGCAAAGCCCGAGTATGATCATGACAAGTCGCAATGCTATACGTGGCCATATCTCCCGGCTCAAAGCTGGCCAGAACCAAGCGAACTCGTCCTCTCATGGTGACGATACATGCCTCCGGCTTCCTCCCAAGCCGGACGATGGTGACGATGATGCTGGTATGGATACTTTCAAAGATAGCATGGACATGCCACCCCAGATCCCCCGTAGGTGCTCATCTCTCCTCAACCACGAGGTATCTCGTCAAACGATGAGCAATCATGCCTTCAATGGCAGCAGCCATGGAATCTCCGGTCAGAAAAACGCAGTGTTTGGCACTCTCGATTCTTCAACAAACAGTACCGGCTCACGCTTCTGGGACCACACACCATCGTCGTTAGACAAGGCACCCAAGAGTGCGTGTCCAAGCTACAATCGGAACATCAGCGATACTCCTCCGAGAATGGTATCGCGTCGAAACGAAAGCGTGAGTGCTCTCAACTCGTTGGGTGGTATTCGTCTTCAGAGTACCACACAACTTTCAGGCTTGCACATGCCCAGCGCCAGCGAGAGAATCCACCCACCTGAGGTCATATCCGGGAACACTATATCTTCCTCTTCGCTGTCATCGTCACCCAAGAGTGTGCTTTCTGGTGTTTCTTTCATCGAAGTCAGCCCTGGTGTCCGTGCTAGACTTCGCGACGCACAAGAGACATGGGCGTGGATTCAGAAGGACTTTTACCGCCCCATCAGTTGCAGCGGCTGCTTAACAGAGCTCTGTACCGTCAAGGACGCAGACTATGTACTATGTTCCGCTTGCCAAGTTTTGAGTTCAACGGACAGCAACAGCCACGATGGTGGCGTCGGGCTGGGCTTCACACTGGACGACCTTCGAAAGTGGGAATCCGGAGAATGCGGCTCGCCAATTTGAAGCAGAAAATCGAATTACTAAAACAACATCCCACGCTGTATCAATATAAAGCGACCACCGAGTCCATCCAGCCCCGAAGCAGAAACAGCGCTGGGATGGAACGAAGCTCTCTTACTGGGTGCAAGACTAAAGAAGCTGTAGAGCACTCTTGGAATAAATCTCCAGTGAAAATAATCGCTGCGAGAATCGTCACCCTCTTTCATGTACTCGCGCTTACTTAGTCTAATTAAACTAAATTTTACTTGCAGTCCAGTCTCTTGAGAGTATTATACGCCCTGCATGCATGATATTCGAGCGACACTACACGTCTATTCATGCCCACAGCGCCACTAAAGCGATACGACCACTACTTTCGAATCCGTAGTACGTAGATACAGTGCTTTTCGAACTAATCTAGAGCTCGTCTATTGACTTGCCGCTCATTTCATAGTCAGCATCGAGCTGCATTGCCTTCAAATGCACTTGGAACATCATGTCGCTGACGTCGTTCTGCTGGGTGTCAAAGAATTGCTACAATAGAGAGAGGAATATGGATTGTGGGTATCCGATAGGTGGCGAAAGTGTGCTTTTTCTCGGGCGTATACGAGAGGGTACTTATTCTGTTCAGTAACCGCAGAGACTTACCTCGGTTTCATCCACAAACTTGAAGTTTGCCAGAGGAGCATCCGGTCTATTATGGACTTCGATATCGATCTTGAGCTTGGGATTGGCCTTGGTGAATCGCTTTGCTTGGACCTGCCTCAAGAGCTCACGTGCAGATGTTGTTCGGGTATCGAAAGCTGTGCGTATATAATCGAGAGAAGAGTGGGTCAGTCAATGAAAACTATGCTGGTGGTAAGGTCAAACCATCATATCTAGGGTCACATTGTGGAGAGCTGCCCCTCAATGGATCCACGAGCCTTCACAGGCAACGGAGTCGGTCACTTACGGTTGAACTTGACATCGATGTTTCGAATGTACTTGAAAAGATGGGTCGATACCTCTTTCTTGAATTTGAGAGGCATCTTGATAGCTAGAGATGAAAGAACGATGTATGGTCCCGGATGAGCTTGATTAGACCGTTGTATTCAGTTGCTGCCACTACTCGCCATTGTGAGGTGGCAACGTGAAAACAATAATTAGACGGTGCGTCGGCGGTACTGATGAGTCGAGTCAGACAGGCTGGCGGTTCTATGAGTAGACGTCCGTCATGCGCTGGTTGCTATGTGTTATTGTAATACCGGTACGGTACCAGGTACCGGTACCGGCGTACTGTAGTCTAGAATTTCTTTTCGTTGTTTTCGTGTTGTCTGTCGCTACTGTAGTCTAGTGCCCCCCAGTCTAAGCTGACTATAAAGTCAAAAAACCGGTAGGCATTCTAGACCAGCAAACACGTAAGTAAAGTCCTCCATTGAAAGTGCGTTTGGTCTATACGTCGAAGCTAGTTACTCAGTCAGGATCACGGCCTCTTGTAGCCATAAATCAAGCGAGGTAGCCGCATTCGAGAATTTGCCGCCGAGCATGACATCGTGGGGCGAATCCACTATAACCGGCTCATCCAAGCCGAAGTACGTCGCCGTCTCTTTGACACCTTCACTGTCAACAATAAAGTCATCACTCGCTCCCAATACTAGACACGGGGGGAGACCCTCGACGAAAGGAGCCTTTCCGTCTGTCGCCTTTAAAGATGGGAGCTGTTTGGCCAAATTGATTAGATCAATGGTTGCTGTCGAGTCTCGAGCAAAGTAGCCTTGATAGCGTTCAAGTTCTTCGTCAGATACCCCGTAATCTTCCACTTTGCCATCCTCGAGGACTATTTTTTCACCGCCAAAGAACAGTTGGCGACACAACGTAGCATCTGTTAGGCATTTCTTGCGAGCAAAACCGGACGTAATCTTCCAACTGTCTCGAAAAGAGCGTCGAAGATATCGCATGGTTAGCTTTCCATTTCCACTCGGAGGCACGGAGCACATGGTCACAATCCCGCTTAGACTTGAGACTTTTTCTGGATACAGCTCGAGATACTTCATGACGGCCAAACCTCCAAAGGAATGGCAAATCACCACCGGCTTGACGGACTCACGGCCAGCAAGCCGCGGTAAGACTTTCAAAATAAATGCGAGATCGGTAACGTGCTCCATAATCTTAACCTTTTTTACTCCCTCGCCGGCGAAGGTGCCTCCAGTCCCTCGCCAGCTGATCGCAACTACTGGATAACCTTTGGATTCAAAGAATGGCATAAAATGTTCGGCCCAACACCATGCTCCATGAAACGACCCGTGAAGGAATAAGAGTACAGGCTTTTCTGATTCATGGTTTGGAATAGCCGATAAGACTTGCATTGAAAGGCCAGCTGGGAGTTGGACTTGCTCCTCTCGGATCGTTTCCGGTGGCGGCGGTTGTTGTTGCCCGGCAGAGGCCATTCTTGCGTGTTTGTGGATTCCATTAGAGCGATCTAAGGGTATCGATTGAAGGGCAGAGGCTACGGCCAGGAACGCGAGGAAAATCAGGAGCTTGCAAACGGTTCGCATCGCTGGCATCATAGCATGGTGGAGATGTGGAGCGTGGAGTAAAAAGGATTTTTTTACAGAAGTTTCAAAAGCTTCGGTTGGGGTTGGGGTTAAAAATCGAAAATGGGAACATTGAACATTGGCCGCTGGCCACGCTGGCCGACGTGAACATAGACCGTGCGAGCCATGTGCGGGTGTCGAAAGTCCACTTCCTATTCCTATAGTTATGATGCCTGGTACAGTTTACAATAGCTGGGCGCACTTATCAATGATTCACGGTATGCTCAACGCTGCGCCTTCGGAAGTGTACAACGAATCCCCCAACCACACGCGGATATTATCACGATCCAAGCCAAGAGTGCCAATCGTATCCCCTATCTTGCAAGACACGGACGACCAGCACTACATCCAAATCATTTAATCCAACGCATTGCATCCCCAACCATGTTCAGATGCGTGCGGACACAACGATAACGAAGCTGGTTTCCTCCAAGCAACCCCTAGCTATGGTCTACTCCACGGCTCTTCTTATCTACCAGTTATGCCATCGCCAAGGCAAATTTCACAGAATATGTCTAGCAGGGCACACCGTCTAGTAGATCAGTAGTACACGTAACAATGGACAGCGCTACTCCAAATTCTGCAGGAGAGACCTCAGGAGGAGGCAGCAGGAGTGGCATCCTCCTCCTGCCTCCTCCTCGGCGGCCATCTTAGTCGTGATCTTGCAGGTGGCTGGGTTGGTAAAGGAATTTCACAATCAGTGATATTTACAGCACTCAGCAGAGGTATACGAATACGAAGTCCCGATTGCGACGATGATAGTGTAGCGAAGATGAAGATCAGTATCTGTGCGTATTTGTAGTTAGCTAAACTGATTCATTCTTTGGGCGTGATGCAAGCGAGAACAGGCCTTTGAGTCTTGTAAAGGCAAAAGGCAATAATTGTACGTTTGGCAATGCTTATCCCCCTTAAGTGTCAATGGACTCACTACTTAGGGTCCAAAAGACCCAGGAGAGGCGCTAAAAGCGCTCACTTTTACTTTCAAAGAGAACGAACCAGCGGGCGGGCGGTACGCAGTAAATGAGCTGTCACCGCAAACCCATCGCCATTAGCACCGTTGTTCTCGCTGCAACTATCGTTGACACCAGCAAAGAGAACCACATTGCGTAAGACTCTCAGTAAGAGGCAACAACTCTACAGCATAACCAAGATGCCCGCTGCAGAGAGATCACCATCCGGGCTCTCGACGTCTAGCGCCAGGCCCAAGAAAACCAAACAGGACAAAATTTTCGAGCTGGAGAGTAGTTTGAAGCTTGCCAAGGAGGAGAACAGAGGTCTCAAGAAGGAAGTTCACCATTTGAAAAGTGGTGGCAAGGCCCCCTCCAGAAAGTCTGTAGATGTGGATGTTGGTGATGTGGACAAGATGAAGGACGCCCTCAAGACCCTGAAACGTGTTACGGTCAATCAGGAACGGAGCTTGAAATCACTGCGCGACAAGTCCAGCCAGCGACGCAAACAACTACAGGAGAAGGACTCAATAGTTCACTCGCTCCAGAGGCAGGTGCGGAGTCTGCAAAAGACAGTACACGCCAATAATAACGGAGGTGAAAGCGACTTGAAAGATCAATTGATTGAAATGCAAAGGGTTTGTTTCGATGAAGAGAGCAGGAACATTGAGCTCGAAGACTTGTTGGCGCAACGTGAGCAGGACATTAAACGTCTTGAAAAAGAGATCTCTACCGGTGGATTACAGCGTACTCCAAGCACTGGAAGTCTCAAGAGCCTGGAATCGACATCCACGACGGCCGAGTTTGATGTCGCTAAACTCAAGAAAGAACTTGCCCACAAGACCAACAAGATTGTCAAGCTCGAGATGCAGGTGGAGGCCCTCAATGACCAGATGTACGATATCAAGCGCAGAAAGCCACCGGAGGATGCCTTTGGATCGGATCCTTTTGGGTCGAACCTTGTCGTCGGCAACAACAAGGGAACCGCTGATCCGTTTGCCGACACAGGATCCGCTGATCCGTTTGCCGACAATAATAATGGGGCGTTCGGTGACTTTAATGGCGACGAAGAATTATACAGCGACGAGGACTACGACGAAGAGGAGGATGAAGACAACTTTTGGTAGAAGTAGCAGTCGCGTCCCTTTTTGTTCGCTCGTTGGGTACATTTCTGTTGGGTTCATCATTGCAGATTCGTAAAATAGTACTTCATATCTATGATCTTACAGCTTGCAGCACTTCGCAAGCGTTTGTTTGGTTACACCTTTACCGCTTTCTCGTGCTCTTCGATAGCTCTTAAGTTTCTTGCAAGTTGCCTTGGCCATAGCCCCCACATTCTGAACGTTCGACCTGGGTTTTCGATTCCTCGTGAGTGTAGCTAGAGACAAAGCTTCCGCTGAATGATCACAAGAACAAAAGTTGGCCGGTCACCTATCGGTTTGGTAAAAAAAACCTGCAGGAGAACAGTTCGTCGTCTGCATCGAGGTCATCTAATTTCTCGGAAAAAACTGGCAATGAATGTAGAGCACAGCGGTGTGAGCGTGAAAGTAAAAGAAAGCTGCGATATCAGCTACCTACCGTTAGTTTGTCACCCAGACGATCGGGAAGTTCTCGATAGTTGCCGTCACTCGGCCTCTGCATAAGTTCATAGCCCCCAAGTTCATCCTCGGCTTTCAGCATTAGTTCAATCGTCCCAATTATATCGTCCGTCTTGAGAGCAAGGTGCTGCTCCTGCGTTTTGTTCTAGGAAAGGTCTGAATATACGACTTTCGCCTATGCCCTTACACATTACAAATGAATGAGAGATCCATTCGGTAGAGGGTATACCAGGCCATTAACAAGTTTGCACTCAGCGCCAATAGTACGTCTTCCGAATCGCTTGGCAATGAGACCTGACTTGACTGTCCCGACATTCTCACTAGTGAACTCGGCAAAATCGTGGAAAGCAATAGATAGACACTCGGTTCAAGGCTTCAAGCGAGTTTGGGACATTTCCTACCGCGCGGTCGATCCGACGCAAGCCAAACAATTGAGCAAGGGGTCGGGTGCGTCGTCCAATGATAGCGCGGTCGCAGGAGGCTGTGTTGAAGGAGGATTCGTAGAAGACACGGCCTGTGAATAAGAGGAATCGAACATCTCCACTCTCTAGTCCCTGAGAGATGCATTGCTCGTTGCCAGTGTACTAGCCGGTTGTACCAGCAATGGGCATTCCCAGAGTTAAAAAAGCACTGTGACATGCTCTTGGCGTCTCCCGCCTAGAATTCAATGTGATGGAATCCAAGGGTTACAATATGTTCTGATTCATGCCGGAGGCTGGAGGCTGAAGACCTTTGAGTTTGTGGCGCTCTTCTAGAGAGGTCTTTCGTTTCCACTATTGCCCGGGCGTCATTCTCGACAAGTCCAAGCACGGACGAACACAGATACTCGACGACCACAAGACACCAACCAGTGCAAACAGGAACCTCGTATTCGACGAATAATGAGGCAGCATTGGCATTGGAACTTCCACCATGATGGACCGGGGACTGACCACGGTTACATTTTGTGAATTGAGAACTCTAGCTTGACTTTGCAAAGAAGCAGTCGCTACCTACCGCCTTGTGCTGTCTTCAGGATCAACGAACGGCATGGTCTACCGGTATAGACATACTGTAGTAGACGGCTTTTGATTTCCCATTGACGACTTTATGGCGTTTCGCGTGCTCCGTTTCTGGTCTGACTCGACAAAAGCAAACAGCAATAGACCCTGAATGCTTTCAAGATCAAACCCAAGACTCATTATTTATGCCGTCGACTCTAGTCCGTTTTTTTTTGGTTGCACAGTCAAAGAGTACACGGGGGCAGAAATAGGCATATAAATAACAATACGGCCTCAAAAGATAACCGGGAACGCAACGCGCTGAAATGCCCAGAGAATGTCTCCTTGAAATACTTGAAGTCAATCCACCACACAATATAACAATACATCCACGACAACCGTGCACAGAGCCTCCGACCCTGGGCTATAACGCCACACAGATTCCGGTGATCGCCGCTCTAGCCTTGCGACTTGTGAGTCTTATTGATCCTAGCGGTGTCAGATTGGTAAAGGCGGAAGTTACTTTCACTGCGGGTCCATTTTGTGAGCGCACATTTCGCAAGGAGTACAAAAGGAGTCATGTCGACACGAGACCATGACATGTCCGCCGATGAGACCCTAGCTCGGAGGCTTCAGTTTGAAGAGCAAACCCAAAGCGCAATACCGTCATCATCCAGCAACCTTTCCAGTCAAGAGTTGCGGGATATGAATGTGGCACGGCAGTTTGCTCGCATGGATCTGGAGGGACACGGCAGTCTGTCCACTAGCAACACGACAGTACCTCACGGGAATGACAATGTGGCACGACGAGACGATCTGGACCATGGCAGTCCACACCGTCGAAAAGCGTCAACTTCGTCTTTACCAGAGAAAGACGACAGGAAGGGGTACGCATCAATGAATACCAGCCATCAACAGGTGCCGGCATCATACTTTCAAGAGGAGCGAAAGACTTGTTCGGTGGGAGACCTCTTTTTGGACCGTAAGCCTGCGTCATTACCAGTATCACAGGGGGGTAGGGGGGTCAAAGACCAAGTTCAAGAGCATCGAAGGATTAGTTCCATTGATAGTCCTCTTGAAATCGCTCGTCGACTGCAAGCGCAGGCTTTCTCCGACCTGCATAGGCCTTCTATTGCCGACACCAACACTCAAACCAGCGAAGAGAGTGATCTCGAGCTGGCGTTACGAATGCAAATACAAGAGCAAGAATACAGTCAGGGTCGTGGATGGAAACAAGACAAAGCCAGTGCGTCAATGGGCACATTTGGCATTGATGCCTTCCGTGGTGGCAACTCTACTAGATTGAATCAAGAAGCAGAGGATGAACTTCTCGCAAGATCCATGGCCGGCGGTGACAGCATTCACGAGCTATCGAACACCGAACAACTTCGAGATATGCTCGTTAAAATTGAAAGTCCAAGCAAGTCCCGGATCATGGTGCCGAATGTGACGGGACCAGCGATACATAGAATCGATTCACCTGTTAAACCAAGTCGGCCCCTGCCGCCCTCCTACGCTTCGTCACATTCTCCGTATCGAAATTCCCCAGTTACATCCCACCATTCTAGTGCAAGGATACCGGCAAAATCAGCACCGGCAACACCAGCTGGTGGATATTTTGCTAAACGGGCTGGTAGCCGGGCCATGTCGTCGAATGCCAACATCCGAACAGATCCGCCTGGCGTCAACCTACCCGAAAGTCCTCTATTGCATGTTTCAAGTCCGTCCAGGGAGAAGAAGAAAAAGAAGCGAGGTATCCTTGGGTTTGGTGGCCGTAGTCGGCGTGACGCAGGTGAGCGAAAACTGTCAGCTCAGTCCGTCTTGCCAGCTGGCATAGCTTCCGTGGTTCCACCGGCAGCGATTCCTCCTCCACCGGGTGGAAGCATCTCGATTCCGCCAGTGTTTTCCAGGGCATCTCCGCCACCCGGCGGCGGCATCTCTGTTCCCGCTTCGATTACTGGCCCCTTACCCCATTCCGTGTCGATGAAGCGCGATGCGTCGCAGAATATGAGCCAGACTGGAAATAGAGGACCGCCATCATCGTCGACATCCAGCTGCAGCACGTGTCACCAGATGAGTGGATCGCTTCTGCAGGCTCTCGGAAGGATGTATCACCCCGCATGTTTTCGTTGCGTCACGTGCAACGAGGCGATAGACCAAACGAGCCCCTTTGCCTTTAGTACGGATGTCAACGGTCAACAGTTCCCTCACCACCGCAAGTGCTTTGCTGAATTGTTTGGAATCCAATGCACTGTATGCAGGCAAACAATACCGGCTGGTCCTGATGGAACGGTATCGTACGTAAAGCACCCTTTCTTTGATACGGAAGAGATGTGCCCCTGGCACGCAAGAAACCCTGGGCGACGATGCGCTGGCTGCCATCGATTCGAACCAGAAGATGAGCCTTTTGCGGACTTGAACGATGCTGGACGCTGCTTGTGCTATGCTTGCTGTCGATCCGTCATTATTGACAGCAGGGATGTCAAACCTTTGTGGGGCACGGTGCTCACGTTTTTCGAGAAGCGGTTACAGCTGCCGGTCTGGAATGCAATGCGGGAAGTTCCGATATTGATGGTTGGCTACGATGCGCTCAATGACGAAATGAAGCGAAGTCGCAACGTTCATGGTAACTCGTCTCAGATCATGACTCGGGGACTGTGTCTCACCGAACACGCGGACTGCAATCTATTCAAGCTACCGAGAATGAGATTCAACGAGAGTAGCAATAGCTTCGAAGCCCGCGATATGAATCACAAAGACTTTGAATACTTTGATGTACAAGATGCCAGCAAGTCCAATCCCACCGCAAGCGTCTTTGCTATTTTGTGCCTCTCAGGTTTACCGAGGGACTTGACTGCAAGCATTCTCGCACACGAAGCCGTACATGCGTGGATCAAGCTACACCCGGGGTACGATGCAAGAAAGCCACTGCCTCCTCAAGTTGAAGAAGGATGTGCGCAGCTAATTGCAATGCTATTTCTGAACGAAGGTCTCGATCCTTCCTCTCCCAGTGACGGCGACGGCCCTTCGGACGAAAGGCTCCGGCAATTCTTTCGATTCAGTATCGAGACGGACGATAACGAGATCTATGGAACCGGTTATAGACGAGCGGCTATTGCTTTCCGAGACATTGGGATCGAAGCGCTCATGAACCATATTGTTCACTACGGTGAATACCCTAGACCCTAAACTATTTTTTTTACAAGGACAGCGACTTTCTTACTTTTCAATAGATAGTATATTTATCAATCGTTGCTGTATCGACACTACGGCGTTGCATATTCCCCGAGCACATTCAATCCCTACTCGTTCTTGGGTCGCTTCGTATCTTCTTGTGCAGGCATTTTGGCATCTTCTACGGGACGCTTATTTTTCTTCTTAATGGCCATGATAGGTTGGGCTGTAGCCGTACTCGCTGTCGCGGCCGCAGATCCAAAACCGATCGCTGTCGTTGCTCCATCCCCGGCGCCTTCTTCTTCCCCAACACCCGGCTGGGCTGCGACAGCAGCCGAAATCTCCGCCTTCATTTCCGAGACTTGCTGAACGCCCTTTTCCGAGTTTTCGGCTTCGTCAATCGTCTCCTGGATCTCTTGCAACAACTCGTTTAGATCCAAAAACAAATCTTGGTGTTCCTCCGGTGGAGTCAACATTGCCACGTGCTTGCGAAGGGCCTGCAGCTTCAAGCCAACAATCTTGGGGTGGTCCATGGCGTCGTCGTCGTCATCTTCTCCAGTGCTCTTAAACTTTGGAATGTCGGCTTCAGCTTTTTGAAGGAACGCTGCCGGATTCTCGTTGGCCAAAAACGCCAATTGTCCACACAACGTCTTGGAACAAGCCAAGTAATGGTAAAAGCTTTTGCTTCGCATTTCCGCCAGCGCCGTTTCGCTCGTATCTGCTGGTGCAGCAGCTGCTGCAGTTTCTGGATCCTCTTGCGACGCCGCAGCGCCCTTGGCATCGGCGACACGCATCATGTAATTGAGACCCAAGTTGTAGTGGACATCAGCAATCTTGCGATCGTACGGACCCAGCGCTTGGTTTCCCTCGCGCAGCTTTAAACAAGAGCCGTAATCTTGAATGGCACAGTCATAACGACCATTCAAACGTTGCAAGTCACCTTCTCGCAGCAACACTTGGGCCAGATCGAGCTGGATCTTGTCTGTACTACCGTGGGTAACCAATAGACGTTCCAAAATGGTGCGTGCCATTTCGAGGTTCTCCCAGGAGATCTGCATGTCTTCCGCAGGCTCTTGGTCTTGGTCCTCGTCCCCCTCGCCTCCATCTGCGCCATCTTCACCACCACCATCATCATCACCACCGCCCGTCGTCGTCATGGCTTGACTGTCCGTGGATTCTTCAATGGAATACAGCAAGGTGGTTCCGTACATGTAATGAAAGGGCGCGAGCGACGCATGCAGCGTAATGTCGTCTTCCTTGACCCCAGCTGCTGTGAGAATGGCGCGGGTGCCTTCAATGCCTTCTTCAATCGTGCTCAAGGCTTGCTCAAAATCACCCGCGTTCAAAAAGGTCTTGGCCAAGACGTAGCAATCCGACTTTTCCGAGTCGTCGTAGCTTGGCTCGTGCGCGTCGAGAAGAGTCGCGGTAGCCTTAGCAGTAACAGTAGCACTCGCAGTCTCAGTATCGGCGACAGGGGGCGCCTTGAGGGCAGCGGCAGGTGCTACAGGCGCTGCCTTGACGGTGGACGCAACTTGAGGGGCGGCCGAAGTCGCATTGCTGTCATTTTCGACAGGAAGAGTCGCACCTTCCATGGTCTGCTTACTGGGCGAAGGCTTGGATGGAGGGGCTGCCATGATGAGGAGGATGGTACCGTACCGTACTTTGGGAGAGACTATGAGAGTGAATGGGTCGCACAGCAGCAACGGATATAATATGATGATGATGTTGGCGGGGGGTGGAGGCAGTGTTTTTCGCTTGGCGGGAAGAGTGCGGCACGCGGGCGCACATTATTTGAAACGAAAAAAACCAGTCATTTTAGAAATATATCTCATTTTTCAGCGTGCTCACCACACATTATCACCATGACGAGACTTCCTCCATCATCCCTGCTGCTGCTGGCTCTACTTTGGGTCGCATCGATCAGCGAAGTGGTATCGATGCGGCGTCAACCAAAAGCCGTATTGGCAGCGTCTACACTACCCCTACCAACCAGCACACGCTTCCTCAACAACAACAAGCAACAGACGAGTCCAACAGCAGCAGGCAGCGCAATACTATCCCCAGGGTCCTTCTCTCTATCTATTTATCAACGTCTCGTCGCTGGTGGCAGCAGTCGCGCGGTAGCGCAGCTGTTGCTGTATCCTGTCGATGCCCTCCGCACACTGGCGCAGACCCGTGATCATCGCACTCTGGCCGACGTCGGTGCGCGCGCTCTGGTACGGGGATGCGCCACCACGAGTTCCTTTGCCGTGTTTATTGGAGGCATTCAGTTTGGGATCTTTGGTGCCACGCGCGAGCTGTGCGGACCTGTTCTGGCAGCAGCGGCTGGTGCGGCCGGATCCTGTGTCGTTTCGGTGCCCCAAGAAGTCATCAAGCAGCGACTCGTGACCGGTGTGTACAGCAGTTTTCGCCAAGCCTTTACCACTATTTATCAAACAGAGGGGGTGCGTGGATTTTACAGTGCCTGGCGTCCAACAATGGCGAGGAATATACCCTTTGTAGTGGTGACGTTTACCGCCAACGACTGGATGAAGCAGCGGCTCGTCAAGGATCGAGAGTCCAAAGAGCTTTCCGTGGGAGAGAATCTCGTGGTTGGGATTTCAAGTGCGTTGCTGGGTGCGTTCATTACGCACCCGGCAGATGTCGTCAAGACTCGAATGATGACACAGGCGGCATCCGCGGCACTGCCCTATACATCCAGTATGGATTGCGTCCGTACAATTCTAAAGATGGAAGGTGTCGCTTCTTTTTATGCGGGCTTTGTCCAACGAAGCTCTTACATGGGTGCGTAAGGAATAACATGGTGCATTGTATAGTTTTGGTCACGAGATGATGCATGTGCGCAATTGTGATCAATCTTTCTATTCTCATTATATCATCTCACCATACTTGATATCCATCAATTTGTTTCTTTTGCAGGTCCACTTTGGGCCATTCAGTTTGCACTGAATGGCCGAGTTTGCCAATCACTCGAGCTGCGCAACAGAGCAGCAGCTGAAGCTAAACAGGTGGTGTAGGAGCTGCTTCGAAAGCCCCAGCTATTATTGCTATGTAGTTCAAGCGTACATATACGCACCCCTATCTGCAATGTAGACTGTAGAAGTACGTATAGTTATTATGTAATGTATACAGAGATAAAGATCTAACATTTTGCGGCAGCCAACGGTATCCAAGCTTGAAGAGCCGAACCAGCCTGGAGCACACGAGCGTCGTGTGCATCCAGTTTGTTGGATTTGTAGATTTCCAAGGCGTCCGTGTAGCATGATATTGACGAATCCTTATCGCCAATTCCATGATAAATGCTTGCCAAATGTACAAGGGTCCCCGCCACGTGTAAATTATCTGTCCCAAATGCTTTCCTCTGGATCGAGAGCGCATGGCTCACATACTGCAGCGCCTTTTTCCAGTGACCTAGAAGCTGTAGCGTCGACCCCATGTGGCAAAAGCTAAGGAGAACGTCCTCGTGGTCATCTCCCAGAGCCTTGCGTTGAGTCCCTAGAGCTTCACTGTACACCTGCAAGGCTTCTTCGAGGTTTCCCTGTTGAACGTATACCATTCCCGTTTGAATAAGAACTGAAGCGATATTTCGGTGGTCGTCACCGAGTGTCTGGCGTAGATAGTTCAAGGCTTCCTGGTATACCTGTAGCGACCCTTCATAGTCTCCCAAAAGGTATCGAATCCACCCAATATTCGTAAGAGCGACACCCATGTCGACACCGGACGACAAGTGCTCAGTTTGAGAGTTGTAAATTTCGTACGCCTCTACGTAGTGGCATTGTGCCTCGGGGTAGCGGTTGAGCTTTTCGCAAAGAGAACCAAAAGATAGTAGAGTGGCAGCGACATCGACATGAGAACTGCCGAGAATAGCACGCTGCAGATGCAGCGCTTCGTTGAAATTAGACATAGCCCTCTTGACGTTACCTATCGTTTCGTCAATCTTTCCAAGCAAATGGAATGCCTTTGCACGCTGCAGCTTTGTGCTTCGTTTTTCGCGTACGTCCGGCGAGCTTGTCATTTGCAGTGCTTGTTTAGAAGACATCTTGGCCAACTGACGATTCCCCATGGAAATATATGTCTTGGTCATGGACAGCAACACTTCGATGATATCTTCCGGCAAGGATCCGACGCGTTTCATCACCGCCTCTTGGTAGATGTACAAGGCTTCGTCGAGATTGTGGATACTCTCTTCGTAAGCTCCACGCTTCCACTGAAGGGCACCAACCTGGTAATAAGCATGGCCAATTCTCGTCGTTTGTAGCTCGTTCAGGCCCAAACATTTGAGATAGGATTCGAGTGCGGCATCAAGCTGGCCATGTCGTTCGAGAAAATCTCCTTCTCTGGAGAGCCGATCCATCATGACCTCTTGAGGTTCCAGAAGGACTCGGTGTGAGACGGGTTTTGCGGGGAGGGGCAAACTCTTTTCAGAGTCG
>Ga0307981_1001132_pt1 | contig 24773 bp, 17 predicted proteins | sample OrgLakmetagen987_FD_201849 | JGI IMG/M metagenome (GOLD analysis project Ga0307981, IMG submission 201849) | Saline water microbial communities from Organic Lake, Antarctica - #987 | ecosystem: Environmental > Aquatic > Non-marine Saline and Alkaline > Saline | place: Antarctica: Organic Lake... | reverse complement strand
GCTTGGAATAATCGTACCTAATGGCGACGGTTTAGCGCCAACAGTCTTTTTGAAAACGCTACCTAGATATTAGAAGTTGTGTTATTCGGTCGGATCATTTTTAAGCAGCCGCTACAATTATTTGGGGGCGTCTGGCAAACTCCTGGCCTCTGCGGCACGTGCGTGGCCTTCAAGTCCTTCCAATCGCGCCATGACAATGCTATCGTTAACCATTGGCTGGCTGGCCTTGGGATCGTCGACTCGCATCCATGTCCTGATTCGCAAAAAGTTGAAGACGCTCAGGCCTCCAGTATACCGACCGGTTCCACCCGTTGGAAGTGTATGGTTGGGTCCAGCTCCGTAATCTCCAAGTACCTCGGCCGCGTGCTCACCCACAAAGAGTCCACCATAGTTCTTGCATGCTTGCCCAACTTTCATGGCATCCCTGGTCTGAATCTCCAGGTGCTCGGGTGCAATGTCGTCAGAGATTGCGATACACTGTTCTACACTTTTGCACTTGACCGCAAAACTCTGTGTCAATGCTTCCAGAGCCGTCGATTTATTCGGCTCCGGGAGAGAGTCGATCTGCGTGGCCACAAAGGCGTCCACCTTTTGAATAATGTCCTCCGAAGTACACAAGAGAATGGCTCGTGCCACCACATCATGCTCGGCTTGGGCAATCAAATCGGCAGCAACGACCTCTGGATTGGCAGTATCGTCGCAAATAACCAGCACCTCGGACGGACCCGCCAACATGTCAATACCGCAATGCCCATTGACAATAGATTTAGCCGCCGTCACCCACTTGTTTCCCGGTCCACAAATCACGTCGCAACGGGGAATTTCACCATCGGCCGTGCCGTACGCCATGGAGGCAATGGCCTGGGCTCCACCCACGCACAAAAAGTAGTCAGCCTCTGAAATGTAAGCGGCAGCCAGCGTAATGGGAGCTGGACGGGGACTTGCCAAGACAACCGTCTGGCATCCAGCGGCACGAGCCGTCACGGCCGTCATGACGACGGAGGAAGGCAAGGGATAACGGCCTCCTGGTGCGTAGCATCCAGCAGCTTGGCATGCCGAGACTGTGTGACCAGCTTTTCCTCCGGGAATGTCCATTTCCTGATCAGTAACGCTCTTTCGCTGCATGTCGGCAAAGGCCTTGACGCGGCCGTGAATGTTCACGAGAGCGGCGCGGTCTTGATCCGATAAGGCATCAAAGGCAGCCTTGCATTCTTCCTTGGTGACAAGATACTTGGTAGCATCCTCTGGAAGATCGCCCAAACGCTTGGCTACAGCCAAGAGCTTGGCTCCATCGACTTTCCCGGCATCGTCGCGCAGTTCTTCTAGAATGGCAGTTGCCTGCTTCAAGGCCTGGGGATCGACCGGGTGTTTGATTTCCATCGAAACTTGGTCGGGAGTGATGCGGTTGAGGACGTGTTTGGATGCCGACATGACGGAAAAGGCTTTAGTAGTGGGAGTAACACGAGATAGAGAAAGTAACAAAGTGGAGCAACGCGTCCAGTTCATGCAGCGTAGCAGGGCTTCACGTCTGGCTTCTTATTGATAGAGTGGCAATGGCCGACGACCGACGACTGAGTCGACGGGACGAACAAAGAGATCGATGAGAGGGTGGTCGTATTGTCTGTTCCGAATAACGTCAGCGTGACGATTTTTCGTGGCTCGGAGGCAATCTTCTGATCTGCTGCTGCTGATGGGTCATGCTGAAGACGTACATACGTAGTACACACTTCAGCGAGCGAGCGCGGGTTTATCGTTAGATAATTACTGTAGTTCGCGCGACAGTAGTAACACAAGAATAGGAGTAGAGACATCTACGTAGTACAACACGTTTGCTTATCTACTGGCTCGCTAGTAAGTAGAGCGGCTTTGTTCAGTTCTGGTTTGCTCTGGAGAGCTGTAGACTGGCGCGACTTAGCTTCTCCGGCGTAGTCTCCTTTTGCGAGTGTCGCTGGCTGGTTCGTCGGCCATGCCAAACACCTCTGCGAGTACGTTCAAGCTTCTAGTCTCTTGCGCGGCGGGTGTAGATACAGTCTTGCGGCTGCTCCTGGGTGCAGCCTTTCGTCGGCCATTACCCGGCTTGGCGTCTATCTCGTCAACCAATCGCTTCGTTGTGCGACGGTGTCGCTGCTGTGGAATGCTTGACTCGGACGTGACAGATTGGACAATACTGACATCATCATCATCAGTGGGTGCCGCCTTGACTGTTCGGCGACTGCTCCGAGTAATCTTTCGGGTATTTTGGGCAAGCATGCCCAAATCCTGTTCGGGTTCACGTTGCCTCTTTCTTCCGCGGCCTGTTTGAGCATCGACCGATACCGCTGCCGTATATCCGCCAAGGGGCTTGCCGGCTTTGGTAAAATGTTGGCATGCAATTTGGCCCAAATTCGTTCGCCCTGGGCAATCTTCTGCCAGTGCGCCACCAAAACTCACGCATCGCTTGCACCTTCTCGGTCTCCGCTGCTGCTGGCCACGACTCTGAAAATCTTGTACGGGTTCGTGGCCCTTCTTTTTACCGCGTCCCTTTTTAGCTGTGCCGCCAAAGGGTTTGCCGGCTTCATCAAAGTATCGGCATGCAGTTTGGCCCAAACCACTACGCCCTGGACAATCACCCGCCAGTGCGCCACCAAAACGGACGCATCGCTTGCACCTTCTCGGTCTCCGCTGTTGCTGCTGCTGGTCATGACTCCACGAATCTTCGAAATCTTCCAAGTCCTCTTCGGTATAGACCGCTGCCGATGCCATATTGGCACTCCAGCGATCGGGAGCTTTGGTGAGTCTTCCAGTTCGAGTGCTGCTAGTCGGCTGAACGGGTGCTTTGATCGCACCATTCTGTCCTCTTCGCTTTCGCCTACGCGGGGATCCAGTTTCTCGCTCCGCCGTTTCACGCCTGGGCTGCTCTCTTCCGCGAGATGGACTCGACTCTGGACGAGCTGCATGGTCTGGCTTTCTACCCCGCTTAGATTTCAAGGGTGAACCTGCACCTTGAGAAACTCTTCTGGGTCGCCCTCGTCGTCTTGGCGCATCGTCATCGGCGTCCTGAAGCTCTTCTTCGCCCTCAGAGCCGCTAGCCTGTGACTCTGCGTCATCCCCTTCATCGTCGGACTTGGCACCTTTCGCGGAATTCTTCCGCAACTTTTCAGGACGAGTTGAGCGAATGGCCCGAAGCTTCAACGTCAAATCGTCTGATGGGTCGTTGTTAAATTCAAGTCTTCCAAAGGGGAGAGGCTGTTCAACATCAGTTGATATTTCGGACTCGACTCGGGCTGTACTACTTCCAGCAGCTGCTGCTTGCTTGCGAACGCATTCCTCACAGAACCAGTCGTCTTCCGGAACTTCTTTTAGAGAGATGCAGTGGGTATGAACAACGTTCGAGCAACCATCGCAGCAGAGCAGGTCCCCACTAAGACCGCAAATAACACAATAGAGATAGTGGTGGTCGCTCTCGTCGATTGGGAAGCACGTGTCAACAAATTCCTTGCTGAACCGAGCCGGAGCCTTGGCGTAAGGTCGGACCTTCTTGAGTAGTTCTTCCGCGGAGACAAGGGCGAGCCTTGCCTGTTCCAGAGCCAGGAGGGGGTCTACAACGGTGTCTTCTACTATTGCACCCTCTCGATCCCCTTCGTCGTTCGTTTCACTAAGCGCTTTTACGGGTAGACTCGGTGTTCCACTCTGCTCAGCACCCTCCGTCGCTCCAGCGTCAGAACCTTTCGCTGCAGACAGGATCGTCGAATTTTCAATGGCTCCTGTCGTCGTGATGGAGTTGTTTACTGCGTTTTTACCTTCCAAAGCCTGCAGCAGACCATCGATTCCCCGAAGTCCTTGAAAGAATGTGGGCCATTCAAAGTCAGAATTCGAATGACCTCGACGCACTCGACAGACCGCAAGAGACCGCCTGTAGGCCTGGCACCGTGCACACGGTTGCATCCGCCCTGGAGAGCCAAAGAAAACTCTGGCGAGAGAATCACTTCCTTCATAATCGTCAGGCTCAAACATAACCGATTTCGCTTTGACTCGGACCACCTTGGTGTTTCCTTCTGAAGAATTAGCATCCGCCTCAGGCGAAATAGTCTTTTCGAAAGTAACAGGTCGGCCACCACACACAATCTTGACCAAAATCGTCTTGCCGTTCATATCGGCGGTCGCTCGTGTCAGCGTTGACACAAAGCGATCGTACTCGACTGTTTTCCCATTGCATACAACACTCACTTCCACGGGAGGGTAGACAATATCGTCTGCTTTCTTAGCACGGAAAGACTCAGAAAGTGGATCTTTTCCAATTGCCGACAATAGATACCGCAATTTCTGCCGAGCATCTCGCTGGACTGGGTCTTGCTGAGGCTCGGAAGTAGCAACAGGGTCTGGAGGAGCCAGTGAAGGACGTCCAACTAGTCCCAAGACACGTTCGGCATGGGCAGTTTCCGAAACTGACAAAAGAGCAACGGCATAGAGCTCACGGATACGGCACAAACGATCTTTCCACGCCGCCTCTTCATCCAGCACGCGGTCTGCCACAGAAGGATTGGCATTCGAAGCGACATTTTCAGTATCGTTCTTGGATGAATCATCTGCACAGGTTGATGCGGTACCATCAGTTACTCCTTCGCTTTGCTCTTTGGCCTTCCACTTCACTGAAGATACCGAACGGGCCACTCTTCTCATTGAAATCGGGCTCTTCTTGCGAGAAAATGATTCCGACAGAAGCATAGAGACAGTGCAAACATAAGATTCAACCAAGTCGTTCTCAACTCCGGCTCTGTCTCTGTAATATCCGTTCTTCAGACGTAACTGGACGAGCTCAAGTGACAGCTTAGGGCATGGCAAAATAGTTCCGTAACGCTCAAGTAGCTCGCTATCCATGTTGCCGGACCCTGGCGATACCCATGGAGGAAGGAATCCATTCTCCGTTAGCTTCTCAGCAGCTGAGTTATCTACGTCCTGCGGCTTGATCGTAAATCCCCGAGTCACAACAGCCTTGGTATTACCGGTACTAGGTTGCTCTTGCTGAGCCACGAAAGAGTCCGCGAAAGAGGGCGTAGATTTCGCCCCGACCCTGACCAGCGAGGGAAGATAGCCTTGCTTCACATTGGCTTTGGTCAGCTGAGGGTCAATGTAACCAGCAGGAATATCACGCAAGCATCGCTTCTTGAGCAGGCCGAAGCAACGACCAATGGCTTGAATCTCTTCATCTGACAAGTTGCCTGGTTGATCCTTGGAATTCACTTCGGCAGTAGGAGAATCTCCAGGAGGCGCAGTCGGTGCGGGTTGAAGAAAGGATGTTTGGCAAGATACACCGCAGGTACAGCATGAAGACGTACGCCCTGGTGGTATCTCAAAAGAAAAGGAACAAGGCCGCCAATACACAACTCGCACAGTCGACTGATCAGTGTCGTCTTTGAATCGAACGCCTAGGACCATTAAAGGGGCATTCGTAGTGAATGTGGCCACATCTTCGTCACTTTTGGGTGATGGTGCCTTGGGAAAAGACGGCCGTGTCCAGACGATGTCGCCACTGAACCAATCCGGCTCCGAAATACCGACGCCGCTGCTGTCTTCGCTTGCCTCCGAAATAGGCGGTACGGCACACTGGTGCGTCTCCAGAGACTTATAATGACCTTTCACAAAGGACTGGTGTAACCCGCTAGAATACAAAACACAATCACCAGGCTGGGGGACCCATGTATGGCTCGACGCGTCTTCACTTTCGGTCTGTCGTGCCTTGTCACCACGAAACGTTTGTAGCCACTCTCGATGCAAAGTCTCTTTGAACGGATTTCTCAGCATATCAATGTCTATTGGTTTTTCGGAAAAGCCGGCACCGGCCCCTGAGGTACCGCTCTGCATCACAAAACGTCGCCTCTTCTCGTCCGCATTCCTGGCTTCCTTCATCTCACCAAAATGATTTTGTGCCACGCGAGAGACTTCACTTTTCAACCCGGAGACAAGGTCTAAAGCAGTAACAACGACTTCAGATTCTGGACTATTGTAAAGCAAGCAATTGTCCAAGATCGCATTGATATCGGACAGGATCCCCTCGACTCCTCTGTAGAAGCAGCGACTGTTCTTGGCTTTATCCGCTTTCAAACGCGCGAGAATTTTATCGAGAGACATCGAGCATGGAACAGCACAGCCGTAGCCAGGCGCATCGTCTTCTGTGACAGGCCAGTAGAACAGTTCGGCTGACTCATTCTCTGTGGCCATGTCGTCGAGAACGTACTCAAGCTTGACCCGTAAGGACTCATCGATCGAGTGCGAAACCTCGGCAAAGGTTCGAGAAGAAGACTCGGAAAGCAACCGCGACTTGCTTGGCTGTAAGATCCACGGAGACATTTGTTGTCTCTTGCGATCGTAAACATCTCTCATGACCGAGACGCTGTCCCACAAGGGTAGTGTGCAGCGAATCAAGTCCACAAGTTGAACAGACCGAACGCAAGCCAAAGCTTCACTGGCATCCTGGTCTTGACGACAACTCATAAAATTCTTCAGGGTTTCAAGAGCCGCAAATGCTTCTGGGAGGGGAAAGGCCAACGACGAGGTTGCGACGGCTTTCTCCAAAATAGACTGAGTTGCCTCGTTCTTGTTGTAGAATGCAGACAGGACGGATGCCACTGATGGTATCTTGTCATCAAGTCGAGACGATCCGTATTTACCTTCAAGCGAGGCAAAGGAGGTGATTCGAACTTTCGAATCGCTTTTCGATCCGACAAGGACCTTCTCATCCACCGAGAGCGAATGTGAAAGCGAATACGCCCATGCAAATGGCACCAAATAAGGACGCAAGACCGAGGGAAATGTGACCACGCTGAACACTGGGGGAGGCACAAGGAGCTGGGCTTCTGAAGGACCGCTCTCATCCCAGATGGGAGGCAGTAATGATGTCAGCGGTCGAAGTGAGACGGCAAGACGAAGCCGAGGCTTTTGGCCCTTTCTTAGATCCAAACCATCTTTCGGGCCTTTCCAGTAAATCTTCACCTCTTCCGAATCTTTCTCCTTTTTGACAACCTTGGTGTATGGATCAGGAGGAAATTCTGAGTGTGTACGTTCGACACGACAGACAAGAGGATATCTCCCTAAATCTCTCTGCACACGGGCCAGCCAATCATCACACCACCAGCTCTTGGGTGCAGAGGTACTGGCGGAAGCTTTAATCTCTTCTCCATCCGATGTACCCTCCATCTTGGCTTTCTCCGATGCGGCTCGCTCCCAAAGCGGAACTCGAGTGCTACTCCTTGTCTTTTTCCCTAAAACGTCCGGATATTTGTCAAGATACTCGCGGTGCCCATCAGGATAATAACTGTAAGCGAAAGAAAGAAGTATGTATATAACGTGTAAGACAGCCGACTCCTACAATGGAATCATCGAACGAGTCCACAACAGGTTTTTGCTTACAGGATGATATCCCCAACTTGTGGTACGTAGGCTGAAAGTTCAAACTTATCCTCTGCAGCGTCGCGTTCAAGCCATGCGCGATCGAGTTCAGCGGCAAAATTTGGTGAGACCCAGCCGCCCACAATTCTTGCGTTCCGTTTGCGTCCTTTTGTCGACTGCTCCTTGGTCGGCGAGTCGTCCACTTCCTCCGTTACCACCAGTTCTGTTTGAAGATTTCGCATCGTGTCGCCCATTTCGCTTTTCTTACTGTTGCCATTCTCTTTTTTCGTGCGTTTCTTGGGCGTCGCATCCTCAGTCTCGTCAGCATCTTTTCGTTTGCTGCGTCGTGGAGGAGGCGGATCCTTTGGTGTCCGTTCCAACAAGGCTGCATTTAGAACAGAAACGGCGTCCTTCGTAAACCCGAAGCAACATACAAGGTTAGAGACAAGGTGATCCCTGATCGATTTTGACGACAGCACCGATTACTTTCACAACATACCTTCATGGCCCTAGGAAACCGGTCGAGCGAATCCAGCATTTTCATCTTGTGCTCGTTCTCTAGACGCTTCATCTCCCGCTCTCGTTTCTTGGCGGCAGCCTGAAATCAAAAGAGACAATAAAGAATTAGCAACGTGATACAGTCAGAACGGCACACCAGCACACTCCAAAGAAACAAACACACGAGCAACGTACCTCAAAGACATCATCGTATCGCTCTACAGCAGCAAGAATCTCTGGCATTCGGTTATCAATCTCTTGCAGTAGTTTCTTGGCCGTACCACCCCCCAGGTCTCTTCGCTCTTGTACAAACTGCGCTACAGTCTTTCGTTGCTCTTGTTTGCGCTTTTGCCGTCGTTCCCAGATAGTAGCTCTTTTCTTCCAGTACTTAATTTCCTTGTTGGAGTTGCGCACGTTTCGTTCGGCTTGCACCAGCACCTTTTTCTTAAAGGCCTGGATACTCTTGAACTCGAGATAGACAAACTTTTCCATTCGTTCCTTGGTCTTTCTCTCGACGCGCTCTTTTGGCTCTTTCTTTTTGCTTAGTTCCTTTTTGCCGTCAATGGTTCGCAACAAGCTCGCAACCGAAATGGAAGGCTCGGTATAATTGACCGATGCGGTCTTGGTGCGTCGCGAGAGGGAAGAGCGCTTTTGGGACGGAGAGAACGCCTTTTTTGTTTTTTTTGCCTTGGGTTTCGCAGCTGACTTTGCCGTACCCAACCCACCACCCTGGCCTTCAAGACCAAGCGACGTCAGGTACTGCTTGTTGCGCTTGATTCTTTCTTGACGCAAGAATTCGTAATGAGAAAGCGTGCGACCATCTTGCGTGACATGAGTAGCTGAAGCAGGATCATCATCATTGTCATCTTCGTCGTCGTCCTCACTGTCTTCATCATCATCGTCCTCACTGTCTTCTTCTTGTTGGTCGTCCCCGCTGTCTTGTTCGTTGTCGTCGTCATCATCATCCTCGTCCGAGCTGTCGTTTTTGTCGTCTGGACCGTTACTCGGATCATCACCGTCGTCCTCTTGGCCATTATCATGCGCGTCTTTACTTTCGTCGTCGTCGCTACCATTACTGTTTTTCTTCTCTACGGCCGCAGGCTTGCGATCGTCGTCGTCCGAAGCATCAGCTTCAGCAGCAGCGACCGCAACCGGTGCGGCGTTTGGGTGTCCGGGAAACGTGCTGGACGGCGCCTCCATTTTCAAGAGCAAAGCGCGAACTAGCAAACAGTTCGCTCGCTCTCGCCAGGCAGGCAGGCAGCAGGCAGGTGGCAGGTGGCAGCTGGAAGGACTACTGTTTGTGTAAATCAAATGCTATTGCTTGTTTCTCAAACACTCACACACACACACACCGAGCGTGCAAATTCGATCACCATGAGCCAAAGTGAACGCTGTCTTTTTTCCTGTCGATTCATTATTCCTCGTAGCGTTCGCGGAGATCAGAGACAGAGCGGTGCGCAAAAATCCTTCGTTTGCAACGGACAAAAATCGGAATTATTGTACACAAAAGTATTTCCATCAAATAATCAATCATTTTGAAAAAGAAAAAGAGCTCCGAAAACGTACACTTATGTACTATAGTATACGTGGATTTCGTCAGAAATGTCTCTCGCTCGGAACGAAGTCCAAAGAGGCACGAGGAAGCCAGCTTAGGATAGCACCATGACCATTCAGCGACAGCGCCTTTTGCGTTTGTGCGTTCCAGTTCAATCTGCTTCTAGTAGCGGCGCGGTAGAACAACCCTCTGCGTGCATCTTGCTAGGAAAGTATGTACATTGACCCCAAAGACAAGGATTCCCACAAGATAATGGACCAGGACGTGAACGACGCCACTGCGGCCTTGAAGGGCATGCTAGGCCTCGGCGCACCATTGGCTGCGGCGACAACGGCGACGGCGACAACTCCCACCAAGGATGACTCCACAGCTGCAGCTGCAGCTCCTTCTCGCAGCAACACTGACGAGAAACTCAAGAAAAAGAAACCCAATAAGAAAAAGAAAAAGGGGGAACCGCAGCAGCAAGGCAAGCAACCGCAAGAACCCAACAAGCCAGTAGCGGCTACCAAAGAAGGAGGTACGAACCTACCGCCAGCGTCCAAGAAAAAAGGCAAGAAGAAAAAGGGGGAACACCCGAAAAAGTCGGAGAACTTTGCGTGGTCCGCTTTTCAATCGTCGCCCGACGCCAGCAAGCTCCCAATCCCGGCGTTTTCCTCACCGTCCAACACCAAGACTGTCGTGGCAATCGATCACGACGCCACCATTGCAGGGGATATTGCTGCTGCTGCTGATGATGATGATGATGATTCTCCTGCCGACAGCAGTCCAGCTGCCGTAGTCAGAAAGGGTCCAGACGCAAACGTTGGATCTGCTCCTGCCACTCCTCCGGCAGCGGCGGCTCCAGTAGTGAGCAAGACGGGCATTAATCTTGCCGCCTTGGCATCGAATCCTCCCCGAAACGACACTCCCTCCCATCCGACCGATCCCTTTTTGCACCGCCAAATGACGCCGCAGAATTCACCCGGTCCTTATAACAACAACAACAACTCGTCAGCCATGCCGCAGCAGCATTTCCAGCAACAGCAGCATTCCTACTCGAGCCCCCCACCGCGTCCACCGCACCATCAACAGCACCAACAGCACCATCAACAGCAACAGAACTACCCACCACCTCCACCTCCGGGATACGTGACTGTTCAAGTGCAAGTTCCTCCGGTACTCTTGCCGGGTCGTCAAATGGTGGTGACCTCTCCGGCCGGATATCCCGTGCAAGTTGTGGTGCCTGCGGGCATTCCACCGGGCTTCATTTTGCCCGTGCACGTGCCGGCCGGTCCCCCGCACATGATGCCGGGACCGCATCCATATGGCGGCGGCGGTGGACCACCACCACAGCAGCAACAGCAACAACAGTTCTACCACAGCAATCACCAGCCGGGGCGTTGATCCCAGTGTGCGTCTGAAATATGCCGTTACTTGACAGTCTCGAGTGTGTGCGCGTGGATTCTAACGAGAGGATGACGACTTATTGGTAGCAATACTAGAGGGAGAGAAAAGCAAACACGAATACAACTTTTTTGGATTCGTTCCATACGGACTTTCTACAAAGTGGATCGTATAGCTTATCGTATTGTATTGCCCCCACGCCTCTCGGTGCTAGCCAATTTTATACATAGTAGTAAGTAGACAAGGCCACTGTTTTAGTTCTTTTTCTTCTTCTTGGAAGCAGTCGCAGCAGGAGCCTTTCGCTTCTTTATGGGGCCAATTGGGAGCGTAAAGCCAAAGATGGTACCACCGGCGTAGATCACGTAGACGATGCTCGCCAATACAGCTGCCATACACGGGCCTTGGTGGTGAAAGAGTAGAGAAAAAAAAGCAATTGGCGTGTGAGATGCGATGCAGGCAAGAGAGAAATAATTTGAGCCCATCGCGGATCGACGTGACAGGGATCGATCGACCAAACTCACCGACCCAGTACACAAAGTAATGCTGGAAATCTCCCGGGAATTCAAAGCTGGTTCCAACGCCAAATACGGCCCAGGCCGTGGCGAGCATGGGATTCATGGCCGGTCCTGCGGTAGGAAAGTATTCAATCAAGGCGCGAATGGCAACAGCCGTCAGCGACTGCTTGATGATGTAATGATTTTTGCCAAAGTTCATTTCCCAGTTGAGAATGTATATCACAAACATGAGTAGGAACGTGGCGCATGATTCGGACAAAAATGCTTCGACTGCGTGCTCGGCCTCGTCGGGCTGGTTGAACTCGGGGCCTCCAAAGGCTGTCCATCTGCACAACGAAATAAGGGAAAACGAAAAGTTAGCAAGAATGTAAGTTTGACTTGATTCACTGCAGCAGGCACTAGGCGGAAATACGTACTTCATGGCATCCGAAATGGCATGGTAGAGGGGAAAGGCAAGCAAACCACCTCCGAGTTGTCCAGCAACACGCACATAGGCCTCGGTGTAGGTGCACTTGCCAAGGCACCACATACTCATGGTGACGGCAGGGTTCACGTGTGGGCCGCCCCCTAGGAAATCTGCGGCAATGACTCCTGTTTGGTGGCGGAAGAGAAAAGGAAGAGAGCAAGTGGCGTGTGAGATAAAATTAAAGAGAGAAAGAATTTCAGCCCGTCGAGGCTCGAGGTGACTGACAGGAATCGACCAAACTCACCGAGAAAGTGAGACATCCATCCCATTCGCATGGATTCGCTCCCAATCCACTTTCCAGCACTAAACGTAAAGCCGACCATGAGGAGCGTTCCAACAAACTCGTGCCGAAAGGAAGAGAGGTACTCTCCCCCTTGAATGAACGCGGTGGCGAATGAAAGCCAGAGGCCTGGAGGGAGCATACCAGCCAGGTTCCCGAGAAAGGCCGATAGTGCTTCAACATATGCCCGGACCATGGTTGCGCTTGTCTATCTTCTGCTTTATCGAACGAATGAAGGGTGATGGTGCGATGGTGCGATGATAATGATACTGTGTCGACGATCGATGATCGATGCAAAATGCGAATGGTGTCATCACGTCGCCGGTTGAATTTCGAGAGTTTCTTGGAAGGAAGATCGCGGAAAAGATACCTCGCGTCATCGAAGGCGGGGTCTGCTAGTCTGTCCCTCGCGACGATGATGTTTGATACGGCATGATACCCGGTACCAGGTAGTCTAGTCTAGTGGAAGGAGTCGAGTTACAACCCTGCGCTTTCCCTCCAGGTCTACTAGTTAAGGAGGTCGGATCGAAAGGGATTCCAGCTTCCTACTACTAGAGAGACTAGATGAGCTCAACTAAGTAGCATTCCATACAGTTGATATTCATTAGCTTAGCTATATCGTATACGTAACGTTGTCCCTCAAATCTGGACGCAATGGCTCACGTGAGCCTAAAAATAGCTGAGCATTCGGATTCGCTCGTGTGTAGTAGCGAGACAACGAGACCTCTCCCAAGACGACCTCTAGTAGAGAATTCCGGAGCCTCCAAGGGCAACGAGAACTCCAATAACTGCGATAATGTAAAGGATGACATTCGTCTGCTTCTTCTCCGAGTCCATTCCAGTGGAGGCCTCACGAGTGAGACGATCCTTCATGCTATTGGAGATACCAACGTTTGGGGCGGGCTCGACCTGTTGCGCGCAAAAAGACAAAACGCGGACAATCAACCAGTGTAAGCGACAACATGTCGATTGATCTAGCTAACCCACACCATGCATACAAACAAACTGACCTCATCGTCGTAAAAAGTCCCGTCCGCAGAGACCTCTACTTCCTTGGTTTCTCCTTCCGTCGGCTCCTCGGACATGCGAAAGATAGTACGCTTGGTGCTATGAGAAAGGTGACGATGCAAGCTGGAGCCAGCAATGATCCGTGCCGGTTGAAAGGTAACAGGAGCAAAGGCTGTGCTGAAAGCGCACACCGAGGCGAGAACGAGGGCGAGGAAGGTAGTGGTATGGCTCATCATCTTGGACTACTACTAGACTAACTGTGTGCTATGAGATGTACAAATGTGCCATGCAATGATGTCACTGTGTCACATCACAGGATTTCAGGATCTCGGCCGATCTACCGTAACGACTGACTGGATTCAATGAGTCAGTAGGAAGAAAGAATCTAGATTTCCGTTTTATAATTTAGATCGTCGGTCTCACCCCTCCCTCTCTACTCTTCTGTCTTTACGGTATATACCTGGTAGCGCCTTTTCTGCGATCGCGACCATGATGTTGTGCGCGCCGATGAAGAGCAGCTGGCTGATGATGAGAGAGAGAGAGATGAGACGAACTCGCGGCAATGGCCAAGTTGTTAACCCACCATGATCCGTTGCACGCTCATGCGCTCTTGGGCGCGCTAGCACTCGCTCACTACGTGATTCGATGGACTTTGATTCTTTGCACGGGAAGCGCCTTTCTCGATAAGGAGCCAACGTGGTTTCGTATCGCTGGCGTCTCGATCCATGTACTGCTACCGCTTGTCTCGCTCATCCTTCCGGTTCCCCGCAAGCGTAACCTCTCCAAACCAATGATATGGCCCGAATTCCGTCTCCATAGTCTCCTGTTTGCGTCGAGGCACGTGATTGCTTGCGCAATCGCCACCTTCTACCCCAACATGTCGGAAACGATATTTCTGTGCATCGGAGTGATCCTTCACCAGGGCACCATGGCAGCTGCCTCGTACGTAACAACATGCATCGGCGACGTGAACCTAAGAACTACAAATGCCATGCCCTATCCGAAAAGCAGTCTGGAAACAGAGGTGACGCACACACGCGCCATGTACCGTGAGGCCCAGTTTCTGGCGTCAGCCATGATGCACTGCCGCAACCCGACCCTGTGCTTCATGCCGCTGCTGGCCATTCAGATTGCTCCCTTTCTCATGACTTTGGTACGCAAGAACTTGGCGAAGCCTGCACTACACCATGCTGTCTACGCATGGGCCCTCTGGCTCAATGTCCCCGGTCTCGTGTCTGTCCTGTGGAACAGCACCAACAACGAGAACAATAAGGATGGATATCGCGAGGTCATGTTTAGTCTCTTGGCCTACAAGTTTACCAGCTACCTCAGAGTACAGCATCGTCTAGATAAACACGTTGCTTGGATCGTTGGACCCGTGGGCGCGTTGGCAGTCATTCAGGGCTGCCAGACAGTGTCACCGTTTTTGACGGACCTCCTACCAACAGAGATATCCTGTCCCCGACGTTGGTGGCTCCTGGCAAAATTCATGGGTGCAGCCGTTGCCACGTGCCGGGAGAATGGACACGTTATGCTTCCCGTGTTGAACCGAGGATTCAAAAGCGCGTCGATTTTGCAAAGCTCTGTCGATATGCTTCAGTGGTTCTTGGGTGCAGGGTGCGACTTTGTATTCACCTTTGGGGTACTGCTAAGCTTTGGCGTCGTTCTCGTGAACCCAACCGGCGTGGCACAGCAAGTTTTGTGAAATGGTTGCTGCACCCGGTATGGTTTTATTGTATAGTAGTATTAATATGTTGCATGAGTTTCATACCGTTACATACCATCACAGTAGTTCAATTCACAATTCATCTTTTACTTTCGGGGCTGACTGGAGGACCTACAGCGAGGGTAGGATGCTACTTTTGCGTGTCTAGTAGTCGACTAACTTTTTTTAGAAACGCAGGATCATCACTACGCTGCGCATCATGGCGTGTACTCTGGAGGAGGCTCTCGCCCACACCGGTTAAAGAGATAGGCAACTTCAATCACCTTGGTCAGAGGAATGATAATATCTCGGTATACACTTTCGATAACCTTTGGATCAACCTTTCCTGGCTTTACTTGATCATTTTCAATCGCTTCAAGTGCCGCAACGACGGCAGACGCCGCAGCTGCTGCCACTATGGAAGTGGTGTCACTTCCTTCAATCGGTGGCAGTTCGGCCAACAGTGGATCTTGCCCGTACGTGGCCGCCTTGAGTCTTGCTCTTCGCAAGACTTTTTCTTCAACCACTTGGTTCGTTAACAGGCGCATGACTCCCTCGGCATCACCGGCTTCCACCAATCGTTGGTAGCCTTCCGGATCGGAGCGATACTTGGACTCGGCCACGAACTTGCCATAGTGCACACGACGACTGAGAGCTTGCAGGACAGCAATATCACACAGCACTGTAGATCCGTGTTGTTCATCGTCACCTCGTTTGGCTATTGAAGGAAGGATAGTCTCAATGTACTGTTTCAAAAGACTGCGATTAAAGTTCAATGTACTGGCACCTCCGACCGAAGACAGCAGATCCGTTGGATACTGCAGCTTTGGCAGCGCCTCCATGGGTCCTCCCAGTAATCGCTCTGGAAAGAAGGGGAACTCTTCTGGCGACGTGTACCGCCGACTCCTACAGTGGAGTGCCTCAGTTCCGAGCAGCATGTACTCCAAAAAAGACAGTTCATCATCGGAATCAATCGCATCCACTCCAACTGGAGTCCCCAAGCCCGCGAAACCCCCCTTTTCGTAAGCAATCAAGTTTTGTCGAAACTGGGCACGCTCAATGAGAGCAAAAATGATGGTTTCCTCTTGTCGAATGAGCGTGGAACGAATCGATTCCAGAGACAAAATGTCGGCCGTCTTGAGGCACTCTTCCGACTGCTGATGGCCCGCCGGCAGTGTGGCCATGCCAAGGGCAGAGTGCCGAGGAGTTGATGACGATTGAAGTTCGGGGCCCCATCGCGCGAATGCCATTGTGCAGGACGGTAGAAAGAGCGCAATGGCGTATACTAGCATCCGAACCATTGTCATGCTGTACTGTTTTATATCCCTCTCCAGTTCTTGCTATATACAGTAGTACAAGGTCCAACTCAACACTACTGTATGTCAGGCATGCATGGTCGATCTTGGCGTCGTTCGTATTATTGGTTATTACAATGGTTCAAAACGCATGTCGCGTTCGCGTCGTTGGCTTCAGCGGAGTCTGTCCTTCGCAGGGAGGAATTCAAAAAATGGACGATCGAACGACGAAATGCCGACTAGCTAGTCTACGCTGCATGCAGTGCATCACGATCATGATCATGCGTCTTGGCTAGCTTTTTTTCTATTTACCAATGAAAATGGATTGGACGTCTCCAAAGGCAGCTCCCACACTTGACAAAAGAAGGAGCAAGACGGTGAAACTAATGATTCCTTCTTGCACCTGTTGATCAATCTTTCGACCCGTTACTGCCTCGGCCAGGACAAACACCAGCTGCCCACCATCCAAGGCGGGGAGGGGAAACGCATTCACCACGCCCAAATTGATACTAATGGCAGCCGCAAACAAGAGAACCGAATTCCAATCTTTTGTGGCCACTATCTGGGATCCCGTCTTGATAAGACCAATGGGTCCTGATACCTGTTGCCCAGCCGGTCCGCCCTTTCCCGAAAGCGCTTCACCAGCAAACGAGAGCAGTCCATTGGCAGTCTGCGTGGTTACTTCAGTCGCGTATCCAAAGGCAAGCCGAGCCGCCTCAATGGGCGAGTCTGATTGCATAATCTCGGATTTGACAAAGTTCGGTACGAGCAAAATACCAATCGACTGCGGCCCAACCACACCGGGCCCAGTTTGCTGGTGTCCGGGTTTGATGCTCAAGGCAACTGGCTTGGAATCGTTGGGATGCAAGACAGATAGCTGGAGGGACTCGCCATCCGGCGTCGCCCGAATTGTGGCAATAAACTCGGAGATTGCCTTTTGTGCTTCAAACGAAGTCGGAGACGCGGACAAGCTAATGGGAGACCCGTTCACGGACACAATTACGTCACCCTTGCGCAGCACTCCGTTGGCCGGTGTATCAGCGCGAGGAGCGGCATTCACCACAATGCCCGATTCAAAAACTGGGCGTGGCAGGCCCGGACCATTCGAAATTATACCAAAGTAAATGGTAAACGAAAGAAGCAGATTGAACACGACCCCGGCACTCAAAACGACGGCGCGCTGTGGCCACGGTCGATTCTGCAGCAGATCGGGATTGTCGTAATAATCAATCTCGTATTCGTATTCGGTACTCTCCGTCGGCGCGACGCTCTCCTTGCTGCTCTTTGACTTGCCCAGCTTGCGCCAAAACGGCAACTTTTCTAGTTCTTGCGCTTGGCGCAGACGCTCAGCCTCTTGACTTTTGCGCTGTTGCCGATCCAAAAACCCAAACGACAGAGAATTCAACAGCTCCTTGCCTGTACTGGTATTTCTCTTTTTCTTGTCTTCCTTTTCGGCCAGATACGCTTGTTGCGCTTGCTCCTGCGCGGCAGTCATGTTGTAGTTTTCAGGAAAGCGAACGTAGCCTCCGAGGGGCAGGGCGCGAAGGTTGAATTCGTTGCCCAAGGCCGAAAAGCCAAGGATTTTGGGGCCAAATCCTATGCTAAACTCCTCGACGGCAATGCCAAAGCTGCGCGCCGCTAGATAGTGGCCAGACTCGTGCACCAGGACAATACCTGCCAACACCAACAAGGCTCCCGCCGGAGACGATGCAAACGCAATCAATGGCGAAGCCTCCAAAGGACCCACGGCAGAGAATCGCGAGTGTCTCTTGGCAAGGAAATGGTTCTGCTGCGGGTTGAGGATCTTATTTGCGTGTCGTTGACGCGAGGCAGGACTTGTGGCAACCGTCGTCGTTGGCGTCGGCACAAAGGCGCTTGTTGTTGAGACAGCAAGCTGCAACACAAGCACAGCCAGAGCCAATGAACGACGAATCGATTTCATTGCTGAATAATGCTGGTGTTGTGGAAGAGCGTGGTCGTGATGCGGGATGGCGTACCGAAAAGGTCGGGCTGATCTCATGGTCAATGGTCAATGGTCGCGCCGAATGAGTCACCGGTCACCGAAAAATAAAATTAGTCCGTTCCTCTCTTTCGCGCCAAAAGCTACGTCAGGTGTGACATCAAAAAAGTTTCTTTTTTATCTTTCGCTTTTTGGATTCGATTCGGCGGACAACGACGATGCCATCAACCATCCGATACAGTATCACAGCTTTGGTTGGAACGTCCGCGCACAACCTATAAAACGACGACCCAGAGGCGTAGAAGTAGTAGTATTGGTAGTAGAAGTAGTAGTCTTGTAGAATGAATGTCAAAGCCGCCTTTCCGCGGCTGGCGCCGTCGCTTGCCGTTGCGGCTTCGTCGGTCGGCGCTTATCTTTTCTCCTCTCCGACGGAATGCGAAAAGGCCAGCAACGACGAGTCGTCCCTGCGACAGCGCTCACGGCTCATATTTATAGGATCAGGATCAAGCACGGGATGCCCACGTCCTCTGTGTCCCATGGTATTTCGATCCGTTCCCGACAAGGACGCTTCTCCCGAACTGAAACAAATGCAACAAGACATGGAACCCTATTGCAGAATTTCAAACATGGCCATTGACGGCGACCCCAAGGATAACAAAAACTATCGCAACAACCCGTCCATATTGATATCGCACTGCGATGCGACTGGCGAATGTAAAAACGTCATTATTGATGTTGGCAAGACCTTTCGAGAAGGCGCCATTCGATGGTTTCCCGAGCGGGGCATTACCAGCCTGGATGGGATCATTCTTACTCACGAACACATGGATGCAGTCGGTGGCTTGGACGACGTTCGAGGCTTTCAAAAGTGGAAAGACATGCAAGCACTCAAGGAAGGACGCGTCAAGCGCCCCTATTCGGTCCCAGTCCCGGTGCACCTCTCCCAATCTTGCTTGGACGATGTTTCCCAGCGCTTTCCTTGGCTCTTTCCCAACCAGCAGAGTCCGCTTGAACAAGCGCCGTCCGACAAGCCGATCGTGGAACGACACGTTGCTTCGTTTGACATCAAGGTCTTTGAATCGTTGAAACCGTTTCAAGTGGAGGGACTCGTCGTTGTACCACTCCCCGTCATGCACGGCGAAGATTTGGTGTCGTTTGGCTACGCCTTTTCGGTCGGAACGACCAATGTGGTGTACCTCTCTGATATTTCTCGCATGCTGCCCGAAACGCTCGAATACATTCTCCAAAAGCTACCGGAAACCGACGTGTTAATACTCGATGCACTGCATCCCGACAAGGACAATGCGGTGCACTTCAAGCTCGAGCAAGCCGTGGAATTGGCCCAGAAGATTCGACCCTCGCAAATGACGTATCTGGTGGGCATGGATTGCGACTCGTTTCTTCCACACGACGAGATGAATGCCAAGCTACGAAAGGACTACGGTAATGTACAGTTGGCGCACGATGGTTTGGAAATCGAGTTGTAGACAGCTTGTCTACAGTATAGAACTATTGTAGCCTTGCTCCTACTACTGAAGCTAATCTAGTACTATACTACTAGTACTACTACTCGTACTACCTAATCTAGTTTGTAGCTTCAAAGAAGAAAATCGCGACTATATCGTAAGTAAACTGACCAACAGAACGTAGCAGTACGCATCAATTGTAAACCGTAAGGTGCTACCTTCTTAATATAAATTGCGAGGAGGCGCCCCTCCATAACGAACGATGTTTGATTTGATTCGACTCGATTCATTCGTCTATTGTTGCTGCTTTTGCTGAAACTCGCGGTACTTGCTCGTGGCGCCCTCTTGAAAGCTTGCAATAGCAAAATTGACAATCGTTTGGTTAATGGCATCAGACGCTGCCTTGAGCACCTGTTCGGGTAAGATTCGCATAGGTGGCGGCAACAGTCCCGTCGTTTGAAAGGCAATGCCCCCAGTCACGCCCTTGCCATCTGCGGAAGGCCGCAATTCGCCCGCCACTTCAATCTCAATTCCCAAGGTGTCAGCCGAAATACGCATGCCCGGCAGGAGTTGAATATTGGGATCGTACCCAACCGACTGCACGGTAAAGACAGGTTGCTGACTGACGGGGTCGACGGTCGTTTTCATTTGCACGTCGACCCACGGCGCCAGTTGCAGCGTGACAAACTGCAGCGTCATGACTTGCAATCTGTAAACGGAATCGCCTCGCTCTTGCATGAGATTTTCATCCCAAATCGACAGCGCCAAACTTCGTTCGTCTCGCAACCAAACGCAAATATCGTCCGCTGACGATCCTTGAGCACTCGCACTCTTCTCCAAGACGGTCACGAGATTGGCCGTGGCCCCAAATTCGATCTTTCCCTTGAAGCGATCCAGACTGAAAAAGGGTCCATTGCGAGCCAACAAAGCTTGGCGTCGGTCTGCTGAGGGTGGACGGGTAGTCGCTGCGAGACTAGTACTAGTAATTCTACCACGAGCAAAAGGAGTGGACGCTGGTGTTGTAATGACAAACGCGTCCGAGGCGCAAAGCAAGGACCAAAGGCACAAGAGCTCAATGGAGAGAGACCGCATCTTCTACTTTTTTCACTGAATTCAAGCAAGGCAATCAGGAGGACGGTGATGGTTCAGGTGCGAGGCTGGGGCTGGGTGCTGGGTGCTGGGTGCTGGGTGCTTCCGTGGCCATCCACAAAGTTGAACTTGTGAGAGTGGTAATGCCGACCATGCATCGACCCATCAAGAAAATGGAAGATCCGTTTTAGTTTCGGATGACTCACCTTTCGCGCAATTATTTTTGGCGGGAAGCGATTGGATCACTTTTTCTTTTTTTCGCTCCAACAATAATACAGCATCACTGCATCCACCATGGGCCTCTTGTGGAAAGCAAGCGCGGTTATCGCCGCCCTGATTGGCATCATCTTGGCAGTTCCTTACCGTGAACTCGACTGGGACGCCGTGATAATTCCCATGGCTCAGAACTACGCGGAATCATCCAAAGACTCGGCAAAGCCCCTCTCCGACAAGATTGTGCTCGTGACCGGCGCCACCAGTGGCATCGGCCTGGCACTAACGCGTGCGCTTTCCAAGATGGGGGCGCAAGTTGTGGCCTTGGGTCGTAATCCAAAGAAACTGGCAAGCCTCAAGGAAGAGATCCCCTCAGTCAGAACATTCAAAATTGATATGGGTGATTTGGAATCCGTATCCAAGGCATCGGATCAACTGCTGCAAGCCTTTCCCACTATTGATATCCTAATTAACAATGCTGGCATGCATGACGGAGGGGGAAATATCTTTGGATCACCTCCTAATCCACAAGGGTTCGATTTCGTCTTTACTGTCAACTATCTATCCCACTTTCTCTTGACGGAAAAGCTGGCGACTGCCTTGGCCAATTCCACCCGACCCGTCGTGCTCCAGACTTCGTCGTCGTATCACTGGGCCGTGGATGGATCCGACTTGATTCCTGACGAGTCAACAGGATCGCCACCTGTGGCCAGCCAGCCAGGGGGGTCGCACGGATTCTATATATTTCGGTCGCAGCGAAGCTACGCCAATTCCAAATTGGCCCAAATCTATCACGCCCGTTCCCTCCAGGAGCGACACCCTGCTCTAATAACCAGCAAGGCGCGCATCGTGAGCTTTTGTCCGGGATGGGTCGGTACTTCCATTGGTGGTACCAATACCATTGAAAGTTTCCTCATCAATAACTTTGGCTTTCCAATGGAAGGCTGGGGTATAGCGTCGCCGCTGCTCGCCATGTTCGAAATAGACCGCCCGGACGAGGATTACTACATCAACACGCTAGCGTTCAAATCGATCGAGTTTCTGTTTGCGAATCTGCCCGCCTGGGCTTATCGTTCGGGTATTCGCGATGTCATGGCTAATGTTTTGGCAAATTTTGGTTTGGTGGTGCAACGGATTATGCCGGTCGCTGGCTATCCCGGCAAGTCGTCTCCAGAAAGTTATTCGTTCGCCAACAGAAATGCTCTCTACGACTGGAGTCAGGCAGCGGTTGCCGAGTGGCTCTAGCTAGTAGAGCTCATACGATGGTTGCATCAGCAACACCACTCATCTTATATATATAGTTTCTTACAATGGCCTACTGGTATGATCTTAGTATTCTTCCTCTCTTTAGGAATCATCGTCAACCCAATTCGGCATATAGGATACTCGCGCCAGCTGCAAAAACGTCAAGAGAGCAGTGGCTTCCAGAATCTCCACTTCAAAAACAGCTGCATCCTCTTTAACAGTAGCTGAAGAGTCGGCGAAGCACTTGCGAAGGACGTGGGTCGCGTGTGCCGAAGCGTCCCGTAATTTCTCCTCCACCACGCGTCCGAGCGTGTCGTAGCCACCCGACACGCCAAAGACGGACAGTTTTTCTTGATTGGCAATAAGCCCAGCGTGCAATGGCGTCCACGAAGCTGGCTTCCATTCCGACGTACTTTCAGCGTTCGACTCGTTCGTTGGAGGAGGACAATACGCACGAAGCTCCACCAGCAACGGTACAAAGAATATCGTCATGGAAAAGGCTGTACCGAAATCCAAAACCAAATGGGATCCTTGACCCCGTGGCGGCGGTCGCACCAGAGTGGCTCGCTTGCGTTTGAACGCTGGTAGTAGATTGGAAGGAGTCTTGCGTCCCGTGGTCAAGAGCACTTTCGAGCGGAGCACCGGACCTGCTGCGGAAAACTTGCGGCGCTTTGTTTCGGGAGACGCACCATCCAAAGCCTCGACTGGCACCGGCAGCTCCAACGTTTTCATCCACGCATCTTGCAGGCTCACGTCAGGTTCCTTAAATTCGTCACGATGCCTTTTCAGGACATAACAGACGAACGCAATACCTTCAATGGCCACATTGTGCGTCTTGGGCAAGGTGTTGCGGGGCACGGTAATCTTGTCGACGATCCCCATGTACGACAAAAATACGGAGGAAGCCGCGCGCATGCGGTCCAAATGAATCAGTGCGGTACGTTCATCGTTTTGTTGCGTTCGAGTGGGAAGTGGAATGGTGGCTTGGGTTTGTTCCAGCGCCTCCTTGAGGTTGGCCTCGGCATGAAAGGTTTCCTTTTGGAGTTGTTCGTATCGTTTGCGCGTATCCAGCGCGAGATATTTCGAGCTCTCATCTTGAAAATCCGTGTGCGTCTTTTCGAGCGTCTCCAACATGAACTGGTCCGGGTCGGCGAGCTTGCAAACGTGAGCTCTAATGTTTTGGGTCCGGCTTTCCAAGTGGGTCGTCAACTTTTCTAAATGCTCTGGCGACATGTTGAGATTGATCTGGGTATGTTCCAGTATACCCAGATCCGCCGCCCACAGCTTGACTCCTTCAATGTGTTGACGGAGCTGTCCCGCCTTTTCTTCCCCGTGCTTGGCCTTCATTTCCACGACAGCCTTGGGTCCATGTTTCAAAACATATCGCAAGGTATCACCATACTGCTGTCGCAGTTGTTGAATCGCCGTCTCCTTGTTGGAGGTGGCGGCGTGTTGCGTGGGCACGTATGTCTTTTGCACCTTTTTGAGTCGCTTCGAGAGGCGCTTGCTATAATCCACCAGGGAATTGGCCGCTTTGAAGACAGTATCCTCAAACTGCATGGCCAGGCGCAACTTGCTGCTGGTGCTGGCGCCCGGTTCGAGGCCGGCGAGGACGCTGGCAATCTCGCGGACTTGCGTATTCCGATACGACTGCTCTACCCTTGTTCTCCAGTCAGCGCCGCCGCTGATGCTTGGCTGCTGGTCAGTATTGGTGGGAGACGACATGATTGTGTAGTGGAGTGTGTAAGGCGATACACAGTAGTGTTGGCTCTTTGAACTATGATATCTGTCTCATCATGGTCAATATGGTATGGTCGCTCAGTTGTCGATTTATTCGTGATTCGTAAAACGGGATACAGTAAAGAGTACTTGCAGAATTGTACTGTGGATAGATATTAGATATCATACTGGTACTCACAAAAGTCCGTTTCGAAAAAGCGTCCAAACGCTATCCAAAAATCGCGTCAAGCATCAAGGGACACCATGGCGAGCGTATCGTCACCGCCCGTGGCTTCTCCGTACGAAACGAACGTTTCCTATCAGGATCAATGGAGAACTTATAAGGAATCCATTAGTGGCGGAAAAATATTGCAGTACCAGCAACAGCACTCTACAACAACAACGACAAGCACAGTATTTGACCTCGCTTGGTGGCATTCTGCATCAGCCAACGACGACACTGCCTGGCTGGTGGGTTGCACCAGTGCCGGTGAAATATGCATCTGGCGAAACCCTCCTAGCAGATTGACTCTTCCTACCGACGACACGAATGATGGCAGCATATTACCGGAGGATGACGCAGCCACAATGTCGACGCACTCTGCCGATCAAGCACCTCTTGTCCGAGAGCAAGTCTCCAACGGCGTCCTCTACTCCATTCAAGTCATCCAGCACTCGAACGAGCGCGTCTTGCTAGTTGTGGCTGGCGACGACGGCGTTTTCGTGTATGATTGGAATCAAGACATTTTGAGTAGATTAGAGGGAACGCAAACAGGGCACACTGCTGCCAAGAAGCCTCTGGTACCCTTGGCACACTTTCGACCACACCCCTCCGCCACCGAGGCTCGTATTGAAATCAACAGCGTGCAGCTCAATGACAGCCATCTCTTTGGTGCGGCTGGAGACGCATTTGGCTGCTACAAGTGGGACTTGGCAACTGAAAAGCTCGTAGCGAATTACCGTTCCCCGCATCATGGTTATTTGCATTCGGTGGAACTCGTACCGAACGCG
>Ga0307981_1001131_pt1 | contig 24782 bp, 21 predicted proteins | sample OrgLakmetagen987_FD_201849 | JGI IMG/M metagenome (GOLD analysis project Ga0307981, IMG submission 201849) | Saline water microbial communities from Organic Lake, Antarctica - #987 | ecosystem: Environmental > Aquatic > Non-marine Saline and Alkaline > Saline | place: Antarctica: Organic Lake... | reverse complement strand
CCCACAAGACGCCGGAGGTCAAGGCATGGCTGGAAAAGCACCCGCGCTTCAAGCTGCACTTCACGCCGACCAGCGCCTCATGGCTGAACCTCGTCGAACGCTTTTTCGCCGAAATCACGTCAAAGCGAATCCGCAGAGGCAGTTACACCAGCGTTGGCGATCTGGAGGCCGCCATCTACGACTACCTGGGGCAGCACAACACCAAGCCGAAGCCCCCCACATGGACCAAAACGGCTGAGGATATCCTAACCCGGGAACGACGCGCGCTGGACAAACTTGATGAAATCAGAGGGAATAGGTAGCAAGCGTCAGATTCAGAACACTAGACACAGGCCAGAGTGGCAAGAATGATCGACGAACTGCTCCGGCCCATGGAGATTAGCAGATTCGTATTTTGGAATATTTCTGGGGTGCTAGCTTATGTGTAGCGAGGTCGGCCGTTGGATGTGCCGCCGTTGCCGCGTCTATCCTCGGTGAGGATCAGGGCGAGGCCCCTGCACTGGTGGTTGGCTGGCTTCTGGCGTCGCTCGCGTTCGTGATTGCGCTGAACCTGTCCACTGCCAGCAGACCCCATGATTGCCGCATGGCAGCGACCCTAACCAAGGTGAACGCCATCGGCACGGCGATGTAGCAGGCAGACGCAATTGGTGTCTTGGCGGTGCAACCGATCAAAGCAGACCCCAAGAATTACCTCGTATTGCGGTACATCTATCTGCTGGCCAAGCAGGGCAACGAGTATATCGACACTTATGCAAATCACGGGCATCGGAACCGCGCGGATATGGACCTTTCACACCTAAGCTATGGTCTATGAATTGAGTATCGACAGTCTGGATCTGTCCTACCCCAAAGGAGAAACGTAGTCTTGGCGCTGGGATGTTAAGAGTGTCGCGCGTGGTTTGGGTCGCGATTGGGCCTTGCTGAGATGGCCACTGGCCCCGCGCCGCGAAACCCCCTAAGATTCACTCTGTAGTGCCCACATACGAGAGTGCCCTTGGCACCATTGAGACGAGGGGCCGAAATGTCAGGACCACGCGAATTGCTGTATGATATTCCATCCATCGTGATCGCGCTGAGCCTGCTGGCCTTGATGTTAGTCGCTATGGGCTTTGCATGGATCATTGGCCGCCGCAGTCACCGTAGCCAATCCGAAGAGGAGCGCAGTCAGACGGCGGCGGTTCAGGGCTCGATGCTGGGGCTTCTACTGGGCTTTACCTTCTCGTTGGGCCTGTCGCGGCATGGCACACGCTCGACCGCTGTGGTGGAGGAGGCGAACACCTTAGGCACCGCTTGGCTACGCACTGATTTCCTGCCGGAAGATTTGCGCACGGACGCACAGGTGGATCTGCGCCGCTACACCCGCTTGCGACTGGACGCGGCCGAAGTGCCCGCCGATCAGCACCAGAGGCGCGCGCGGCTGGTGGCCCATGCCGAGGCCACGATCAGTAGCCCTGCTTCCGTCAGCTATGCCGCATCGTTGAACGACATGATCGACGCGCTGGACGCGCGCGATGCCGCGATTGAGCGGCATGTACCCGAGGTTGTGCTGTTCATGCTGTTCGGCGCGTTCATTCTGTCAGAGGCCATGCTGGGATTTTCCTCGGGCCTTGCCGGGACAGCACCGACGACACCTGTTTATCTTATGTTGGCGCTTATCGCGCTATTTGTCTTCACGATTATCGATTTGGACCACCCGAGGCGCGGATTGATCGAGGTGGGTCAGCGTCCGCTGGCCGCCGTGCTGGCAGGGATGCGGCGAAACTAGCGCGCATGATGGCATTCACGCGGTGTATGGGCAGGAAGGCGGGGCGGCGATGACATCGACGGTGCAAATGCCCCTCTGGGCTCTTTTCCTGCTGATTGCTTTCGCGGCTGTCACCTTCGCCTCGCATTTCCTGTTCCCGTCCGTGCGCTGGTTTTTCCGCCGCAGGTTGGAGCGTGCGGTGGCCAAGCTGAACACCCGGCTGACCCGGCCTATCGAGCCGTTCAAGCTGGCGCGGCGCAGCGACATGATCCAGCGGCTGGTCTATGACCCTGAGGTGACGCAGGCTATCGTGAACTATGCCGCCAAGCACAAGGTGCGCGAGGACGTCGCCTTCGAGAAGGCGCGCAGCTACGCGCGCGAGATCGTGCCCAGCTTTAGCGCGTTCGCCTATTTCAGCTTTGGCACGCGGCTGGCCAACTGGCTGGCTAGCACGCTTTATGATGTGCAGACCGGGCCGCGCAACAGCGCCATCGTTGAAAGCATCGAAAAGGATGCGACGATGATCTTTATCATGAACCATCGCAGCAACATGGATTATGTGCTGGTTACCACGCTGGCGGCGCAATCCTCGGCGCTGTCCTATGCTGTGGGTGAATGGGCGCAGGTCTGGCCGCTGAACCGCATCATCAAGGCGATGGGCGCCTATTTCATCCGGCGCCGGTCGCGCGGTGGACTCTACCGGACGGTGCTGGCGCGCTACGTTCAAATGGCGACGACCGGCGGCGTGACCCAGGCGATCTTTCCAGAAGGCGGCCTGACCCTGAGCGGCGCCCTGCGCCCGGCCAAGCTGGGCCTGCTGTCCTATGTGGTGGAGGGGTGGAAGCCCGGTGGACGCGACGTGGTGTTCGTGCCGGTTGCCATCAATTATGACCGTGTGCTGGAAGATGGCGTGCTGATTGCCGCCAGCACACGTGGCGACCGCAGGTTCCGCACCCGAAAATCACCTGTCGTTCGCGCCGCGATGCGGATCGCATGGCAGCGCATTCTGGGACGGTTCGCCAGGTTCGGGACGGCGGCTGTCGTCTTTGCCGATCCCATCCGGCTAAGTGATTATGGCGACGTCCCGTCGCTGCGGGATCTGGGCCGCGACTTGATGGGCCGGATTGAGGCGATGATGCCGATGCTATGCGTGCCGATGGTGGCGCGCGCCCTACTGCGCAGTGGCGCGCCGCAAGACGAGGCGGCGCTGATCGCCACCTTGCAACGGATGCTGGACGAGGGATCAGAGGCGCCGGTGATAATAGACGATGTCGCTGCAGGCGTCGCGCGCGCTTGCGAGATGCTGGCCGAGCGGGGCGCTGTCACGCATGACGATGGCGGCTGGATGATGGCGCCCGAAGGCGCCACGCTGCTGCGCTACTACGCCAATTCCATCTCACATCTTTTGCCTGATGATGCTGCGGCTGCATTGCAACTTTCTGCGCCTGCTGGGTCATAAAGTTACAAAAACTAATCTCCAGTTATTGCATTGTTGCGCGTCCCTCGATATCCCTGAGGCTGAAATGCGCGATTCTGCATCGCGGCAATGTTTACGACAGGGAGGCCCGGAATGGCTCTGGACACCGATACCAGCATCGCACGCTACGACGCACCTGAAAAGGATCTGTATGAGGTCGGCGAAATGCCCCCGATGGGCTACGTCCCCAAGCAGATGTACGCGTGGACCATTCGCCGCGAGCGGCATGGCGAGCCTGACAAATCCTTCAAGCAGGAAGTCGTCGACGTGCCCACCCTCGACAGCAACGAGGTGCTAGTTCTGGTGATGGCCGCTGGTGTAAACTACAATGGCGTCTGGGCTGGCCTTGGCCAGCCGATCAGCCCCTTTGACGTCCACAAGGCCGAATACCACATCGCAGGCTCTGATGCCGCCGGCGTGGTTTGGGCCGTGGGTGACAAGGTGCGCCGCTGGAAGGTGGGTGACGAGGTGGTCATCCATTGCAACCAGGACGACGGCGACGACGAGGAATGCAACGGCGGCGATCCAATGTTCTCGCCCTCGCAGCGGATCTGGGGATACGAGACGCCGGACGGCAGCTTTGCCCAGTTCACCAATGTGCAGGCACAGCAACTGATGCCGCGCCCCAAGCATCTAACTTGGGAAGAGAGCGCTTGCTACACTCTCACGCTGGCCACTGCCTACCGGATGCTGTTCGGGCATGAGCCACATGACCTGAAGCCGGGTCAGAACGTACTGGTCTGGGGTGCGTCGGGGGGACTTGGGTCGTATGCGATACAGCTGATCAATACAGCTGGTGCCAACGCGATTGCGGTCATCTCGGAGGAGGACAAACGTGCGTTCGTCATGGCGCTGGGCGCCAAGGGCGCGATCAACCGCAAGGATTTTACCTGCTGGGGCCAGATGCCCACGGTGGGCACCGACGAATACAATACTTGGCTGAAAGAGGCGCGCAGGTTCGGTAAGGCGATCTGGGACGTCACCGGCAAAGGCGTGAATGTCGATATGGTGTTCGAGCATCCGGGCGAGGCGACCTTCGCGGTATCGTCGCTGGTGTGCAAAAAGGGCGGCATGGTCGTGATCTGCGCCGGCACTACCGGATTTAACTGCACATTCGACGTGCGCTATATGTGGATGCACCAAAAGCGTCTGCAAGGCTCGCATTTTGCCCATCTCAAGCAGGCCAGCGCTGCGAATAACCTGATGGTCGAGCGGCGGCTAGATCCCTGCATGTCCGAGGTATTCCCGTGGGCCGATATCCCCGCCGCCCATACCAAGATGCTGCGGAACGAGCATAAGCCGGGCAACATGGCCGTGCTGGTGCAATCCCCGCGTACGGGCCTGCGCACGGTCGAGGATGCCGTGGATGCGGGGAAGTAGGGCTTCCACCACCAAAAATGGGTGCAGCCAGAGATGTCGCTAACGCGGGCTGGCTGTTACCTCCACCGGGAACCGAGGGTGTAGCCTGTCGCACCAAAGATGCTCCACTATCGTTGGCACGCGTCTGACGGGACCGGCGCGCGCTTTGGCTGCGTCGTGCATCAGATGCCGGGATGTAACAGCAGAGTGTGCTCTCTCCCAGCGTTGCAGTGCTAGCCCGCAGATTGGCACCAGCTCAGCTATCTCCGACTTACACACACAACGCTGGCCCAACCGTCCTCATTGCAATTTGACAGGCCGTGTAGTTTATTCGCCGCTCAGATATCATAGAGTTCAAGGAGGAACCCTCATGAAAACCAGTTTCACACGCCTCATCCGCACGGCCACGCTGGGCGCGGCGATGATGGTCGTCGGCTCCGTCGCCACCGCGCAGGAGCCGCAGTTTTTCCGTATCGGCACCGGCGGCACGTCCGGTACCTACTATCCCATCGGCGGCCTGATCGCGAACGCGATCTCGAACCCCCCCGGATCGCGCGCTTGCGACGAGGGCGGCTCATGCGGCTTTCCCGGCCTGATCGCATCAGCCTTGTCGGCCAACGGATCGGTCGCGAATATCAACGCGATTGCCGGCGGCACGCTGGAGTCGGGTTTCTCGCAGTCGGATGTCGCCACATGGGCGCAGACCGGCACCGGCATCTGGGAAGGCCGCGACGCGGTCGAAAAGCTGCGCGCAATTGCCAACCTCTACCCCGAGACGATCCACCTGGTCGCAGCCGCAGATTCGGGCATTGCGTCCGTCGCGGATCTCAAGGGCAAGCGCGTGTCGCTGGATGAGCCGGGATCCGGTACGCTGGTCGATGCTCGTATAATTCTGGGCGCCTATGGCCTGAGCGAGGACGATATTGAGGCCAACTTCCTCAAGCCCGACCAAGCTGCAGATCGCATGCGTGACGGTGCAATGGACGCGTTCTTCTTCGTCGGAGGCTTTCCGGCAGGCGCCATTGCCGAATTGGCAAGCCAGGAAGACATTACTCTGATCCCGATCTCGGGCGCTGAGGCTGAGGCATTGACCGGTGAGTACACCTTCTTTGCCGAGAACGTCGTGCCAGCCGGCACCTATGAGGGCGTCGATGTCGACGTCACCACCTTGTCAGTTGGCGCCCAGTGGGTGACCAGCGCCGATCAGCCCGAAGACCTGATCTATGGCATCACTGCCGCCCTGTGGAATGAAAACACACGCAAGCTGCTGGATTCTGGCCACCAGAAGGGCAAGGTCATCACCGTTGATACCGCCCTCGACGGCGTTGGTATCCCGCTGCACCCGGGTGCCGAGAAGTTCTATCGCGAGCAAGGCCTGATCGAGTAATCAGCGCCCAACCCGGTCCGCCACGCGCGGGCCGGTTCTTTTGTAATACTCAAATTCAGCAGCGAGGCGGCAATGTCGCAGACATCCGAATCAGACCGCGTCAAGGAAATGACCGCCGCGGAAATGAAGGCCTTGGAGGAGAGATACGATCCAGAGGTTCGCTTCCGCCACCTGCTGCCTAGCATGAAATGGATCGTTGGTGGCGTTCTGTTTATCCTGTCCTGCTATCACTTCTACACCGCCGGTTTTGGCATCCCGCAGGCTACGCTGCATCGCGGCACGCATCTGGCGTTCACGCTGGGCCTGATTTTCTTCTCGTTCACTGTGCTGGGTGCACGGCCTGAACCGCGCCACACGCTTGCGGCGCCTATGGGCGTGTCGCTGACCGACTGGGTGCTTGCCGTCGCGGGCATCGTTTCGGCGCTATATGTACCGTGGGTGTTCAATGATCTGGCGTTCCGCGTTGGCAATCCGCTGATGATCGACGTGGTGATGGGCACCATCCTGATCGTCGTGCTGATGGAGGCGACGCGCCGCGCGATGGGCTGGCCACTGCCAGTCATCGCGATCCTCTTCATGGCCTACGCCTATTTCGGTCAGTCGATGCCCGGTATTCTGGTCCATCCCGGCGCCAGTTGGAACAATATCGTCAACCATCTTTATCTAACATCCCAAGGCATCTATGGCACTGCGCTGGGCGTGATTGCGACCTATGTGTTCCACTTTGTCCTGTTTGGCGTTATGGCCACGCGCATCGGGCTGGGGCAGCTATTCATCGACCTCGCCTCGTCGCTCGCGGGCCGGTTCGCGGGTGGCCCTGCCAAGGTGTCGGTCGTGTCGTCCGCCATGCTTGGCTCGATCTCGGGCTCGTCCATCGCCAACACGGTCACAACTGGGTCGCTGACCATTCCGGCTATGATCCGCATCGGCTACCCGCGCCACTTCGCAGCAGCGGTCGAGGCCGCGTCGTCCACTGGTGGTCAAATTACGCCCCCAGTGATGGGCGCCGTTGCGTTCCTGATGATCGAGTATCTTGGCGTTCCGTTGACCACGATCCTCACAGCAGCGCTGGTGCCTGCCTTCATGCACTTCTTCGGCGTCTTGGTGCAGGTCCACCTTGAGGCGCGCCGCCGCGGCCTGCGCGGGATGACCAAGGATGAGCTCCCCGTCGCATGGGTCGTGTTCAAGGCTGGGTGGCTGACTACTCTGCCGCTGTTTGTGCTAATCGCAACGCTGCTGTCGGGCAAAACGCCCTATCTGGCGGCGTTCTACGGTATCTTGGCATGCATTCTGGTGCTGATCATTCAGAACCTGCTGCGCCACGGTACGGATCTGATCGGCGCGGCCAAACAGACCATTTCCGAGCTATGGGACAGCTTCGTCACGGGTGCGAAATTCTCGCTGTCAGTCACGGCGGCGGCAGCACTGGTGGGCGTCATTATTGGCGTCGTCACGTTGACGGGTGTGGGATTCAAGATTGCCTACATGGTCACCTCGGTCGCTGCAGTCTGGGCCGGAAACGTGTGGTCGTTCCTGTCGTTCCTGCCGTTCGAAGTGATGTCCGTCTCGTCCCTCACGTTGATGTTCACACTCATCATGACGGCGATCGTTTGCATCCTGATGGGCTGCGGTATTCCGACCACGGCCAACTACCTGATCATGATCGCCGTCGCGGCGCCGATCCTGAGTATGCTGGGTGTGCAGCCGCTGGTGGCACACTTCTTCGTCTTCTATTACGGGGTCATGGCTGACATAACACCGCCTGTCGCACTGGCGGCCTATGCGGCGGCGGGCATCGCAGACTCGAACGCGTTCAAGACAGGCAACACCGCCTTCCGTCTCGGCATGGGTAAGGCGCTGGTGCCGTTTGTCTTCGTCTTCTCGCCGTCGCTGCTTCTTGTCGTCGATGGCTTTACGTGGACGCAGTTCTTCATCGGCGTGTCGGGCGCGATGGCGGGCATCTGGATGCTTTCGGCGGCGTTTGCCGACTGGCTGATCGGCCCGATGCGCGGGTATGAGCGGGCGCTGCTGGCCGTGGCCGCGATCCTGATGGTCGCGCCAAACATCTACGCGACGTTGATCGGCATCGCCCTGATCTCGCCGGTGGTGCTGCGCCAGCTGCCGATGCTACGCATGACCCCGGCCGAGCGTATCGCAGCTTGAGAGAGGATAGCGCCGGGCAGTAAACGCCCGGCGCGCGCGATTACAAAGGGCTGGCCGCGGCCCAATCCCAATACATCTCGCGGGCTCGGCGCGTGATTGGGCCGATCTGGTAGGGGGTGTCGTCGAATGCCGTGACTGGCGTGACCTTGGCCATATTGCCAGTCAGAAACACCTCGTCCGCCCCATGGAAGTCGTCGAAGCTCAGCATGGTCTCATGTACCATCACACCATCCTTGCGCAGATTGGCTATATGCCGAGCCCGCGTGATCCCTGCCAGAAACGTGCCATTGGGCGCAGGAGTGAACACCTCACCATCCTTGACCATAAAAGCATTTGCTGTCGCACTCTCTGCCACGTTGCCTAGCGCATCGGCGCACAGCACGTTGCCAAAGCCCTTGGCCCGGGCCTCGGCCAGCATCCGCGCGTTGTTGGGGTAGAGGCAAGCAGCCTTGGCGTTGACCACCGCATCCTCCATCACCGGACGCCGGAACCGCGTGCGCGTCAAGGTGGTCGATGCACCTTCGGGTGGCATCGGAATTCCCTCAAGGCAGATTGCAAACCCGACCGAGCCGCTATCCGGTACGATCGCCATGTAACCGGTGTCCTGCCCCCAATACATTGGACGGATATAGACGGCAGACCCCGGAGCGTAAGCACGCAAACCCTCGCGAATGATGTCCACCATGTGCGGCGCATCCACTGTCGGCTCAAGCATCAGCGCGCGGGCGGACGCGTTAACGCGCGCGCAATGCAGGTCTAGATCCGGCACCACCCCATGCGCTAGGCGCGCCCCGTCGAACACCGCACTGCCGAGCCACATCCCGTGATCTCCGGCCCGCATGACAGCCGCGTCGCCCTCATGCCACGTGCCCTCAAACCAGGTCCGGATATTGGTGCCAGTCGCCATTGCAGGCCCCTTCTTTCATCGTACAAAAAATATTCCCGCCGGAGGCATGCACCGCGGGCCAAGGACACCGGCGCTAACCGGCAATACGCCCAAGAAAATTACTTAATTTTCTTCGCCCCGGCGCCAACCATTCCGACGATCTCATAGGTCCGCATGAGAATCGGCGCCGCGATTTCGCGCGCTCGCTCGGATCCACGGCCCAGAATCGCGTCGATCTCGCCCACATCCTGCATCAACCGGCTCATCTCGGTGGAGATCGGCGCCATGCGCTCCACTGCCAGATCAGCCAGGATCGGCTTGAACTCCGAGAAACTACGCCCGCCCATGTCACGCATGACGTCTTCGGCGCTCACCCCGGCCAGACCTGCATAGATGTTAATCAGATTGCGCGCCTCAGGTCGGCACTCCAGCCCCTCCAGGTCGCTGGGAAGCGGCTCGGGGTCGGTCTTGGCCTTGCGTATCTTCTTAGAAATTGTATCCGCATCGTCAGTCATGTTAATCCGGCTCATATCCGACGGATCGGATTTCGACATCTTTTTCGACCCGTCCCGCAGGCTCATCACGCGTGTTCCTGCGCCCTTGATCACCGGTTCGGCGAGGGGAAAGAACTCCACGCCGTAATCATGGTTGAATTTGGTGGCGATGTCGCGTGTCAGCTCCAGATGCTGCTTTTGATCCTCACCCACGGGCACGTGCGTCGCGTGATAGACCAAGATGTCGGCAGCCATTAGCGCGGGGTAGCCAAAGAGGCCAAGCGACGCATTCTCGGCGTTCTTACCTGCCTTATCCTTGAACTGGGTCATGCGCTTCATCCAGCCCATGCGTGCCACGCAGTTAAAAATCCAGGCCAACTGCGTATGCTCGGGCACCTGGGATTGGTTGAAGAGGATAGATTTCTCTGGGTCCAGCCCCGAGGCGATGAAGCCTGCGGTTAACTCGCGAGTGGCATGGCGCAGCTTTGCCGGATCCTGCCAGACGGTGATTGCGTGCAGATCGACCATGCAATAGAGCGACTGAACGCCTTTATCTTGGGCTTCGGCGAACCGTTTCAGCGCACCTAAATAGTTGCCAAGGTGCAGATCGCCGGAGGGCTGGATGCCCGAAAACACCCGTGGGGTGAAGGTCGCATCGCTCATCTCGCGTCTCCGTCTGGATTTCCGTGCCGTCCTCAACTACCCATGCGCCCATGCCCCGTCAAGCGACGGGCTGACCCAACCCGCGAGTGCTCTATGACCCATCCCGACGATTCCAGCCCGTTCAACCCGTTGCCGCCCGTCGTGGTGGCGCTGTTCCTTGCCGTCGTGATCCCCGAGATTGCGTTCTTCCTTGGCTCCAAGGGTCTGATCGGTGGGCCGCAGGCGGTGGGCTGGCGGCAGGCGATGATTCAGGATTACGGGTTCAGTGGCGATGTGCTGCGCTGGATGATCGCCAACGGGATCTATCCGCCCGAGCAGCTGGTGCGCATCGTGACCTACCCCTTCCTGCACGGTGGCTTCAGCGAAATGATCTTTGCCGCCGCCCTCCTGTTGGCGATGGGTAAGTTCGTGGGCGAGGTGTTTCGCCCGGCTGCCACGTTGGCCGCGTTCTTCGTTCCCGCGATCTGCGGCGCGCTGGTCTACGGGCTCGTGGCGCGGGACAATCCGTGGCTTTACGGCGCATTTCCCGGCATCTACGGGCTGATCGGTGCGTTCACCTACCTCTTGTGGCTTAAGCTGGGGCAGCAGGGCGGGCACCAGTCGCGCGCCTTCGTGCTGATCGGCTTCCTGATGGGGGCGCAGCTGCTGTTCAGCCTGCTGTTCGGCGGCACGCTGCGCTGGGTCGCGGATCTGACCGGATTCTGCACCGGGTTCGCGGCGTCCTTTGTGCTGCGCCCTGGCGGCTGGGTCAAACTGCGCGCGCGTCTGCTTCAGCGCTGACGCTTTAACGCGGCTTTCAGCTCACTTTTGTGGAACGCGCCGACGATGCGCCCAGCAAAGTAATAGACGGTCGAGCCCAGAACGATCAGCAAGAGCAGCGCCAGCCAGCGCCATCCTCCCACACCGAAGAAGGGTGAGAGCCCCAGCATCAATGCCCATAACGCGGCACCCATCACCGCCGAGGCCGCGCTGATACGCCAAATTCGGGCGCGAAAGCGGTCGTCGAATCGCGCGACATCGCCAAAGGGCCGCACGCCGCGTGCCAGCAGCCACACCATCGCCCAGCCCGCGATCGTCGTGCCGATGGCCGCCGCGATCCAGCCGATGTAAGGCGCAAGGCCGATGGCGAGTGCCGCATTAACCACGAGCGATACGATGGCGTAGTAAAATGGCCGCTTGGTATCTTCGCGGGCGAAATAGATCGGTTGCAGTACCTTTTGCAACACGAAGGCGGGCAGGCCGAGGCCATATATCGACACCGCCAGCGCCGTCGCGGCGGTGTCGTCAGCGCTGAAATTACCGCGTTGGAACAGCACGGTAATCAGCGGGATCGGGATCACCACCAGCGCCACTGCGGCAGGAATGGTCAGGGCCAGCGACACTTCGCCCGCGCGGCTGAGAGCCATGCGCGCGCCGGTGCCGTCATCAGACCGCAGGCGGCGCGACAACTCGGGCAGCAGCACAATACCGACAGCGATGCCCACCACGCCCAAGGGCAGTTGATAGAGCCGGTCCGCAGCATACAGCCAACTGACCGCGCTCTCGAAATTAGAGGCGACCTGCTGGCCCACCAGAAGGTTGATTTGCATTACACCGCCGGCAAGTGCGGCTGGCACGGCGATCCGCACAAGCTGGCGCATTTCCGGGGTCCAGCGCGGGCGCACCGGAACGATGCGCTGCCCCGCGCGCGTCGCCGAAACCCAAATCAGCACTAGCTGCGCGACGCCCGCGAAGGGTATAGTCCAGACCAGCGCGCCCGGCACGCTGCCGTTTGTCCACACGGCGATGCCCATAGCCGTGCAAAGCATCACGTTGAGCAGCACGGGCGCCGCCGCGGCGGAGGCGAACCGTCCGGTCGAATTAAGGATGCCAGATAGGAGTGCAGCCAGCGAGATGAAGAAAATATAGGGAAACACCACGCGTCCGAACCCGACCGTCAGATCAAACCGCTCGTCGCCCGCAAACCCTTCGGCGGTGGCCCAGACCAGCGCTGGCATAAAGATCATCGCCAGCGCCACGACGAACAGCAGCACCAGCGCAAGGCCGCTGAACGCCAGCCGCGCAAATCCTTCGGGATCGTCGCCGCCCTCCAGCCGTTTGGAGAACATCGGCACGAAGGCCGCGTTGAAGGCCCCTTCGGCAAAGAAACGGCGGAACATGTTGGGCAGGCGAAAGGCCGCGACGAAGGCGTCCATGACCGGGCCTGGCCCGATCAACCCTGCGATCATGATATCGCGCACAAAGCCAAGTACCCGGCTGATCATGGTCCAGCCGCCAACCGTAAAGATGCTGACGATCATGCGGGCTGGAGTCGGGTTGTGGGTCTTGATATCGCTCACTCGTTGGCCCTTTGTGTGCCTTCGGATATCGCCGCGCGCAGCTTCGCCTCCAGCGATCTCTGCTTGGCCTCCGAATAGAATTTCAAACCGAACATGTCCTTGACGTAGAAGGTATCGACCACCTGCTCGCCGAAGGTCGCGATCACCGCGCTGGCGATATAGACATTGCCAGCCGCCAGCGTGCGGGTCAGGTCATACAGCAGGCCGGGGCGGTCGCGGGTATCAACCTCGATGATCGTATAGATCTCGGACCCCTCGTTGTCGAAGGTAATAAGTGTCGGCACGCGAAACGCGCGCTCGCGCTTCTTGATCTTGTCGCGCGACTTGATTGCGTCGCTGGCGACCACCTCGCCCTTGAGCGTTTTGAGAATGGTCTGGCGCAGGCGCGGCAGCCGTTCATCCGCGAAGGGGTGTCCGTCCGCGTCTTGTATCCAGAAGACAGCCGTCGCATAGCCGTCCTTGGACGTATAGGTGCGCGCATCGACTACGTTCGCGCCCACCAGCGCCAGCGCGCCCGCGAGGCGCGAGAAGATGCCGGGGTGATCGGCCATGACAAAGCAGGCGCGCGTTGCGTCGCGGTCCTCGTCGGGGTGGAGGTCGACCCCAAAATCGCTATCCTTGTCGTTTAGACCCTTCAGCAGGCGGGCGAAGATCACATGCGCGGTGACGTGCAGGCCCTGCCAGTAGGGTGGGTAGTGCCGCGCGGTTTCTTCCTTGAGCGCCTTCGCGTCCCAGCCTTCCAGCGCTTGCCTCAGATTGCGCTTGGCATCCGATCCGCGCTGTTCGCGGTTCAGATCCTCCAGCCCGTTCTCCATCGCGCCCAGAGTCTGGCGATAGAGAGCCCGCAAGAGTGATGCCTTCCAGTTGTTCCAGGTGCCGGGGCCGACGCCGCGAATATCGCAGACTGTCAGCACGCACAGAAGGTCCAGCCGCTCGCGCACCTGTACTGCCTTGGCAAAGTCGCGCACGGTGCGCGGATCGGCAATGTCGCGCTTTTGCGCCATGTCCGACATCAACAGGTGATAGCGCACCAGCCATTCGACGGTATCGACTTCCCGAGGTTTCAGCCCCAGACGCGGCGCGACCTTGCGTACAATCTTGGCGCCCAGGATCGAGTGATCCTCGCTTCGGCCCTTGCCGATGTCGTGCAGTAGCATCGCGACATAGAGGATGCGGCGGTTCACGCCACTTTTCAGGATCGACGAGGCGATGGGCAGCTCTTCGATCAGCTCTTCGCGCTCGATCCGTGCAAGGTGGCTTATGCATTGGATCGTGTGTTCGTCCACCGTGTAATGGTGATACATGTTGAACTGCATCATCGCGACGATCGGCTCAAACTCGGGAATGAAGGCCGCCAGCACGCCCAACTCGTTCATGCGGCGCAGCGCGCGCTCGGGGTTGCCGTGGCGCAACATGAGGCCGAGGAACAGCTTTTGCGCCGCCGGATCATTTCGCAGCGCGTCGGTAAAGAGGCCCAGATTGGCCGTGACCAGACGCATCGCGTCGGGATGGATCAAGAGGCCCGTGCGGAGGGCTTCGTCAAAAATGCGTAGCAAGTTTAGCGGGTCGGCCAAAAAAGTGGTGCCGTCCTCGATTGCGAGGCGGCCATGCACCTCAGCAAAGCCGTCCCTCAATTTGCGCTTGCGCCGGAAAAGGCGTTGCAGCAACGGCTCGGATTTGACATGCGCCGCCTCCAGCTGGGTCAGAAAGATGCGCGTCAGATCGCCCACTGCGGTGGCGTGGCGGAAGTAGTCCTGCATGAAAACCTCAACGCCGCGCCGTCCGGCGCGGTCAGTGTATCCCATCCGCTCGGCCACTTCGACCTGTAGATCGAAGGTCAGCTTGTCATTGGGCCGCTTGGTAATCAGGTGCAGCTGGCAGCGCACAGCCCATAGGAAATTCTCGGCCTGCGCGAAGGTGTCGAACTCGCTTGCGGTGAACATGCCTTGGCTGACCAGATCGGCTTTGTCGGTGACGCGGTAGATGTATTTCGCGATCCAGAACAGGGACTGAAGGTCGCGCAACCCGCCTTTGCCCTCTTTAACGTTCGGCTCGACCATATAGCGTTGGCCGCCCTGCTTTTCGTGGCGCGTCTCGCGCTCTTGCAGCTTCGCGTCGGTGAATTCACGCTCGGTTCCGGAAAACAGGTCGTTCCACAAACGGTGGCGCAGTTCGCTCGTCAGCGCGGCATCTCCGGCCAACCGCCGATGCTCCATCAAAGCGGTGCGGATTGTAAAGTCCTCTGATCCCAGACGCAGGCAGTCGCGGATCGTCCGGCTGGCATGCCCGACCTTCAACCGTAGATCCCAAAGGATGTAGAGCATGGACTCGATCACACTCTCGGCCCAGCCAGTGATTTTGTAGGGTGTCAAAAACAGCAGATCGACGTCCGATTCAGGCGCCATTTCGCCCCGGCCATACCCGCCCACGGCGACGACTGACAGCCGCTGGGCTTTGGTCGGGTTGGGCAATGGGTGCATGATGCTCGTCGCAAGTCGGTAAGTGGCGAGCACGAGGCAGTCCGTCAACCAGCTATAGGCGCGCGTCGCGGCGCGGGCGCGCAGCGGTTGGGCCGTCAGGGCTGTCGCGATGGCGGTGCGTCCGCGCCGCATCTCATCCCCCAGGACACCGACGGCATATTTGCGCTGTGCGTCCGCGTCGTCGCCCTTCCAACCCGCAAGCTGCGCGTCCACTGCCGCCCGGTCGAATATATCGCCGACCGGGCAAATTAGGTTATCTGGCGCATCATCCTGCGCCGGGCCATCTGTTGAGGGGTGTTTCATAGTATCCAGTTCGGGCGAGATCAGAAGCCTGCGCCGCCAAAGCCCTGTGGCGCTGGATCGAGGATCACCACCTTACCGCCCTGCACTGTGGCGATGGCGAGGCCGCGCTGATTGGTGCCGTCGCTGCGCAGCCGGAAGACGCCCTCAACGCCCTGAAAGCCGGCCGATTGCGTTAGACCGGACTTGGACAGCGCATCGCGCTTGCCCGTCTTGACCAGCGCGCCGATTGCGGCGATCCCGTCATACGCAAGGCCCGCGATGGGATGCGGCTGGTTGCCGTTTGTCTGGGCGAACCGCGCCTGAAAGCGCGACGCCTTGGCCTGGTCTGGCAGGGCAAACCAGCCACCCTGCACACCCGGCAGGGCCAGCGTCTGGGCGGGCGTGTCCCAGCGGGCAAGACCAATATACTGCGTCATAGTCGGATCTAGTCCGTTCTCGGGCAGCATCTGGACAAAGAGTGGCAGGGCACCGGCGGAGTTTGCGGTTAGAAAAATAGCGTCGGCTGAATTGGCACGTGCGGTCTGCGTGATTTGTGGCACCGCCGCGACGACGCCGCTCTGCGAGAAGTCGTATCCGACATTACCGACGATCTGCGCGCCAGCATTGGCCGCAGCCTTGACGATAGCCTGCTGGCCCAGTTGGCCGGCGAGGTTGTTGGAGGAGACGGTCAGTATCCGCTTCTCGCCTTGACGGACGGCAAAGCGGATGAGCCGGTCTGCGGTACTGTCGAAGGTCTGGCCAAGTACGAAAAGGTTGCCGCCCGCGATGGTTGGGTTGTTCGAAAACGCCAGCACATTCACATTCTTGGATGCCACCGCGACGGCGACCGCGTTGGCCGATTCGGCATGCAGCGGCCCTATGATAATCTTGGCCCCGTCGGCTACGGCATTGAGCGCTGCCTGCTGTGCCTGTCCGGGCTGGCCTGCTGTCCCATAGACGCGCAAATTGATCTGCACGCCCGCCAGATCCGCGACGGCCATACGCGCTGCTGCCTCCAGATCGCGGGCCAGCGCCGCCTCGCCGGGGACGGACGATCCGTGCGGCACCAGAAGGGCCACCGCGACGGGCGCGCTGGGATCGATGGATTGCCCCGCGCCGCCGCCCAGGCCGGCCCCGCCGACAGGCTCGCACGCGGCGATCCAAAGTATGGACAAAACCGGGATGAGACGGGCCAGCACCTTGCGGGCGGTAGGCAAAACAGCAAACATAGAGAAATACCTCGTTTCGAACGTTTGAATGCGCATTGCGGGGGGATAATAGACGTCATGAGGAGCGGGTCCAGTGGTGAATCATATCAGGCAAACTCTTGCCCCCGGTCTTTATCTGGTGGCGACGCCGATTGGTGCGGCGCGCGATATCACGCTGCGCACGCTGGATATCCTCGCGTCGGCAGACGTGATTGCAGCCGAGGATACGCGCAGCCTACGTAAGCTGTTAGATATTCACGGTATTCCGCTAGAGGGCCGCCGCCTACTGGCCTATCACGACCACAATGGCGGGCGCATCCGCCCCCGACTGATGGAGGCGCTGGAGGCCGGTAAATCGGTGGTCTATGCATCCGAGGCGGGTACGCCAATGGTTGCTGATCCCGGTTTCGATCTGGCGCGTGCGGCGATCGCGGAGGGCCACGGCCTGATCTCGGCTCCTGGCCCGTCTGCGGTTGTTACCGCGCTGACACTGTCGGGCCTGCCGACCGACAGGTTTCTCTTCGCCGGATTTTTGCCAAATACGACGACTGCCCGGAAAACCGCGCTGCGCGGACTGGCAGGTGTGCCCGCGACGCTGGCCTTCTACGAATCGCCCAAGCGCGCTGCGGCGATGCTGCGCGATGCTGCCTTGGTGCTGGGCGAGGGACGGCAGGCGGCGCTCTGCCGCGAGTTGACCAAGAAATTCGAGGAGGTGCTGCGCGGCACGCTGGCAGAACTGGCCGCAGAGCTGGCAGAACATCCGCGCAAGGGCGAGATGGTGGTGCTGATAGATCGGGAGGGGGAACGCACCGTTAACCTCTCTGATATAGAAGAAGCCCTGCGCGCTGTGATCAGTGATATGTCTGTGCGCGATGCCGCAGATGCGGTGTCTCATGATCTGGGACTGAAACGGCGTGAAGTTTACCAAGCTGCACTGAAGATGAGTGCCGAAACTGAAAGGGAATGACGATGTCGGAGTTGCTGGGTTTTCCAAATGCCCCGCTTGCGTCGGCACGGCGCGATCGCGGCAAACGGGGCTATAACTCTGGCCTTGCTGCCGAAGAGCGGGCTGTTGCGCGATATACGGCTGCCGGATTGCGCCTATTGGAAACCCGCTGGCGCGGCAAAAGCGGTGAGATTGACCTGATCCTCGCCGATGGCGCTGAGATCGTCTTTGCCGAGGTCAAGCAGGCCCGCACCCACGACGCGGCTATCGCCAGCTTGAGGCCGACCCAGATGCGCCGCATCCATGCTGCAGGGTCTGAATACCTCGCGCGTTGTCCCAAGGGGCAGCTTACGGACGTGCGTTTTGATCTTGTCGTCGTCGACGGCGCTGGACGTTGCGATATCATGGAAGGCATGTTCTCGCATTTCTGAATTGCACCCCTGCCGCCCTTGGCGCATGAAGGCCGGGTAGCGAAACAGGGGGCCAACCCATGAAAATTGCGTTCCAGATGGATCCCATCGGGCCGATCAATATCGACGCCGACAGCACATTCCGCCTCGCCGAAGAAGCGCAAGCGCGCGGGCATGAGTTGTTCTACTACACGCCCGAACATCTCGCCTATGACGAAGGGCGCGTGACGGCACGTGGCCAATCGCTCAAGGTGCAGCGCGTGAAGGGCGATCATGCGATCTTGGGCGAGATGCAGACAGTCGATTTGGCGGATTTCGATGTCGTCTGGCTGCGGCAGGATCCGCCGTTCGACATGTTCTACATCACCACGACTCATCTGCTGGACCGCCTTGCGCCCGGCACGCTGGTGGTGAACAATCCGTTTTGGGTGCGCAACTTCCCCGAAAAGCTGATGATCCTCGATTTTCCTGATCTGATGCCGCCCACCGCCATCGCCCGCGACCTTGCAACGATCCGTGCCTTTCGCGACCGTCACGGTGACGTCATCCTCAAGCCGCTCTACGGCAATGGTGGTGCGGGCGTTTTCCTGCTCAAAGGGGGCGATAGCAATCTTAGCTCGCTGCATGAAATGTTCACCGGGTTCAGCCGCGAGCCACTGATCGTGCAGAAATTCCTGCCTGACGTGTCGAAAGGCGACAAGCGTGTGATCCTCGTCGATGGTGCGCCTGTGGGCGCTATAAACCGTGTCCCTGCCGAAGGTGAGACGCGGTCGAACATGCATGTGGGCGGACGGCCCGAGAAAGTCGATCTGACCGACCGCGACCGTGAGATTTGTGCGGCCATCGGTCCGCGTTTGCGCGAAAAAGGGCAAGTTTTTGTCGGGATCGACGTGATCGGGCGCTTTCTGACCGAGATAAACGTGACCTCGCCTACCGGCATTCAAGAGTTGGAGCGTTTTGACGGGGTGAACATCGCGGGCAAAATATGGGACGCGATCGAGGCTAAGATCGCCGCTGGCCTCGCGTGAGCAAGCGCGCCCGGCTGTTGAACGTCTGGCTGCGCCAGACCGAAAAGCGTTTTCTGGATCGTGCCAAGGATCCAGCGACGCTCCGCCGCCATATGGAGCGGACAGCGCGGGTCTTTTTTCGCGCGCCGCGGGGCGTGGAATTCAACACCATTTCACTGGGGCTCGCCCAGATCCCTGCGGAGCGCGTTACGGCGCTTAGCGTCGTTGGCGGCATCGGTGGCGGCCCAATGATCCTATATCTGCATGGCGGTGGTTATCTCTTTGGTTCTCCTCGCACGCACCGCGCGTTGGTGGCTCATTTGGCTGTGCGCACCGGGCTTCTGGCGGTTCTCCCGCGCTATCGTTTGGGGCCGGAGCATCCCTTTCCTGCGGCCCCCGACGATGCTCTGGCCGCGTATTATGCCGTCATGGATCATCCTGGTGGTATCATCCTCGGCGGCGATAGTGCGGGGGGCGGTCTGGCTTTGGCCCTTCTGGCACAGATCTGCGCGCTCGGGCTTCGCCAACCACTGGGGACCTTCTGCTTTTCGCCGCTGACGGATCTGACATTTTCGGGCGCAAGCTTTAGCGCCAATGCAAAGGCAGATCCGCTGTTGCCTGCACATAGGGCGATTGAAATGGCGCAGATGTACCTGCAGGGTGCGGTTGCCACGGACCCACGTGCATCACCGATTTTTGCTGACTTTACTGGTGCTGGACCTGTCTGGATGACGGCTGCGACAACCGAGATCCTGCTCGATGATGCGGAGCGAATGGCGGACCACCTCATGATGCAGGGCATCGATGTGACCTGTGTGATTGAGCCGAACTTGCCGCATGTCTGGCCTCTGTTTCACGGCCTTATACCCGAGGCAAGCCAAACGCTGGCCGAACTCACCGGCTGGATCACGTCTCTTTCGCGGTTGTGATGCGGTAACTGGCGGCTTCGGCCACATGGGAGCGTCGCACCGCATCCGATCCATCCAGATCGGCGATGGTGCGCGCCACGCGCAGCACCCGGTGATAGCCGCGCGCCGACAGGCCAAACCTCTCGGCCATGCGGGTCAACAGGTCGCGGCCTTCGGTATCTGGGGTGGCCACCGCGCTGAGAACCTCGCCTTCTGCGTCTGAATTCAGGCGGATGCCGGGCGCATCTGCATAACGCGCGACCTGCACTGCCTGCGCTGCCGCCACGCGCGCGGCCACCTCGGTTGAGCTGTCGCCGGAGGCGGGCAGATCCAGATCGGCGAAAGCAACTGGCGGCACTTCGACCCGAAGATCGAAGCGGTCCATCAGCGGCCCGCTGATTCGGCCGAGGTAGTCATCACCGCAGATCGGTGCACGGCTGCACGCGCGCGCCGGCTCACTGAGGTACCCGCATTTGCATGGATTGGCGGCAGCAATCAGCATGAAACGACAGGGATAGGTCACGTGAGCATTGGCGCGGGCAATCATCACCTCACCGGTTTCGATCGGTTGGCGCAGCGTCTCTAGAACGGTGCGCGAAAACTCGGGGAATTCGTCCATGAAAAGAACGCCGTTATGCGCCAGACTGATCTCGCCCGGTGACGCTCGGCGCCCGCCGCCGACGATAGCCGCCATCGACGCCGTATGGTGCGGCTCACGAAAGGGACGCGTGCGGCTAATGCCGCCCTCATCCAACAGCCCGGCGAGTGAATGGATCATCGACGTCTCAAGCGCCTCGCGTGCGCTCAGCGGCGGCAGGATGCCGGCCAAGCGGGCCGCCAGCATCGACTTACCCGATCCGGGCGTGCCAACCAGCATCAGGTGGTGGCGCCCGGCGGCAGCGATTTCCAGCGCCCGTTTAGCGCGCTCCTGGCCTTTGACGTCGCGCAGGTCGCGGGCAAAGGCGGGCGCGATCACCTCGCCTGGCTCGGCGGGGGTAAGGGGCGATTGGCCGGTGAAGTGGCGTACCACGTCGGCCAGTGTCGCGGCGCCGATGACATGCGCGGCGCCAACCCATGCGGCCTCTGCGCCCGATGCCTTGGGGCAGAGCAGGATGCGGTTCTCCTCGGCGGCGGCCATCGCAGCGGGTAGGGCGCCGATGACGGGCATGATGGTGCCGTCCAAGGACAATTCGCCTAGAGACGTGGTTCCCTCAATGGCGTCCTTGGGGATGATCCCGAGCGCCGCGAGCAGGGCTAGGGCGATGGGCAAGTCGAAATGGCTGCCTTCCTTGGGCATGTCGGCGGGGCTGAGATTGACGGTGATCCGCTTGGATGGAAGGGCGATGGCCATCGACGTGAGGGCTGTACGCACTCGGTCACGCGCCTCGCTGACTGCCTTGTCGGGCAGACCGACAAGGCTAAAGGCCGGCACGCCGGGCGTGACGGCACATTGCACCTCGACATGGCGGGCCTCTACCCCTTCGAAGGCGACCGTGTAGACGCGCGCAATCATTCCAATGCCCCTCATACGTAAACGTTGGTTAAGGGTTGCGCGGCAAGGATTTAGGAATGGTTAACGAGTGGTAATAAACCGTTAGACCAGCGCCATGAACTGGGGCCATGCTTCGGGGTCGGCGGCGGTTTTGTTGCGGCAGCGGGAATTGCACATGCCAAAGATGCGTCCGTCCATTTCCATCAGATGCGTGACGGGTTTGCCGGAATAAGGGCAGGCGGAATTCTCGGGCTTGCCGCCGTCTACGGCTTGCGCTGCGCGGGGGCCGGGGCCGGGCCATGCGCCGGTGGCATAATCGCGGCGATAGCGCTCCAGATCGGCACCATGCACCAGACCTAGCGCGCGCCAACGGCGAAATGACGGATCGGCCAGGTGCGCATCGACATAGGCTTGCGCGCTGCGGGAGACGGGTAGGGCATAGCCTGCGATCCGCGCGGCCACGGGCGCAAAGAACGCATCGATGATGCCGTATGCTCCGCAGAGCCACGGGCCGTCCGGCGCGCAGGTGGCAAGGGCGTGGTCCCAGACCACTTCCAGCCTGCGCAGGTCGGCCAGAACGGCATCGGATGGCACAAAATTTGTATAGGCTTTGCGCATGTTCATCGGACAATCGCCGCGTAGTGCGGTAAAGCCTGCGTGCATTTCCGCAGTTGCCGCGCGGGCGGTGGCGCGCGCCAGTGGAGTGGCGGGCCAGAGGGGTAGGTCCGGATGGCGACTTGCCAACTCCTCGGCGATGGCCAGCGATTCGCCGATCAGCGCGCCCTCGGGCGTGCGGACCGAGGGCACCGTTTTGGCGGGCACCCAGTCTGACATCAGGTCTGGCACATGGCCGTCCGCGAACGCGATTTCAGTCAGCCGCGGGCCAAGGCCGAAGCGGTCGAACAGTAGCCATGCGCGCATGGACCAGCTGGAATAGGCGTAATCGCCAATGATGAGGTCATATGTCATGCACGCGATGCTATGCTGCGGCGCGCGTGGCGCAAAGTGCGTAAATGTGCGGCACGCCATCACGGCAGATGATTGATCCCGCTTGCGTGCCAGCGCGCGCCGTCATGGTGCAGCGCCGTTACCGACAGGTTGTCGATCCGGTGGCCGAATGCCTGATAGGCAGTGATCTGCAGCGCTGTCTGCACCTGCGTCAGGATTGCGCCCATGTGAGCGACGGCGATGATGTCGCGGCCGGGATGGGCGGCGCGGAGCGCCTCGGCGGCAGATGTGACGCGTCCGCGGGTATCATTCCACGATTCACCCTCCGGTGCGGCCAGATCGCCGGGGGTTTCCCAGAACGCGCGCAGACGGTCCGATTGCGGGGCGCTGTCGAACTCGGCCATTTCCCATGCGCCGAAATTAATCTCGCGCAGAGCCGGATCATCAGGCAAGCGCTGGCGCGTGCCTGCGATGGCGGTCGCGGTATCGCGCGCGCGAATTAGGTCGGACGATATGACAAGCGCATCTTTCGGCAGGTATGCGGCAAGGCGGGCCAGCTGCGCGGTATCGCTGAGGTCTGCGGGCAGATCCGTCCAGCCAACCATCGCCTTTGCATGGGTCGGGCCGTGCCGGACCCAGAAAAACCGGCTCATGTACGGGTGCCGCCCGCGGTGCTCGCAGGCGCGCTTGTGGCGCCTGGCAGCGCGCCCTTCATCACCAGCGGCAGGCCCGCAATCATATGTATCACCAGAGCGGCCTGACTCGCGAGGCGCTGATTGAGGTTGCCCTGTGCGCGCTGAAACTTGCGGGCCAGTGCATTGTCCGGCACGACGGACAGGCCGACCTCGTTCGACACAACAATGACGGGTGCGGCGCAGGCGGCCAGTGCAGTGATCAACGTGTCCTCGGTGGCCTGCAAATCGTGATCGGCCAACATATGATTGCTAAGCCACAGCGTCGCACAATCCAACAAGATAGCCTGATCGGGTGCAGCAGCAGCCAGTGCGGGGGCCAAATCAAGCGGCGCCTCGACCGTTGTCCAGCCATCGGCAGCGCGCATTGCACGGTGTGATGCGATTTTGGCGCGCATTTCATCGTCATAGGCTTCGGCAGTGGCCAGATAGAGACGCCGCGCTGATGATGCGCGAATCAGTCCTTCGGACCAGCGAGACTTACCCGAGGCAGCGCCGCCCAGTACCAATGCGAGCGGTGGCAACATTAAATTGGAACCCCATTATGATCCGAAACGTTACCTCTCACGTAACAGTTGTAGGATTAGTGAGAAAGGGCGCAGACATCCGCGCCGGTAACTTTCGGGAGAGTAACATGGTAATCGACGTTCAGCAAAACAGCATGTCGCGCAAGGCCATGAAGGCCGAGTTGTTGGATGCCGAGACGGAATTGAAGTTGGCATATGCATGGCGCGATCAGCGCGATGAGGAATCTCTGCACCGCCTGATTACCGCATATATGCGGCTCGCCATCTCGATGGCCTCCAAGTTTCGCCGTTATGGTGCGCCGATGAACGATTTGATCCAAGAGGCCGGTCTCGGCCTCATGAAGGCCGCCGAAAAGTTTGACCCTGATCGCGGCGTCCGCTTTTCGACTTATGCCGTCTGGTGGATCAAGGCCAGTATTCAAGACTACGTCATGCGCAACTGGTCGATGGTGCGCACCGGCTCCACGTCATCGCAGAAATCGCTGTTTTTCAACATGCGCCGCGTTCAGGCCCGTTTGGAGCGTGAGGCAATGGCACAAGGCAATGAATTGGACGGCTACCAGCTGCGCGAGTTGATCGCGCAGGAAGTCGGCGTGCCCCTGCGCGATGTCGAGATGATGCAAGGGCGGCTGTCTGGCTCTGACTTTTCGTTGAATGCTACGCAAAGCAGCGAAGACGAAGGCCGCGAGTGGATCGACGCGCTGGTGGATGATTCCCCGCGCGGAGACCAACTGGTCGAGGTGGATCATGATCACGATGCGCTCAAGGTCTGGCTGACCGACGCGATGAACAAGCTGAACGAGCGCGAACGCTTTATTGTGCGTGAGCGCAAGCTGCGCGATGATCCGCGCACACTGGAAAGCCTTGGGCAGGAATTGGGTCTGTCAAAGGAACGCGTCCGCCAATTGGAAGCGGCAGCATTCCAGAAGATGCGAAAGACGCTGGAAGCGAATGGTGGCGAGGTGGAGAGCCTGCTGGCGTGATGCGCTGGGCCCTCGCCTTCGGACTATTGGCGGCCCCGGTCGCGGCACAAGATATACTGGTGTTGGGCGAGGTTCACGATAACCCCGCCCACCATGCCGTTCAAGCCGCGCGCGTTACCGAGTTTGCGCCCAAGGCGCTGGTGTTCGAGATGCTGGCCCCCGATGATGCGGCCATGGCCACTTCAGATGTGCGCGGCGATGCTGATGCGCTGGCCGATCTGCTGGATTGGGCGGCGAGTGGCTGGCCCGATTTTTCTTATTATTATACCGCCTCTACTCCAAAACCCGAAAGTTCTTGTGGGTTATGACGCAGAAGTTGTCTGAGACCTTGTCGCGGAAGTTTTTCCAGTCCTGCGGGATGGTTTCACGCATGAATGCGAGGATTGC
>Ga0307981_1001130_pt1 | contig 24869 bp, 24 predicted proteins | sample OrgLakmetagen987_FD_201849 | JGI IMG/M metagenome (GOLD analysis project Ga0307981, IMG submission 201849) | Saline water microbial communities from Organic Lake, Antarctica - #987 | ecosystem: Environmental > Aquatic > Non-marine Saline and Alkaline > Saline | place: Antarctica: Organic Lake... | reverse complement strand
GTAGAAATATCCATGGTGAGGGCGGGCTTCCTGAAAACTGAGTTTTAGGTTTCAACACCCCAAAAATACAGCTTTTCAAAAGGTTACGCTACCCTCACCACCCTCTCATGAATAATTCGGGCTAACTGACAGACAGCAGCAACACCAAGTCCCCCACATTTTCTCTTGCCTCCCCGCGCCCGACCGCTAGCATACCGAAATGTCCGGCCAAGACCGCCTTTTCATCGTCACAGACGAACAGATATCGCCCGCCCGGGCGTCGACGGGCCGTGCATTGATCTGGGCGCCGGCCTTGCTGCTGGTCATCGTGGCCCTCATCCAGACGCTGGGCCGCAACGGACTCATGCCCGAAATCGCCGACAGCTGGCGTCCGACCCTTTATGCATGGGCGTTTTTCTGCACCTGCTATTGTGCGGCTCAGGTGGTGCGCGACGGTGAGCAAGGCAAGCGCCGCCTCTTCGTGGTCCCCGCCACGCTTTTCGTCGTGTCGATGGTGTTCTTTCCGCTGGTCTTTGGCCTCACAATCGCCTTCTCCGACTGGAACCTGTCGTCGGTAGACGGCCAGAAATTCAACGGCCTCGACAACATCCGCGAGATGTGGGGCGATCCGTTCTACTGGAACGCGCTCGGCAACATGGTGCTCTATACCCTTGCGATCCTTGTGGAATATGCCATCGCTCTCGGCCTCGCCCTGTTGCTGAACTCACAGATTCGCGCCCGCAAATTCTTTCGCGTGGCGTTCCTTTTGCCGTTGATGCTGTCGCCGGTCGCGGTCTCGTGGATGGTCGGAAAATCCCTGTTCGAATCGCGCTTTGGCCCCATCGCACGCGTCATCCGCTGGTTCACCGGCGAAAGCCCGTCCTTCTACGGCGACCCCGAAACCGCGATGCTGATGATCATGATGATGGACGCCTGGACGTTCATCCCCTTCATGATGATCATGCTGCTGGCGGGCCTTCAGGCCATCCCACGCGACATCGTCGAGGCCAGCAGGATGGACGGCGCGACCCCCTGGCAGACCTTCAAGGAAGTCACCTTTCCCTTGATGCTGCCGGTCTCGATCACTGCGATCATGATCCGCATCATCTTCAAACTCAAACTCGCCGACATCGTGATCAACATCACCTCCGGCGGTCCGGGCGGAGCCACTGACACCGTCACCAGCTTCATCTTCCGCGAATACCGCGACCGCTCCAACGTGGGCTACGGCACGATGCTGGCGATGGTCTATCTGGTGTTCATCGTGATCGGCTTCACCATCTTCATAAAAGTCGCCGCCCGCTGGATGAAGCCCCGATATTGATGGAAAACCAGTATTGATGGAAACCCGATATTGATGGAAACCCCGTGACAGACAGCAGCCAGATCTTCCACGACCACGCCGTCGACGGCACCCACAAGATGCGCTGGTATGCCAGCCGCATCGCAGTCTACGGCATCCTGATCGGCTGGGCCTTCATCTGCCTTTTTCCGATCTACTGGACCTTCACGACGTCGTTCAAACTGGCCCCCGACGTGATGCAGGGCAACATGGTGCCCTTCGTCGACTTCACCCCGAACTGGCGCGGTTGGCACTCATTGGGCCTGTCACCCGAAGCGCTCGGACAGGAAAGCACCGTGCGCGCCGAATTCCTCAAACGCTTCTGGAATTCGGTCATCGCGGCCAGCTGCTCATCGCTCCTCGCGGTGGTCCTCGGTTCCCTTGCCGCCTACGGCCTCAGCCGTTTTGAATACCGCTTCGGCTTCATGCGCAACGACGACATCTCGTTCTTCTTTCTGAGCCAACTCATCCTGCCCCCCGTCGTTCTCGCCCTGCCGTTCCTCGTCCTCTACCGCGAGGTCGATCTGCTCGACACCCGCATCGGTCTGATCCTGCTTTACGCGCTCACCGTGCTGCCAATCGTCATCTGGATCATGCGCGACCAATTTGCCTCGATCCCCACCGAACTGGAGGAAGCCGCCCTCGTCGACGGTCTCTCGGTCTGGGGTGCGTTCCTCACCATCGTGCTGCCCATCGCCCTTCCCGGCATGGTCGCCGCCTTCATCCTCAGCCTCGTGCTGACATGGAACGAATATTTCTTCGCAGCCCTCCTGACCTCGACTGACGCTGTCACTCTGCCCGTCATGGTCGCCAGCCAGACCGGCTCACAGGGCATCAACTGGTGGTCCATGGCCGCGCTCAGCACCGCCGCCATCCTGCCTTTGATCGTGATCGGCATCGTGCTCGAGCGCTACATCATCAAAGGCATGGCCGCCGGCGCAGTCAAATAACCCAGGCCAGCGTCACGCCCTTGTTTCATCTTGCTAAATAAACCTCTGGGGTCTGGGGTGTAACCCCAGTCCCGAACCCTCAGCCCGCGCCCAATTCCGCCATGATATCCCGGGTCTGCACATACAGCCGTTTCCACAGCCCAAACCCATGCGCATAGGCTGGCACAGAACGCGCTACGACCTCCCGCACAACCGGGTTCCACGCGGAAATCACCTCCGCCTCAACCCCGTCCACCGCCATCCGAGCCAAAGCCGCGTTGCCGAACGACGCACCCAAAGTCACGCCCCGCACGATCTGATCCAACCCCGTCGCATCGGACGTCGCCTGCAACCAAAGCGCATTCTGAACCCCGCCGCCCACCGCATAGATGCGCGCAGGGGCCGCACCCGCCTCGGCGTAACACTCGGTCACATGCGCGGTGCCGTATGCGATCCCCTCGATCAAAGCCCGGAACATCTCGGCCCGCCCGTGGGTCAGGTTCAGCCCAAAGAATGCGCCTTTGGCCAAAGGATCGTGAATCGGCGTCCGCTCGCCCGAGAAATAGGGCAGGAACAACAGCCCGCGCGCCCCCGCAGGCACGGTCGACGCCTCCTCGACCAGCATCGGAAAGGCTGTCTCCTTTGGCAATTCCCGCGCAAAGGTATCGCGAAACCAATGGGTCAGCGTGCCGGATGTGGCCAGCCCCGCCATCGCCGCATGCTGTCCGGGGAACAGCCAGGGCGCCGTCCAGAGCCGCGCATCCTGCACCCGCTCGGGCGTCACGGAAATGATGAAGATGGTCGAGCCATACATCATCATCATGTCGCCCACCTCAGCGACTCCCACGCTGAACGCCTCCGCCGCCGCATCAATCGTGCCGCAAGTCACCGGCGTGCCTATTGCCAACCCGGTGGCCTGTGACGCGGCAGCAGTCACCGCCCCCGCAATCTCGCCCGACCACATCAGCCGTGGCAATTGCCCCCGATCACAAATGTCATCCGCCAGATCGAAACACCAATCCTGCGCATCGGCATCATAAAGTGGCGCGGCATTGGCCGCCGTGTAATGGTCGATCACCGCCTCACCGGTCAGCCGTTCGACCACAAAACTGGTTGCGGTGTGGATCCGCGCTGTCCGCGCCCAAAGCTCAGGGTGCGCCCGGCGAAACCACAATATCTTCGGCCCCACCGATTGTGAGGTCAGCGCATTGCCGCACCGGCTCAGGATCACGTCCGCGCCGATCCGCGCGTTCAGCTCTTCGATCTCCGCCTGCGCGCGGGTGTCGACCCCGTAAAGCACGCCGTTCATCAAAGGCTGATTATCCGCATCCACCGGCAGCATGCAGGGGCCAATGGCGCTCAGCGCGAGGCCCCGGACCGCCGCAGGGTCCACCCCCTCCAACAAGGCCCGCGATACATTGCAGACGTCTCCCCACCACGTCGCTTCGGAATCATGCTCGGCCCAGCCTGCACGCGGCACGATCATCTCGTGTTTGCGCCGCGCCTCGGCCACGACATGGCCGTCCGCATCCACCAGAACGCCCTTGGTCTCATAGGTGCCGATGTCGATGCCCATGGTCAGGTTCATTGCAGGTGTCACGCCCAACGCTCCATCCTGAACTCCGGGCCGATGGCCGCGATCATCGCCTTGAGCAGCCTCGACAACGCCTCCAGATCAGCCACATCCACCACCTCCAGCGCGGAATGCGAATAGCGCATCGGGAACCCCAGATCGAGCGCCGCGACCCCGTGCCCCACAAGCTGCACATAGCTCAGATCCGTCAGAACACCCACCTGAGCCGAGCGTTGCAGCGGCATCTCCAGCCCCCCTGCGACTGATTCGGCCAGCGCCACCAACCCCGGATGCGGGATCACGCCATTGAGCGTCCCGCGTCCGTGAAAGCTGTAAAGCGACATGCCCGGACCACCGCCCAAACGCATCTCGCCCAGATCCCCGGCATCCGGCGTGTCCGAGGCCAGCATCAGGTCGATCTGCACCGCAATATCCGGTTGCAACGCCTGCGCTGCCGTCTGCGCGCCGCGCAGGTTGAACTCTTCCTGGGTCGAGAACACGATATGCACATTCGGTCCGTCCGAACGCCGCGATAAACTGCGCGCCACGTCGATCAGCACCGCACAGCCCGCCCGGTCATCGACGCTTGTCGCGGCGATGCGCCCGTTGGCCAATTCGATGACACGTGGCGCATAGGTGACCGGCGTGCCGATGCGGATGCCTGCCTGTGTCGCCTCGTCCGCCGAAGAAAACCCGCAGTCGATATAGAGGTCGCTGGCCCTGAGCACGGTATACTTGTCCTCCGGCGGCGTCGCATGATGCGACCGGCTGGCGATCACACCGGGAATGTCCATATCGCCCACCGACAGAACCACCGCCTGCGCGGGCAGGGCGCGTTCGGGCACGCCGCCCATCCGGTGCACGCGGATCATGCCGTCCGTATCCACCTTGCGCACGATGAAGCCCAACTGATCCATATGGGTGAACAGCATCACGGATGGGCCTGTGCCCTTGAACGTGCAGATCAGGTTGCCCATCACATCCGTCAGTGCATCGCAGGGCAGCAACCCGCGAATGGCGGCAGAAATCCGCGCCTCATGCCCGCTCAGCCCGGGCACCTGACACAGCGCCATCAGATCGTCGCGGATCATCATCGCGCTTTCCGGGCGCGGGCCATGAAATCCGCCGCGCGCTCGGCGTCCACGGCGTTCCACGTCTGCCCATCGACCTTGAGCGACGACCCCACGATGCAGCCGTCCGCAATCGCCAGAACGTCCGCCACCGTATCGTGTTTGACGCCGGTGTTGGCCAGAACGGGCGTGTCGGGCAGGACCGCCTTGACCGCCTCCAGATCCTCCATCCGCGCGGCCTCGCCTGTGATGGCCCCCGACACCAGCACCGCGTCCGGGATGGATGAGAACACCGCAGAACGCGCCCGGTCGGGCAGCGAGCGCGGGTCGAGCGAGCCTGCGAATTCCGCCGAGACATTGTAAAGCATCGCCAGATCGCCTCGGTGCAACGCCGCCGCCCTGCGCCGCGCGCGCCCCGCATTGGGTGCCCAGACCCCCATGTCGCTGGCATAAGTGCCGGTGAATATCTCGCGGCAGAACGCGGCCCCCGTCGCTGCGGCCAAAGCCACCGTCGCATCCGGATCCCACAGCACGTTGACGCCGAACGGCACAGTGATGCGGTCGCGCAATTGCCCGATCACATAGGCCATCGTCGCGGTCGAGGCGATATCCACCGAAAGCTCGTAGGGCCGGTCGTTTTCATTGCCGAACATGACCGCATCGACACCTGCCGCTTGCAAGGCGTCGAGATCCGCCGCCGCCGCCGCCACGATCCCTGCGATGCCACCCGCAGGGTGAAAGAGCGGCGCCCCCGGAAGCGCCGCAAGATGCACCATGGCGATCACTGGCCTGGTGTCCCCGAAAACCCGCTGAAATTTCTGCATGATCTGTCCTCCTGCGGGCAGATCATCGCAGAAAGCACATGCACGTCCAGCCGATTTCCCCTAACCTGCTCGGCAAAAGCGGAGGATACCATGACATTCAAGACACGGCACTGGGACAGGATCGGCAATGGCGGGCTGACATTCACCGAACTGGGGATGGGCACGGCCCCCTTGGGCAACCTTTACCGTGCCATCGACGATGACGAGGCGCATGCAGTGCTCGAAATGGCCTGGGACGCGGGCGTGCGCTATTACGATACCGCGCCGCTCTATGGCTACGGGCTGTCCGAGACGCGGCTCAACCGGTTCCTGCGGGGCAAGCCGCGCGATGAATACGTGCTCAGCTCCAAGGTCGGGCGCTATCTGCTGCCCACAACCTATGCAGACCGCGAAGGCATCGGCAAATGGTTCGAGGTGCCCAACCGGCGCGGCATCTACGATTTCAGCCATGACGGCGTGATGCGCTCGCTCGAGGCATCGCTGGAGCGGCTGGGCGTCGACCGGCTCGACATGCTGTTTTTCCACGACATCGACGTGCCAAACCAGGGCAGCCGTGCCAATGTCGACGCCAAGGTGACGCAGCTTCTGGCCGGTGGCTATCACGCGGTCGAGCGGATGCGAAACGAAGGCGTCATCAAGGGCTTCGGCGCGGGTGTGAACGAATGGGAAGTCTGCCAGCAACTGGCAGAAAACGGTGATTTCGACATGTTCCTGCTGGCCGGGCGCTATACCTTGCTCGAACAGGAGGCGCTGAATTCCTTCCTGCCGCTCTGCGAGGCGCGCGGCATCGGCATCGTCATAGGCGGGCCGTATAATTCGGGTATCCTCGCCACGGGGCCTGTCGAGGGCGCGTATTACAATTACGAACTGGCCGACGCGACGGTCAAGGCACGGGTGGGCGCCATCGAGCAGGTCTGCAACAGCCACAACGTCAGGCTGGTCGACGCCGCGTTCCAGATGCCGCTGCGCCATCCTTGCGTCGTGTCCTGCATCCCCGGCGGGCAAGGCGTGAACGAGATGGAAAGCAACATCGCAGCCGCTCAGGCGCAAATCCCCGAGGCGCTCTGGTCCGATCTCAAGGCGCAAGGGCTGATGCGCGAGGATGCGGCATGATCTTCGACGCGCACCAGCATTACTGGCACCCGGCGCGAGGCGATTACGGCTGGATGCCGGTGGACGATCCGGTGCTCGCGCGCGTTTATGGCCCTGCGGATCTTGCTCCCGATCTGGCCGCAGCGGGTGTCGCACGCACAATTCTGGTGCAGGCAGCGCCCACGGTCGCAGAGACCGAATACATGCTTGGCATCGCCGATGCGACGCCGTCCGTGGCGGGTGTCGTGGGCTGGGTCGATTTCGGGGATCCTGCGTCGCGCGCGGTGCTGGAGCGGCTGGCGGCGCATCCCAAATTCCTCGGCGTGCGGCCCATGATACAGGACATCGCGGACGATCGCTGGATGCTGCGCGACGATGTGCAATGGGTTTACCCGGCGCTGGTCGATCTGGATCTGACGTTCGATGCGCTGGGCTTTCCCCGCCACCTGCCTGTCTTTGCAGAGCTTTTGGCGCGACACCCCAAAATGCGTGTGGTGATCGACCACGCGATGAAGCCGCAGATCGCAGCAGGGTTGGACGGCTTTGAGGATTGGGCCGAGGGGATGGCCCTGCTGGCCGCGCAGACATCGGCCTGTGTCAAACTGTCGGGTCTGGTGACGGAGGCGTCCGAGCAATGGTCGCTGGACGATCTGCGCCCTTACGTGGATCATCTGATCGCCTGCTTTGGCCCGTCGCGGATGATGTGGGGGTCCGATTGGCCGGTCGTGCGGCTGCGCGGTGAATACGGCGATTGGCTTGCGGCGGCACAGGCGTTGACCGGTGGGCTGGACAAGGCCGCGCAGGCCGAGGTGTTCGGCGGCACGGCTGCGCGGTTCTATCGCGTGTGATGTCAGACGTCGGACGGGCGGGCAGTTGGGCGGTCGGTCAGACGTCGGACGAGCGGGCAGTCGGGCGGTCGGTCAGACGTCGGTCTGGCGGTCGGTCTGTCGGTCGTTCAGGTGGGCCGACACATGGCGCGCGGCGGCCTCTTGCGCCTGTGCGACCGCGCGTTCCAACGGCTCGGACCGGCTGAGCGCGGCGGCCAAAGTGCCGACAAAGACGTCGCCCGCGCCGTGCGTGCTGACCACATCGACCTTGTGCGCGGGCAGGTGACGCGGCTTTGCCCCGCCTGCACCAAAGCGGACACCGTCTTCGCCGAGGGTTTCGATGATCGCGGCGTCGGGACACAGGTCTGCCAGATGATTCGTCCCAAAACGCACCGCCAAATCCGCCGCTTCGATCCGGTTGACGACCAGACAGCTGATGAGTCCAAGCAGCTCTGCGGTGATGCCTTGGGCGGGGGCGGCGTTCAGCATCACGGCGAGACCGCGCGCAAGGGCACGCTGCGCCAGCGTCAGGTTCACATTCGGATCGATCTCGTTCTGCAACACAAGAAACGACGTATCAGACTTGATCTCAATGGCTTGCGCGTCGATGTTCATGTTCTCAGCCGAGACGATGACAGCGCCGTATTCGCCCTGATCCTCGACAATCGCCACGCTCATTCCGGACGCAGCGCGGCCCTGCTGAACGCCCGTCGTGTCGACGCCGCCGTGCCGCAACCGCGCCAGCATCGCAGCCCCCGCCGCATCCGCGCCGACGCGCCCTGCGAAACGCACCCCGGCGCCCGCGCGCACCGCCGCCAGCGCCTGATTGCCGCCTTTGCCGCCCAGCCGATACGCCACCGAAGAGCCGCGCAGGGTTTCATCCAGACGCGGCAGATGCGGCGCGCGCACGACGACGTCCCAATGCAAGGCTCCGCAAACGAGGATCATGCCCCGATCATGCCCCATAAAGCGCCGCAGCGACGATGCGTTGCGACAGCGCCGCGTCCTGTCGCGCGACCGCCTCGGCCAATGCGGGATCGTTGACCAGAGTGGCGGCAACCGCCCGCAAGCGCTCGGTCAGCAGGATATTGGTCTGCGCCTCTGACGCGGGATCAAGCCCGCCCATATCGGGAAAGGTGTCGAAATAGATCACCCCGTCATGGCCTTGGCGCAGCATCTCGACCAGCAGTTCCACGGTCTGAACCGGATGCACGGTGCCGACCATCAGCCCGTCGTCGCGCTTGCCGTAGCCGTCGTTCAGATGCAGACCCAGCAGCTTTGAGTGGCGCGCGATCAGGGCTGCGGAATGGGCGGGCATCTCGTCGGCATAAAGCACATGGGCGAAATCCAGCGTCACGCCCAGATTGGCCCGGTCGGCCTCGCGGCAGGCCAGTAAGGTTGTTCCCACATCGGGCATCAGCGCATAGGCGCGCGGCTCGTTGGGTTTGTATTCCAGCGCAATATCGACAGACGGGTCATGGTCGCACACCTCCTGAATGGCGGCGATTGTATGGTCCCAGGCCTGCGCATATTCCATCTGGAACGCGTAATCGAAGCCGTCCTGACCCATCCAGAGCGTCATCAGCCGGCCGCCCATTTCGGCCCCCGCATCAATGCCGCGTTTGGTCAGGTCGATGGCGGCGCGGCGTATTGCAGCATCGGGATGCGTGAACGCCCCCAGCCTGAACCCTGGATCGGTGTAATACCGCATCGCCAGACCGTTCAGCGCCAGCCCCGCGTCGCCCAGGCGCCTGCTCAGATCCGCCGGATCATGGGCTGCGAAATGATCGGGATAATTGAGATCGGCGGCGTCCAGACCCCTGACCTGACCGGCGGCGGCAATCCAGTCCGCGACCCCGCCGCCCCGGGATTTGAACGCGTTGAGACGGGCGGCGTAGCGCGGATGATTGAGGAGCATGATCGGATCCTGTCGGTCATTGGGTCGGGGCGACCCTAGTCAGACGGCGGCGCGCCTGCAATGCCGCTTGCCCCGGGACAGATGCGCTGGCACCTTGCGGCCAAAGAAGGAAGATTGCCATGAACCGCTCGGACATCAACGCGATCATTGCCGAAAGCGACGCCTTTATCCGCAGCCACGGCTATATTTTGCCGCCCTTTGCCTATTGGTCCGTGCAGGAAATGCGGGCGCGGGTGGCCGACGATGCGGCGATGATCCGCGACAATATGCTGGGCTGGGACATCACCGATTACGGGCAAGGCAGGTTCGCCGATCTGGGGCTGTTTCTCTTTACGGTGCGCAACGGGTCGCAGGCCAATGTCGCAGGCGGGCGCGGTATGCTCTATGCCGAAAAGATCATGATTTCGGGCGACATGCAGATCAGCCCGATGCACCGTCACAACCTCAAGACCGAGGATATCATCAACAAGGGCGGCGGCACGCTGGTGCTGGAGCTGTTCACCGCGCGCGCCGACGGCAGCATCGACGAAGACGCCTCGGTGCGCTTGCGCACCGACGGGCGCTGGCGCGAAATGGCCGGGGGCGACCGGCTGCGGCTGGCACCGGGCGAGTCGGTGACGCTGGAGCCGGATACCTGGCACGCCTTCTGGGGCGAGGGCGGGCGCGTGCTGATCGGTGAGGTCAGCAACGTCAACGACGACCGGACGGACAACGTGTTCCGCGAAGACATCGGGCGGTTCGGATCGGTGACCGAGGATGTCGCACCCGTGCATCTGCTGGTGAGCGATTACGATGCGTGGCTGGCGATGTGAGGGTGGCAGAGCGCTAGCAGCCCGACGCGGCCAATAATCCCGCCGCCGCCCGCGCGATCACCAGTTCTTCGTTCGTGGGGATCATCAGGACCCGGACGCGGCCAAATTCTGTGCTGATCACCGTGGCGTTTTCGGCATTGCGGGTGGCGTCGATCTCGATGCCGATCCAGGCCATGCCCGCGCAAACCTGCGCCCGGATATGGCGGGAGTTTTCGCCGATCCCGCCGGTGAACACCACCGCGTCGAGCCCTTGCAGGACCGCCGCCATGGCACCCAGCTCGCGGCGGATGCGGAAGACGAAATACTCGATCGCCTCGCGCGCGCCGTGGGTGTCGGCGGCCTCGAGCGTGCGCATGTCGCTGCTGAGACCCGACAGGCCCAGCAGGCCTGAGCGTCTGTAGAGCAGGTCCGATATCTGTTCGGCGTTCATGCCCTCTTGTTGCATCAGATACAGCACGACGCCGGGGTCGAGCTGGCCCGAACGTGTGCCCATCGGCAGGCCGTCCAGCGCCGAAAACCCCATGGTGGATGCCACAGAGCGGCCATTGAGCATCGCGCACATCGACGCGCCGTTGCCCAGATGGGCGACGACCACGCGGCCATCGTGCAGATGCGGCGCGATGCGTTTCAGCTCGCCCTCGATGTAGTGATAGCTCAGCCCGTGAAAGCCGTAGCGGCGCACGCCCTTGGCATAATATTCGCGGGGCAGTGCGAAGGTGTCGTTGACGAAGGGATGCGTGCGGTGGAACGCGGTGTCGAAACAGGCGACTTGCAGCGCCTGTGGAAAGGCCGCCATCGCAGCGCGGATCCCGGCAAGGTTATGGGGCTGGTGCAGGGGGGCGAAAGGTTCCAGCGCGGCAAGCCTGACGAGTGTCGCGGAATCGACCGGAACCGGGTCCGAAAACTCCATGCCTCCGTGCACGACCCGGTGGCCGACAGCGCGCACATCGGCATCTGGAAAGCGGTCCGTCAGCAGGTGCAGGGCGGCGTTCAGCGCGCTGCCATGATCGGCGACATCGGCAAGACCGACATTGCGCAAATCTGTGCCACCCCCTTCGAGGTTCAGCGTCGCCTGCGCACCGATGCCGCCCACGAAGCCCGTCGCCAGCGCCGAACCGCCTTCGAACAGCCCGAATTTGAGCGACGACGATCCGGAATTGAGTGTCAGCACATGGGTCATGGTGCGGCCTTTGCGGTGATGCGCGCATGATGCAGGGCGGCGACGGCGCAGGACGCCAGCCGCGCCATATCGTCGTCGGCGCGGCTGTTGAGGATGATCGGAACGCGCGCGCCCAGCACCAGTCCCGCGCCTTCGGCATGGCTGATGTAGGTCAGCTGTTTGGCCAGCATGTTGCCCGCGTCGATGCCGGGCACGACAAGCACTTCGGCGCGGCCTGCGACGGGTGACACGATGCCTTTGGTGCGGGCGGCGGCCATGTCGATGGCATTGTCCATCGCCAGCGGGCCCTCCACCAGACCACCGGTAATTTGCCCGCGCTCGGCCATTTTCGACAGCAAGGCCGCATCGACCGACGAGGGGATGTCGGGGTTGACGTTTTCGGTGGCCGAAAGCACGCCGACCTTGGGCAGGTCGATGCCTATGGATCGCGCCAGGTCGATGGCGTTCTGCACGATGTCGACCTTGGTTTTCAGATCGGGCGCAATGTTGATCGCGGCATCGGTGACCAGAAGCGGGTGCGACAGCCCCGGCACATCCATCACGAACACATGGGTGAACCGCCGCTTGCCACGCAGTCCTGTGGTGCGGTCCAAGGCGGGGCGGAGCATTTGGTCGGTGTGCAAATGCCCCTTCATCAGCGCCTGCGCGCCGCCCTCATTGATCAGCGCCACGGCGCGGGCGGCGGCGGCATCGTGATCGGGTTCGTCGATGATGGTCAGACCGTGCAGATCGGCGCCCATTTGCTCGGCGCAAGCGGCGATCTTGAGGGCACTTCCGACCAGAATGGGCTCGATCAGGGTGTGGGCGCGGCCCAGCAAGGCGCCGCCCAGCGAATTGGGGTCTTCGGGGCAGACAACGGCGGTGATCAGCGGTGGCAGGGGGGCTGCGCGGGCCAGAATCGCCTCAAAGTGGCGGTGGCGCTGGACCACCAGACCGGGCAGGTCGTGCGCCTCGAAATGCATCTTGCGGCTGGGGGCGGTGACCTGCGCCGTGCCGGTCAGGACCAGCGCATCGTCGGACAGGCGGCGCACTTTGGTGCCCAGCGTGACCGTTCCGGTGGCGGCGTCGCGGGAGGTCACGATGACCTCTGCCAGCACCTCGTCACCGGCATGGGCACGCGCGTGGAATTCCAGCGATTGCGAGCGGTAGAGCGTGCCGGCACCCGGCAGAAGATTGCCCAGAACGGCCGAGATCAGCGCGCCCAGGAACATGCCGGGGGCGATGGCCTCTGGCGTCCCGTCGCCGTCACCGTCCAGATCGTGCAGGTGCATCGGGTTGTGATTGCCCGAGACATTGGCGAAGATGATCAGGTCGTCCTGAGTGATCAGACGGCGCAATTCGGCGCGGTTGCCGGGGTGCAGTTCGTCGAAGGTCTTGTTCTGGTAGATCGCCATTTTTGCCTCGTATTATTTTTGGCATTATGAATTCATACCATGTGGTTATTGGGTGAAGCGGATGTGATGCATCAACCCGTCGGTGGAAGCCGCGCGCGCAGCGCCGCTGCCGCCCGTGGGTGCGGCTGCGCACATATTGCCGGCTGGCATCGTTCGGCGGCTGGTCGTCCCGATGGGTTGCAGCCGCGGTCCGCGTGCCGCCAGCGCGTCCGGAGGTCCAGCGCGTCCGGATGTGGGGTCTGGACCCGCGGATGACCGCAGGGGCCGGTGGGGCCGGTGGGGCCGGTGGGATGCGGTGCCGACTGGTCGGCCATGATGATCACGATATCGGGCTGGCGGGGGGACATGGCAGCGCTCCTTTATGCCAGATGACACCAGTCGGGACCGCGCCACAACCGGTGTTTGGCGTAACCGTCCCGGTCGACATCATACACCGGCACAGGCTGCCGGCATCAAAGGGGGTGACAGCGGGGTCCGGTTTTGCCATGGTGCGCATTGCACACGAAGGCATGCGACACGCGCTTTGTGATCAAACGGGAGGATATCATGACATATTTCAAAACGGGCCGCAGGGCCCTGATCGCGGCTGCGGCGGCGTCGCTGGCATTCGGGATGCCGGCCCATGCCGAAGGGCACCAGACGCTCGATTCCATCCATTTCCTGATCCCCGGCGGGGCAGGCGGCGGCTGGGACGGCACCGCGCGCGGCACAGGCGAGGCACTGACCGGCTCGGGACTGGTCGGCAAGGCCAGCTACGAGAACATGTCGGGCGGCGGCGGCGGCAAGGCCATCGCCTATCTGATCGAGAACGCCAAGAGCAGCGAAGGCACGTTGATGGTCAATTCGACCCCCATCGTGATCCGCGCCCTGACCGGCGAGATCAGCCAGAGCTTTCGCGATCTGACGCTGGTCGCGGGCACCATCGGCGATTACGCGGCGTTGGTCGTGGGCAAGGACAGCCCGATCAACAACATGCAAGACCTGCTGGCCGCATTCGACGCGGATGCCAACGGCACGCCCATCGGCGGCGGCTCGGTTCCCGGTGGCATGGACCATCTGGTCGCGGCCATGGTGATGGAGGCGGCGGGCAGGGACGCGCTGGCGGTCAATTACATCCCCTATGACGCGGGCGGCACGGCGATGGCGGCGCTGCTCTCGGGCGAGATCAAGGCGCTGAGCACCGGATTCTCGGAGGCGATCGACCTGGCCAACGCGGGCGAGGTCAAGATCATCGGCGTCACGTCGGATGAACGCGTTCCGGCTTTCGACTCGGCCATGACCATGAAAGAGCAAGGCATTGATTCAACCTTCGTGAACTGGCGCGGGTTCTTTGCAGCGCCGGGTCTGCCCGCGGACAAGTTGGCGGCCTATCAGGACACGCTGGCCAAGATGTATGACACGGATGAGTGGGAAGACGTGCGCGCCCGCAACGGCTGGGTCGAGATCTTCAACTCGGGCGATGATTTCAAAGGCTTCCTCGAGGCGCAGGAAAAAACCATCGGCGATCTGATGAAGAAGCTGGGCTTTCTCTGAAAGCCGACAGGGGCGGGCCACAGGGTCCGCCCCTTTTTCGTCACGCCCCTTTCGAAAGGCCCGCGCAATGGCGCTCGATCGCTGGATCGCTCTGATCATCCTCGGCGTCTGTCTGGTCTACGGCTATGCGGCGTTTTTCACGATGGACGCAGGCCTGCCGCCGTTCATGCAGCGCAATCCGATCTGGCCGTCGACCTTTCCAAAGGTGCTGTCTGTTCTGGCGTCCATCACCGCGCTGATCATCCTTCTGGGGCTTGAAAAACCGCCCGCCGAGGGTGGCAAGAAGCCTGACATAGACTACCGCCGTCTGGGCGATTACAACACCGGGCAGGCGGTCATTCTGCTGGGTCTCATGGTGGCCTATGCGCTGCTCTTGCGGCCTGCGGGGTTTATCCTCGCCACCGTCGGTTTCATCACGGTGGCGGCGATGGTGCTGGGGGAACGCAAGCTTTACATCCTGCTGCCCGTGGCGGGGCTGGCCACCGGAATCGTATGGTATCTGGTGCAGGGCGTGCTGGGCATTTTCCTGCGGCCGCTGCCGTTTTTCATGGGCGTTTGACCCATCACCCCGAGCCGGAAAGGCGCGCATTATGCTGGAAGGATTGATGATCGGCCTGACCACGGCCACGTCGATGACCAATATCCTCATGGTGATCGGTGGCTGTCTGATCGGGACATTCATCGGCATGCTGCCCGGCCTTGGCCCCATGAGCATCATCGCCATCATGATCCCGGTTGCCATCTCTTTGGGCGATCCAGCGGCGGCGCTGATCCTGCTGGCGGGGGTCTATTACGGCGCCATTTTCGGTGGCTCGACCTCGTCCATCCTGCTCAACGCGCCCGGCGTCGCGGGCACGGTGGCCTCGTCTTTCGACGGCTACCCGATGGCGCGCAATGGGCAGGCTGGCAAGGCGCTGACCATCGCCGCCATCGCGTCCTTTGCGGGCGGCACGATCGCGGCGGTGCTGCTGATGATCTTCGCGCCGATGCTGTCGACGCTCGCGCTTTTGTTCCACTCCGCCGAATATTTCGCGCTGATGGTAGTGGGCCTTTCCGCCATCGCCGCATTCGCAGGCACCGGCCAGGTGGGCAAGGCGGTGCTCATGACGCTTGTGGGGCTGATCATGGCGACGGTCGGCGAAGGCGCGCTTTTCAATCTGCCGCGCTTCACCATGGGCATGATGGACCTGCAATCGGGGTTTTCCTTCGTGACGCTGGCCATGGCGATGTTCGCGCTGCCCGAGGCGATGTTTCTGGTGATGAACCCCGCGCGCACCGCCACGCAGGGCGACGGCAGCGACGGCAAGATCACCGGTCTGCGCATCACCCGCGCAGAGGCGCGGACGATTGCGCCGGTCATAGGCCGCCAGTCTGTGCAGGGATTTTTCATCGGCGTGCTGCCCGGTGCAGGCGCCACCATCGCGTCCTTCCTCGGCTACGCGGTCGAGCGTAATCTGGCCACGCCGGAGGAGCAAAAGGAATTCGGCAAAGGCTCCATCAAGGGTCTCGCAGCCCCCGAGGCCGCCAATAATGCCGCCTGCACCGGGTCGTTCGTGCCGCTTTTGACGCTGGGCATTCCCGGATCGGGCACCACCGCGATCCTGCTGGGGGCACTGCTGGCGCTGAACGTCAGCCCCGGCCCGCGCCTGATGATCGACGAGCCGCAGATTTTCTGGGCGGTCATCATCTCGATGTATCTGGGCAATCTGGTGCTTTTGGTGCTGAACCTGCCGCTGATCCCCTACATCGCCAAGGTGCTGTCGATCCCGCGCACCTACCTTATTCCGTTCATTCTGTTTTTCACCCTGATGGGCGCCTACATTGGCCAGAACAACGCGACCGAGTTGTTGATCCTCGTGGGGTTCGGCGTTTGCGCCACGATCCTGCGGTTCGCCGATTATCCGCTGGCGCCCTTGCTGATCGGCTTCATCCTGGGTCGCATGCTGGAGGATAATTTCAGCCGCTCCATGCAGCTTTACGACGGTATCGGCTTCGTTCTGGAACGGCCCATGACGCTGGGTCTGCTGGTGATCGCGGGTCTACTGGTGATCCTGCCCAGCTATCGCGCGCGGCGTGCAAGGGCGCGGGCCGAGGGGGTCGCGGATGGCGATTGAACCGCTTTGCGGATTCGGAGGGCGCAACGCCACCAACGGGCCGGCGGCGCCATGCTGCCGCCGCACCGCCGCACGACCGCGCACCACGCGCTGCGGCGGGCAGGCTGCATGTTTCACAAAAGGAGACCCCTCATGTTCGTCGTCACAGCCAGCTTTTCGCTGACCGCAGGTGCGTCCGGGGCGTTCATGCCGCATATGATCGTCAACCGCCGCACGTCGCTCGAGGTCGAGCCGGGCTGTCATCACTTCGACATCTGCACCGACCCCGAACGGCCCGATCACGTCTATCTTTATGAGATCTATGACGATGCCGCCGCCTTCGAGGCCCATAGACAAACCCCGCATTTCAACGCCTTCATGGCGCAGGTGTCGGACATGGTGCAGGGCGTCGAGGTGGTCACCTACCCGCAGCTCGACCGATAAGCGCCAGACGGGCCACTCTGCCCTTGCCCATAGCGCTGCGGTGCTGTCAGGTAGGAGCAAGTTGCCCAAGGATCGGCCACGCAACATGAACAGCGCGCCACAAGGCTCTGAATGCGCGGAATTCCCTCTGATCCGCAACGTCGGGATCGACGGTCTTCTGGTCAGTTTCGGCCCGTCGCTGTCGGAGCCCGCGAATCGCGCGGCGCTAGCGTTTCGCGCCGCGTTGGAGGCTGTGGACGGGATCGAAGAGACCAGCACATCACTGATCTCGACCTACTTGCGGTTTGATCCCTTGAAGGTTCCCCATACCGATATGCAGACCCGGGTCGAGGCGCTGTTGGTGACCCGCGACTGGACCGGGGCGGACCTGCCCGAAGGAAGACGTTTATTCCGTATTCCAACGGTTTACGGCACGAAGCTCGCCCCGCAACTGAGCGAGGCCGCGCAGGTGGCGGGCATGAGCGCCGAGGATGCCGTGAGCTCGCTCTCGCAGGCGCGTGTCCGGGTCCAGACCATCGGCTTCGCCCCCGGTCAGCCCTATCTGGGCGCACTGCCCGAGGCATGGGATATCCCCCGCCAGCAGGCGCTGACGCCGGTTGTGCCGCTGGGCGCGCTGGTCGTCGCAATCCGCCAACTGGTTCTGTTTTCCGTCACGACGCCAACGGGTTGGCGGCATGTGGGGCAGACGGCGATGCGGCTTTTCCGGCCCGAAAGCGACACGCCTTTCGTGCTGCGCCCCGGAGACGAGGCGATCTTCGATGCGGTCACGCCCGAGGCGCTGGAGCGGATGAAGACCGACCCCGATGGCGGCGCCACATGGGAGGCGTTGCGATGACCCGCGCGCTGAGCGTGATCTCGGCAGGCCCCAGCGTCACAGTGCAAGACCTTGGCCGCACAGGGTTTCTGGCGTTTGGCCTGTCGCGGGGCGGGGCCGTCGACCGGCTCGCCATCGCCGAGGGCGCGGCCCTGCTGGGCCAGCCCGTGACCCACGCGGCGCTCGAGATGGCCGGCATGGGGGCTGTGTTCGAGGCGCATGAGGACTTGCGCATCGCGCTGACCGGCGCGCCGATGCGGGCGCAGATCGACGGTCAACCGCTGGTCTGGCACGCCAGCCACCTGCTGCCCAAAGGCGCGCGGCTGAGCATTGGCCCCGCGATATCAGGGGTTTACGGCTATCTGCATTTGGGTGGCGGCATCGACAGCCCGCGGCTTCTGGGCGCGCCCTCGGCGCATCTGACGGCAGGTCTGGGAAAGGCGATCAAGGCGGGTGACACGCTGCCCCTGGCGGCGGACGACGCCACGCGGGTGGGACAGGTTCTGGATGTCGCGGATCGTTTTTCGGGCGGCACGTTGCGGGTCGTGCCAAGCCTGCAAACCGGATTATTCGCGCAAGAACAACGAGATCTGTTTGGGTCTTCATCCTTTGTGCGCGATACGCGGGGCAACCGGATGGGCGTGCGCATGGCCTGCGATGGGCCGGGGTTCGCGGTTGAAGGCGGGTTGAACGTTGTCTCGGAAGTCATTGTTCCTGGGGATATTCAGGTCACGGGCGACGGCACGCCGTTTGTGCTGCTCGCTGAAAGCCAGACGACTGGCGGCTATCCCCGGATCGGCACGGTGCTGCCCTGCGATCTGCCGCTGGCGGGTCAGGCACCGGCGGGCGCGCGCATCGGATTCCGCTTTGTCGATCTGGCGGAGGCGATTGATCTGGAGCGAAAGTTCAGGCTTCATATCGAAGGCGTGCCGCGTCAACTTGAACCTCTGATCCGCGATCCGGCGCTGATGCGGGACTTGATGTCGTATAATTTCATCAGCGGTGTGACGGATGGCAAGACCGAAGCGTAGGAGGCTGATATGACAGGAAAAGTCGATCTGAATGCGGATATGGGCGAAAGTTTTGGTCCGTGGATCACGGGCGACGATGCGGCGCTTTTGCAGATTGTGACCTCGGCCAATATCGCCTGCGGGATGCATGCGGGCGATTGGGATGTGATGGCGCGCACAATGGCGCTGGCGCATCGCAACAATGTTGGCATCGGCGCGCATCCGGGCTTTGCCGATTTGCAGGGGTTCGGGCGGCAGCGGCAGTCGATGCCCCCGGAATCGTTACAGAACCTTGTCCGCTATCAGGTGGGCGCGGCGCTTGGCATGGCGCGGTCGCAGGGCGCGCAGGTGCGGCATCTCAAACTGCACGGTGCGCTGGCCAATATGTGCGCCGAGGACGAGGCGATGGCGCGGGGCTGCTTTGAGGCGGCGTTGTCGGTCGACCCGGATCTGATCGTGATGGTGCTCGCTGGCACGGCGCAGCAGCGCGCGGTTCAGGCGCTGGGATGTGCCTGGGCGGGCGAGATTTTCGCCGACCGGGCGTATAATGACGATGCCACATTGGTCGACCGCAGCCTGCCCGGCGCGGTGATTCATGATGCCACTCTGGCTGGTGCGCGGATGGCGCGGATGGTGCGCGCGGGTGCGATCATCACCGAGACGGGCAAGCAGATTTCGACGCGGATCGACACGATCTGTCTGCACGGCGATACCGCAGGGGCGGTGGATATCGCGCGTTCGGTGCGGGCGGCGCTGGAGGCCGACGGGATTTCGGTCGAGACGTTTGCGGGGACGTGGGGGTAGCTTTGGCGCATCCGCGCCTCGGTCCCTAGCGCATCCGCGCCTCGGTTCTGGCGTCGAACAGCATCAGCGTGTCGGGCGTGATGGTCAGGCCGACGCGGCTGTCCTCTTCGATATCCAGATCGCCCGGCGTTTCGATGATCAACCGGCTGCCGTCAGCGGCGTTCAGGTAAAGATACGAAACCCCGCCCAGAGATTCGCGCAATTCGACGTTATGCGTGTCGCCCGAAGGGTCGATTTGCAGGTTCTGGGGGCGCACGCCGACGGTCACGGCGCTGCCTTCTGCGGGCAGGGCGACCGGCGACGGAAACGTGGCAGACGACAGGCCCGGCGCGGATATAGCCCCACCCGCGACCGTGCCGTTCACAAAATTCATCGCGGGCGAGCCGATGAAGCCCGCGACGAATTTGTTGTCGGGGTCGCGGTAAAGCTCCAACGGCGCGCCGACCTGTTCGATCACGCCCGCGCGCAGCACCACGATCTTGTCCGCCAGCGTCATCGCCTCGACCTGATCGTGGGTCACATAGATCATCGTCGCGCCGATTTCGCGGTGCAGGCGGCTGATTTCGACGCGCATTTCGACGCGCAATTCGGCATCCAGATTGGACAGCGGCTCATCGAACAGAAAAACCTCTGGCCCCCGCACGATGGCCCGCCCGATGGCGACGCGCTGGCGCTGGCCGCCGGACATCGCGGCAGGCTTGCGGCTCAGGTAATCGTCGAGCTTCAGGATGCGGCTGGCCTCGGCCACCTTGGCGGCGATCTGCGCCTTTGGCACGCGGTTCATTTTCAGCCCGAACCCCATGTTTTCCGCCACCGTCATGTGTGGATAAAGCGCGTAGGTCTGGAACACCATCGCCACGCCGCGCTCTGATGGGTCGGTGCGGGTCACGTCGCGGGTGCCGATGCGGATCTGGCCAGAGGTGGTTTCCTCAAGCCCCGCGATCATCCGCAGCAACGTGGATTTGCCGCAACCCGAAGGGCCGACGAAGACGCAGAACTCACCGTCCTCGATATGCAGGTTGACGCCGTGGATGACCTGCACGTCGCCGTATTTCTTGACCGTTTCGGTCAGTTGAACCTCGGACATGGGTTACGCCTTTTCTGGGATGGGATGCGGAGTTTCGGGAAATCGCCAGGCCTGCGCCTCTGCGGCGATCCGGGCAGCGGTCGTCTGGATGCGCGGGGCGAGGGCGCCAAGCTGGCCCAGATCGGTGCCCCGGGTATGGCCGGTGACGGACAGCGCGCCCAGCAGCGTGCCGCCATCGGTCAGGATCGGCAGGGCGACGCAGATGATGCCCGGTTCGTGTTCCTCGTTGTCAAAGGCATGGCCACGGGCGCGGATCGTCTCAAGCTCTGCGCGCAGGCTGGCGGCGCTGCCGTGGGTCCGGTCGGTGAATTGGTGAAAGCTCTGCTGTTGCAGGATGCGGTCCTGTTCATCGCCGGGCAGCCAGGCCAGCATCGCCTTGCCCACACCGGTGCAATAGGCCGGGCCGACCTTGCCCGCATCCGAGAACATCGGCACTGGCCGGTCGAGGTTGCATTTGTCGACATAGAGCACCTGACCGTTGTCGAGCTGCGCCAGATGCACCGTCTTGCCCGCATCGCGGCTGAGCGTTTCCAGATGCGGGCGGGCCAGCGGCGCAAGGCTGCTTTGCCGCCATGCCGCATGGGCCAGCCGGACAAGGCGCACGCCGGGGGAATAGGCCTGACGCTCTGCGTCGAACGACAGCATGCCTTGCCGGGTCAGGGTCTGCACGAAGCGATAAAGCGTCGCCTTGGGAAACGGGGAGCCCGCCTGCAATTCGCCAAAGCGCACCGGGCGGCCAAAGCCCGCCACCTGATCCAGCACGTCGAGCGCCTTGCCCACGGTGCCGTCGCCTGCGCCTGATTGCGGCATGCCAGCCTCCCTTATCTCCGGGCCGTCCGCCGCACCCTCTGACGCATTCTGTGATGCGGGATGCTGGCGGGACAACGCCTGAAACATGTTGACTCTGGTATGCGATTCCCGCAACACTTTTCAACATAAGAAACTCGGTTCCATATAGTGAAACCACTTGCCAGATCAAGACCGGATCAAGGCGGGGGCGTATGCGGGGCCACGGCGACACAGATACGCAAGGGAGGAAATCATGCGTTCCACATTTACCAAGGGTCTTGCCGCGGCAGGCCTCACCGCGCTCATGGCGACCACAGCGCTTGCCGGCAGCCATTCCGAGGCGCTTTCGGGCGATCTTGTGATCTTTTCCGACATGTCCAATCCGGCCCCCCGCGCCGTGATGGAGGGCATGGTCGAGCGTTTCGGCGCAATGCACCCCGATCTGAACATCGAACTGACGGTGATCGACCGCGAAGCCTACAAAACCCAGATCCGCAACTTTCTGACCGCCAACGCGCCGGATGTGGCCAACTGGTATGCCGCCAACCGCATGTTGCCGTATGTCGAGGCCGGTCTTTTCGAGGATATTTCGGATATCTGGGAAGGTCAGCTGAGCGAAGAGCTGGCATCGACCAAAGGCGCGCTGACCATCGACGGTGCGCAATACGGCGTGCCTTATACCTATTACCAATGGGGCGTCTATTACCGCAAAGACATCTTCGAGCAATATGGCCTGTCCGAACCCGCCACATGGGCAGAGGAATTGGCGAACTGCCAGACCCTGCTCGATAATGACGTCAAATGCTACACCATCGGGACCAAGTTCCTGTGGACCGCCGGCGGCTGGTTCGACTACCTCAACATGCGCACCAACGGCTATGATTTCCACGCGGCGCTGACCAATGGCGAGGAAAGCTGGCAATCCGACGAGGTTCGGGCGACATTCGCCAACTGGCGTCAGCTGATCGACATGGGCGCGTTCATCGACAACCACCAGACCTATTCCTGGCAAGAGGCGTTGCCCTTCATGGTCAAGGGTGAGGCGGCGGCTTACCTGATGGGCAACTTTGCCGTGGCCCCGCTGCGCGAAGCGGGTCTTGATGACGACAAGCTGGATTTCTACCAGTTCGTGAGCATCACCGACGGCATCGCCAAGGGCGAGGATGCGCCGACCGATACGTTCCACATTCCGTCGGCTGCGCAGAACAAGGACAACGCCCGCGCGTTCCTGAAATTCGTGGTCTCGGCAGACAACCAGACGCTGATCAACAATGGTGAAAACCTTGGCCAGCTGCCGGTGAACGCCCTGTCGGGCGTGGATGACGACAAGTTCCTGCAAGAGGGCTTCGACATGCTGTCCAACAAGGCACCGGGCGGCATCGCGCAGTTCTTCGACCGCGACGCACCTGCCGAAATGGCGGCTGTGGCGATGGAAGGCTTTCAGGAATTCATGGTGATCCCCGATAACCTCGAAGACATCCTGGACCGTCTCGAAGCGGCCCGCGACGACATCTACAACTAAGCGATCAGGGGGGCGGGCCGATGGGCCGCCCCCGCGATCTGACCCATCTGCATGCGCCCGCGCTTTGGGCCTGTTCATATGCGCCAGACGAAGGGGACAGACCATGTCGACCTCACCCGCCGTTCCCGTCACCGAAATACCGCGCCGGAACGGCTGGTATAAACGCAACGAGATTGCGCTGACGCCGTGGCTGTTTCTGCTGCCTGGCGTGCTGTTTTTCTTCTTCTACGTGATCGCGCCGATCTACCAGAGCTTTGCCCTGTCGCTTTATGACTGGAACGGGCTGGGCGATGTGGAGGTCAACGGCACCTACGTAGGCCTGGAGAATTACAACAAGCTATTCGGGCTGAACGGCGAACGTGCCGACAGGAACTTTCAGATATCGCTCTGGAACAACCTCAAATGGCTGGTGCTTTATCTTCTGGCGATCCCGGGCGGGTTGTTCATCGCGCTCTTTCTGAACCAGTCCGTGCGCGGCATCCGCGTCTACAAGTCGCTGTTTTTCTTTCCTTTCGTGATCTCTCAGGTCGTCGTGGGTCTGGTATTTTCCTGGTTCTACCTGCCGAATGTCGGGCTCTTGAACGTCATTCTGGGCTGGTTCGGAATACCAAGCACCAACATCCTGGGCGATCCGACCTATGCCACCTACGGCATCATCGCCGCAGGCCTCTGGCCGCAGACCGCCTATTGCATGATCCTGTATCTGACGGGGCTGAACTCCGTCGACCCCGAACAGGTCGAGGCCGCAAGGCTGGACGGCGCAAAAGGCTGGAGGATGCTGTGGTATGTGATCCTGCCGCAGCTCAAGCCCGCCACATTCATTGCATTCGTCGTGACCATCATCGGCGCGCTGCGGTCCTTCGATCTGGTGTCGATCATGACGGGGGGCGGGCCGTTCGGGATGACCCGCGTGCTGTCGTATTACGTGTTCGAGAAATCGCTGAGCGAGCGCGGCCTGCAATATGGCTATGCGGCGGCCATCGCGGTGGTGCTCTTCCTGATCATGCTGGTCTTTATCGGTTATTTCCTGTTCCAGATGTGGCGCGAAGAAAAGGGAGGGCGCTGAAATGTTCCCGACACCGATCGAGAAAACCTCGCGGTCGTGGCAGCTGACATATCAGAGCATCCTGCCGCTGGCGCTGATCATGTGGTTGCTGCCGCTGATCGCGGTGATGATGTTCTCGATCCGCCCCGACACCGATTTCACCAGCGGCAATTACTGGGGCTGGCCCTCGTCCTTCGAGGGTGGTGCGAACTACGGCAAGGTGTTCTTTGAGTCGAACATGCCGCGCTACCTGCTCAATTCGTTTCTGATCACCGTGCCCACGGTCATCGGCACCGTGGCGCTGGCGTCGATGACCGGCTTTGCGCTGGGGGTCTATAAATTCCGCGGCAACCTGCTGATCTTCTTCATGTTCATCGCGGGCAACTTCGTGCCGTTCCAGATCCTGATGGTGCCGGTGCGCGACCTGACCGTCGATATGGGGCTTTATAATACCAAGACGGGTCTGGTGCTCTTTCACATCGCGTTCCAGACCGGGTTCGCCACGCTCTTCATGCGCAATTTCATCCGCGCACTGCCCTTTCCGCTGATCGAGGCCGCGCGGGTCGAAGGTGTCGCGGAATGGCGCATCTTCTGGTATGTGGTGCTGCCGCTGATGAAGCCTGCGCTGGCGGCGATGGCGGTGCTGATCTTTACCTTCATCTGGAACGATTATTTCTGGGCCGTGGTGCTGACGCAGGGCGTGGAATCGCAACCCGTCACCGCTGGCATCACCTCTTTCAACGCGCAATACCGCGCCGCCTATCACCTGATGTCCGCAGGCAGCATCG
>Ga0307981_1001127_pt1 | contig 24949 bp, 23 predicted proteins | sample OrgLakmetagen987_FD_201849 | JGI IMG/M metagenome (GOLD analysis project Ga0307981, IMG submission 201849) | Saline water microbial communities from Organic Lake, Antarctica - #987 | ecosystem: Environmental > Aquatic > Non-marine Saline and Alkaline > Saline | place: Antarctica: Organic Lake... | reverse complement strand
ATGCGATCCTGAAGTTCTTCCGAGAAACCATCCCAAATGAGTGGAAATCATTCCGCGATCAGGTGTCAGACAACTTCAGGATCATCAGCTATGATAAATTTCGGGTTTTGGCGTAGCTCCGGTATAAAAAGAAAATTCTATCCACAGCCTTGGTTGGGCTGCCCCAAGCGGGCTATCGATCCGGTCTGAGGGAAAATACCGCGAATCGACTGACCTGCAGGGCTGGATTTGCCTTTCCGGACCCTTGCCCCATGCCACGGTTTACGCGATAGCTGACAGCAGAAATTGCTTGGGGGCAGCCATGAAAATCGCGACATTCAACATCAACGGCATCAAGGCCCGCATCGCCGCCCTTCCGCAATGGCTGGACGAATCACAAGCCGACGTCGCTATCCTGCAAGAGATCAAATCCGTCGACGAGACGTTCCCGCGCGAGATTTTTGAAGACCGTGGCTATAACGTCGAAACCCACGGGCAAAAGTCGTTCAACGGGGTGGCAATCTTGTCAAAACTGCCGCTGGAGGACGTCACGCGCGGTCTGCCCGGCGATGAGACCGACGAACAGGCCCGTTATATCGAGGCCACAGTCGTCGGCGACAAGCAGGCGGTTCGCATCTGCGGGCTCTATCTGCCCAACGGCAACCCGGTCGAACTCGACAGCAACGGCACACCGGTTAAAGGTGGGAAATACGCCTATAAACTGGCGTGGATGCAGCGGCTTGAAAATCGTGCGCGTGCACTGTTGGCCGAGGAAACACCGTTCCTGATGACCGGTGATTTCAACATCATCCCCCAAGCCGAAGATGCGGCAACCCCGGACGCATGGCGCGAGGATGCGCTTTTTCGCCCCGAATCCCGCGCCGCCTGGCACCGCCTTCTTGCGCTTGGCCTGACAGAGGCCTTTCGCGCCCGCACCCAAGGCCCCAGTCACTACAGTTTCTGGGACTACCAAGCCGGTGCATGGAACCGCAACAACGGCATTCGCATCGATCATTTCTTGCTAAGCCCTGTCATTGCCGATTGTCTGCGCGATTGTCAGATCGACAAGGATATCCGCGCCCGCGAAAAGCCATCGGATCATGTGCCGGTCTGGGTCGATCTGGATATCTGACCGGGAAAGTTACAGGGCAAACACATCTTTGTTGTCCCACTTGGCCGCTTTAAGTCGCCGTCTTATGGTCGTCCTGAAACCAACGGCAGGATGACTGATGAACCGCCGCGCCTTTCTTGCCACCACCATCACCGGACTTGCCGTGGCCAGTGCCGCCGCCGCAAACGCCCCCAAAGTCTATGCAAATGGTGGAATCGCTGTCGATGGCACCGATGTTGTGGCGTATTTCACCCAAAACGCACCCGTTGCCGATTCGCCCGAGTTTACCCACGAGTGGAACGGGGCGACCTGGCGCTTTGTCTCTGCCGCCAACAAGGATGCCTTTGCCGCAGACCCGATGGCCTACGCGCCGCAATATGGCGGCCATTGCGCTTGGGCGGTTAGCCAAGGCTATACGGCGTCTACGGTTCCAGACGCGTGGCGCATCGAAGATGGTAAACTTTATCTGAATTATTCACGCCGGGTTCAGCGGAGCTGGGAAAAAGACATGCCCGTCAACATCCAGAAAGCCAACGCAAACTGGCCCAAGCTTGAGAATTAAGCCTGAAGCTCTGCATCCCAGTACAGAAAATCCATCCAGCTTTCGTGTAGGTGGTTGGGCGGAAATTTCCGACCCATGTTACGCAGCTCCTCTGCACCGGGCTGGCGCGGGGGTTTGCGCAAATGAAAGCCGGTCTGGTGGAGTGCTTTTGACCCTTTGCGCAGATTGCACGGGCTGCACGCCGCCACCACATTCTGCCAGCTGGTCACCCCGCCCGAAGCGCGTGGCACCACGTGGTCAAAGGTCAACTCGCCCCTGGCACCACAATACTGGCAGCAAAACTCGTCTCTCAGGAATAAATTAAACCGCGTGAAGGCAACGCGCTTTTTAGGTTTTACATAGTCTTTCAAAACCACAACCGACGGGATGCGTATCTCCATCGAGGGGGATCTGACGCAATCATCATATTCGGCGACGATATCGACCCGATCGAGCCACTTTGCCTTGATCGCATCCTGCCATGGCCACAGCGACAACGGATAGTAGGACAAGGGCCTGTAATCCGCATTCAGCACCAAGGCAGGTTTGTGTTTCAGCCCTGCAGGGCTGCGCGTGAATTCTGTTCTAAAATCGCCGTCCATGTTACCGTAAACCCTTTGCCGTTCCGCGTCCGGTCCGGCGGGAACAGCCCCACCGATGCAAAGACTATATCTCGTGGTTTGCGCCTGACAAGTCGCAAAGGGCCACAAGATGTCGCAGACGATATAGGATGATTATGTAACAGGCATGTGATGGATTGCGGTTTGTTCGGTCCCGCAGATAATCTTGTGTCGCGCATACACAGCAAGGCGATATGTCTTTTGACGGGCACTCGGGTCCGGTAACGCGCAGCGTAACCGTGACCAAGACCTGTAAACCGACACAGAACATGCGCCGGCTTCTAAGGGATAAATCCGGACCCGCGTTCAAATTCGATTGTGCGGTCACGGCAGGGATCAGGGACGCGACGCCCAAAACAAGGGGCGACGTCGCCAATGAACAGCACCGCCGTCACGCGCGGGATCAAAGCGCAAGCTTGTCGCGCATGAACGCCAATGCCACGCTCAGCCCGTCCGGTGCGATGCCATGGGCCGTACCCTTCATGATATGGGCAAACACATCCGTCCAACCCGCATCTTGCAGGGCCTGCGCCGCTTCGGGCAAAGAGTGGGGCGGCACCACATCATCAATGTCGCCGTGGATCAACAAGATCGGCGGGCGCACAACCGCCTCGTCCTTCAGGCTTTCCGGCGACAGCAGCCGGCCCGAAAATCCGACAACCCCCGCAACAGCGTCTTCGCGGCGCGGGGCCACGTGCAGCGCCATCATTGTGCCTTGCGAAAACCCCAGCAGAACAACCTGTTCAGGCAGCAGGTCTTCATCCACCATCAGCGCGTCTAAAAACGCGTTCAGGTCTTCAACCGCCTGCATCATGCCGCGCTCGGATTCTTCCTCGGATGAATTATCAATCCACGGGATCGGAAACCACTGAAAGCCAAAGGGTGCGCCGGCACATGCCTCAGGTGCATCAGGAGCCACAAACAGCGTGTCAGGCAGGTGTTCCCCCAAAGGATCGGCGAGACCCAACAAATCTGCGCCATTGGCCCCGTAGCCATGCAGGAACACCACCGCTGAGCGCGTTTCCCCCGACACCGGCTCGCGGCGTTCTGCATTCAATACACGTGTCATGTGATCCCCTCGCGTTGCTTTGCCACCCGGTAGTACGAAAACAGCGCGCGGGCTGCAACCGACCGCCAAGGCGACCAGTCTTCTGCCATGATCGCAAGCTGTTTCGGCTTTGGGCGCTCTGGCAGATCAAACAGGGATTTGGCCGCCTCTTGCAAGGCCAGATCGCCCTCGGCAAACACATCTGCACGCCCCAGTGAAAACATCGCATAAATCTGTGCTGTCCAGGTGCCCACGCCGGGGATCGCGGTCAGCGTCTTGATCACATCGGTGTTTGGCGCATCGCGCAACGCGACATAGTCAATACCCGCATCCGCCAGCGCCAAGGCGTAGCGGATTTTCTGACGGCTCAGCCCCGCGTCGCGCAAACCTTTCTCGCCTGCAGCAATGATCGCGGCCTCATGGGTCAGCCCGGCAGCATCCATCTTGGCGCGCATCGCATTGGCCGAGGCCACCGACACCTGCTGGCTGATTATGGCACCGGTCAGCGCATCAAACCCGTCAGCGCGCAGCCGCAACGGCAACGGGCCAGTGGCCTGCAAAGCGGTGGCAAAGCGGGGCTCTGCCTGCGCCAGCCACGCCGCCCCTTCAGCGACATCTGCATCACTGGTGATGATGCGCCCAATCGTCATAGGGTTTTGATCCAGTCGACGGCCTCGCCTGCCGTTTCCAGAACACGTTCCCCTTGGGGCGGTGCAGGACGGTCGATGACAATCACCCGCACCCCCAAACGCAGTGCGGCATCAAGCTTGGGCCTACCAGGGATGCCGCCGACATTGCGGCAGATCAGCGTGTCGATGCCCAGCAGTTGAAACAAGGCTGTCTCGTCCTCAAGCGTGAATGGCGGGGTGCCGTGGACGGTTTTCACATAGTCCGCAACAGCGGTGCGCCCGTTCCGGCTTGTCTGACGCAAAAACAGGCGTTCTCCGTTGAATGGGTCAAACCCGGCCAGCGTCCCCCTGCCCGTCGTCGCAAAAACAAGTGCACCGGGCGATATCATCGCCGCAGCGTCCGACACAGATGCGGCACGCTCTGCTGGATCAGCGATATCCCACACAGGCCGCAGAACCCGGACGTAAGGCACCCCCAGGTCTGCCGCCGCAGACGCGGCCAGATCAGAGATATCAGAATCAAAACCGTGGCCCGCGTCGCAAATCGCACCAATCTTTTCGTCTTCAAGAAATTTTTTCATCTCTGCCACAGACGCCGGTGTCCAGACTTGCGACGGCACTTGCAACGGGCCAAAGCTACGCTCGGCCCTGCGCAATATCGCCTGCAATTTTTGCGATGTTTGCGCTATCTGGGCGGCGATCTCATGTGCCTCGGCACTTCCAGCGATCAACAAGATGCGAGGTTTTTTTTCCATAGCCGCATGATCCGTCAGGGGCGGCGCAGACGCAAGGGGCCTTGCCGTTGTCAATTCCTAGGTTTACGCCGCTGTCATGACAATGATTGATGACACCCGCGCCAAGCGCAATGTGACTGTTCTGGTCGCCGCGCAGGCCTTCCTTGGCAGCCAGATGCCGATGTATTTCGTAATCGGCGGATTGGCGGGCCAGCAATTGTCACCCAACGTGTGCCTTGCGACTTTGCCCATCTCGATGATCGTTTTTGGATCGATGACCACAGCGCCCTGGCTGTCCGCTGTGATGCAGAAATTCGGACGGCGCGCGGGCTTTGTCATCGGAGCGTTTGGCGGCATGGCGGGGGCTGCACTGTGCGCCTATGCACTGACAATTCAAAGTTTCATGATCTTCCTGATGGGCAGTTACCTGATGGGTATTTACATGTCGTCGCAGGGCTTTTTCCGCTTTGCTGCGACCGACACCGCGTCTGACGCGTTCCGCCCCAAAGCGATTTCCTATGTGATGGCGGGCGGATTGGTCTCTGCCGTGATCGGGCCACAACTGGTGGGCCTGCTGACCGATGCCAACCCGGATGCGACCGTGATGCGCTTTTTTCCGGTCTATATTGCCGCGATCGGGCTGAACGTGGTGGGCATGTTCCTGTTTGCATTCCTGCAAATTCCAAAGCCCCCTATTCCTTCGGTTGACGCACCCAAGGGCCGTTCCCGGATGGAGTTGCTCAAGACACCGCGCATCGCCGTAGCGGTTGTATGCGGCATGGTTTCTTATGCGTTGATGAACCTTGTCATGACCTCGACCCCGCTGGCGGTTGTGGGATGTGGATATGACATCGTCGACGCGTCCCATGTCGTGACCGGACACGTGCTGGCCATGTATGCGCCATCGTTTTTCACGGGTCATTTGATTGCGCGCTTCGGGGTCGAGAAAATCCTTGGTCTGGGCATCGCGATCCTTGCCGTTGCGGGCATGGTCGCGTTGCAGGGGGTTGATCTGAATAACTTCTACATCGCACTGATCCTGTTGGGCATCGGCTGGAACTTTGGCTTCATCGGTGCAACCTCGATGCTGGCGGGGGCACATGAACCTCATGAGCGTGGCCGGATGCAGGGGCTGAACGATCTGCTGGTGTTTGGTGGCGTGACCTTCGCATCCCTGTCCAGCGGTGGATTGATGAACTGCTCCGGGGGCAATGCCGTCGAAGGCTGGGCGGCCGTGAATATCGCGATGATCCCATTTCTGGTGCTGGCAGGTGGCTCACTGATCTGGTTGGTGCTGCGCCAACGCCGCCAACCCTTTTAAGGTGTTACCAACGCCCGCTGAGGGCCCGCCACGGCAAAGGATACGCATTTAGCGACGGCAGATCCCCTGCGGCCACGCGCCACGGTGTTTCGATTGCTTCTTGCAGCACCTTGGCACTGGCACCGATGCTAAACATCGCAGGCCGCGCCGCCACCGAAACCTTGTTGCGATTTCTGCGCGCCGCCTGCACCCTGTCCAGCGCTTTGCGCGCCAACGTCTGCACGCCCGCATCGGTCCCGTCCAGCAAGGGAACACGGCCCTGTTCGACAAGTTGCGGGATCGCATGAAACCAGGCAGCCACGCCCGCCCCATAGGCAGCATCGCGCACCACCCCTTCATCTGCATCCCCCAGCGAGGATGCCGCGACCCACATCAGATTGCCAGCGGTCTGGTCGATATAGGCCTCGAAATGTGCCATGTCCTCGAAGGCATCCCGGTAGATATCCCAGCGGCGCGCACCCACCAGCGTATCAAGCAGCCCCGCCTGATCTGGTGTGATGACCCCGGCAAAAGGCGTCGCTACCTCGTGACGGCGCACGGCGCGTCCCTGAGAAATCTCTTCGCACACATCGCGCCACCATTGCAGGCGCATCTCGGCAATCATAGCCTCTTGGGTGACCCAAGGCGCGCGCGCAACTTCGATATTAAACGCATAAAGCGGAAACAAAACGCGCCGGGCGGCCAAAGGTGCTGCCATCGTCGCGCGAAAGCGCAACGGGTCTGCACGCTCCACAATCGCGGCGCACGCCATCAGATCGTCGTCAAAGGCCATCCAGAAAGCCCATGACCGCCTGGCCGGTTTCGGGGGCATCGATGATGCCAGAATGCCCTTTTCCAGGCAGGATCAGATACGTTCCTTCGTCATTCACTGCGGCCATTGTTTCCTCGTATTTATCGGCAAAAAACGCTCCGTCGTCCGATCCTGCAACCAGTATAAACGGCGGCAACGCGGCGACATCTTTCAGGTAATCCCTGCGCGGCGCAAATCCAGTGTTCAAACGAAAGCTATAGGCCGTTGTCGCCGTATCCCCCAAAGGACCACCCAAAACGGCGTCGGGCATGGAAAACTGGAGCACCGTTTTATCATTGAACGCGGTGATGCCAATGGTGTTGAGGATCGACAATCCGATCTGACGACGAAGCTGCACGGTGGCCCCTCCACCAGAGTCTTGCCGCGTTGTGGGCGCGTTATGCCTGAGATACGGCGCAAGCAGCACCGCACCGTCCAGCAATTGCCCGTAGGCGCTGCCTGCAAAACGCACAACCAGCCCGCCCCCTGAAGCATGCCCGCCAAGCACAATCTTTTGGCCCGGCTCGTGCAAACTTGTCATCAGATCAACCAGATCATCCTCGAACTGGTTGATATAATCGATGTCGCCGCGCCGCCCGGGGGCTGTGCCATGGCCGCGCAGGTCGGGAACAAGGACAGTTGCCTTGGCGCTAAGCTGGTGGGCAAGACCAACAAACTGCAACCCGTGCCAACCTGCCCCATGCACCAACACCAGCATCGGCGCGCCAAAAGGGCCATCGAAACGACGGTACGCCAGATCATATCCGTCGCGCATCGGTGCATGCAGCAAAGGCGGGGCAGTCAATCCGCGAGCGGTGTCGGCTGGGTGCGTTGAAAAATCCAAGTCACTGTTTGCGGCGACAGACTTGGCGGGATCAGTGAAAACTAGAACAATGGCTACAAAAATCGTAATTAAAATACCTGTAAGAGTGGAAAGCAGGATTTTAACGAGCATCCTTAAAGTCCTTATGTTGAAATATCCCGGATTAATTTCCAGCGGATCGCATCCAATAGCGCCTCAAATGACGCATCGACGATGTTGGCAGATACCCCTACGGTTGACCAGCGCCGACCTTGCCCATCTTCACTATCAATGATGACACGGGTGACCGCCTCGGTGCCGCCTTGGGTGATGCGCACCTTGTAATCAACCAGATGCATATCCTCAAGCATTGCTGAATACTGCCCTAAATCCTTGACCAACGCCTTGGAAAGCGCATTGACCGGCCCGCGGTCACAGCCTTCGGCGTCCATGCTTTCGCTTACGGACTGACGCTTTTCCCCGTCAACTTTCACGACCACCACCGCCTCTGAAAGACTGACCATCCGGTCATATTTATTCTTGCGCCGCTCAACCGTAACGCGATAACGCTTGACCTCGAACAGCTCTGGCATTTGGCCCAAAGCCTGCCGCGCCAGCAGCTCAAAGCTGGCCTGCGCGGTGTCATAGCTATACCCTTCGGCCTCGCGCGCCTTGACCTGTTCCAGGATCAGCCCCAACGCCGGATCCCCCTTGGCGATCTTGAGCCCGGCACTTTCCAATCGACGGCGCAAATTCGACTGACCCGCCTGATTAGACATCGGAATAATGCGCGCATTGCCCACCAACTCGGGCTCGATATGCTCATAAGTGGTGGGGTCTTTCAGGATCGCCGAGGCATGCAGCCCGGCCTTGTGCGCAAAAGCCGATGATCCCACGAATGCCGCCTGTTTCATCGGCACACGGTTCAGGATTTCATCCAGATGACGGCTGATCCGTGTCAGACCGGACAGCGCCTCAAGGCTGATCCCCGTCTCGTACTGGTCCGCGTATGGCGGCTTGAGCATCAAGATCGGGATCAGCGTGTTCAGATTGGCATTGCCACAACGTTCCCCCAATCCGTTCAACGTCCCTTGGATCTGGCGCGCACCTGCGTCAACAGCGGCCAGCGCACAGCCAACCGCGTTTTCGGTGTCGTTGTGGGTGTGAATGCCCAGATGGCTGCCGGGAATGCCAGCTGAGATCACCTCGGCCGTGATCCGCCCCACCACGGCAGGCATGGTCCCGCCATTGGTGTCACACAGCACGACCCAACGCGCCCCCGCATCATAGGCCGCCTTGACTGCCGTCAACGCATAATCACGATTGGCGCGGTATCCGTCAAAGAAATGCTCCGCATCAAACAGCGCCTCGCGCCCCTGATCGACCAGATGTTTGATCGATCGGACGATATTGTCGGTGTTTTCCTCAAGGCTGATGCCCAGCGCGGTCGTGACATGGAAATCATGGGTCTTGCCCACAAGGCAGACGGTTTTCGTGCCGGCGTTCATCACAGCGGCCAAGACGTCGTCATTCCCGGCGGACATGCCCGTCCGCTTGGTCATCCCGAAAGCGGTCATCTTGGCGCGGGTGGTCGGTGCGGTCTCGAAAAAAGCGCTGTCGGTCGGGCTCGCCCCCGGCCAGCCGCCCTCGATATAATCAACGCCAAGCGTGTCGAGCGCTTGCGCGATGGTGATTTTCTCGGCCGTAGAGAACTGCACCCCCTGGGTCTGCTGCCCGTCGCGCAAGGTGGTGTCATAGAGGTAGAGCCGTTCTTTAGTCACTTCCCCGCTCCCTCTTCATTTTGCCAAATAAACTCCGGGGAGCGTGAGGGACTGGCCCCTCACTCCCGTCTTTACAAGTTACGTTGAAAGGAAAGGGGCAGCACATCATTTCAGTGCCTCTAAATATTCCAAATCAACTTCTGGACCAGCAGCTAAAGCAATTCCGTCTTTGCTCATTCGCACTTCAACGCCCGCATTAGTCAAAATAGATTTCAAACGATCGACCTCTGAAAAATCTTTGCTCCGAAATGCATTTTCACGTGCGATCGTCAATCGTTCAGTCCAGCCATCAAGTAAAACCCCGCCCCTGTTTTCCCATCCGGCTAGTTCAGTAGTGAGCAGGCCCAACATGTCAGCACTTGCTTTCAGATCACCTAAAGCTCCTGAATTAGCAAATTCGTGCATCACAGTCAGAACACCCGCCGTATTCAAATCCTCACCAAGAGTCTCCAATACCATCTCAGGGACCGATGGTGATGCTGTAATATCAGCGGTAAGTTCTCGCCATTTTTTCAGAATTCTGGAAGCCTCAACTGCCTTCTTCTCCGTCCAATCCATCGGCTTGCGGTAATGCGTGCTCAGCATCACAAAGCGGATCACCTCGCCCGGCACCCCCTGCTCCAGCAAATCCCGCACGGTAAAGAAGTTGCCCAGCGACTTGGACATCTTCTTGCCCTCGACCTGCAACATCTCGTTATGCATCCAGACATTGGCAAAGCCCGATCCGGGATGCGCACAGCAGCTTTGCGCGATCTCGTTCTCGTGATGGGGAAACATCAGATCGTTGCCGCCGCCGTGAATGTCGAAATGCGCACCCAGCAACTCATGCGCCATGGCAGAGCATTCGATATGCCACCCCGGACGCCCGCGCCCCCAAGGACTGTCCCATCCCGGCAACTCGTCAGTCGAAGGTTTCCACAAGACAAAATCCATCGGATCTTCTTTGTAGGGGGCGACCTCGACCCGTGCACCCGCGATCATGTCATCGACAGACCGGCCCGACAATGCGCCATAATCAGCGTATTTGCGCACGCGAAAAAGCACATGCCCCTCTTTTTCATAGGCAAAGCCGTCGGTCTCAAGCTGGGCAATCATAGCGACCATTTGATCGATATATTCAGTGGCGCGCGGTTCATGGTCGGGCCGCAGGGCGCCAAGCGCGTCCATATCGGCGTGATACCAGTCAATTGTCTCGTCCGAGCGTTCGCGAATTAGCTCTTCAAGGCTGCCCGCGGCACCCGCCTGTTGACGTTTCAAGGCCGTCTCGTTGATGCGATCATCCACATCCGTAAAATTGCGCACGTAGGTGACGTGATCCGGCCCGTACACATGGCGCAGCAAGCGGTTGAGCACATCAAACACGATCACAGGCCGCGCGTTGCCCAGATGCGCCCGGTCATAGACCGTCGGGCCGCACACATACATCCGCACGTTTTTCTCATCTATCGGTTTGAAAACCTCGCGTTTGCGGGTCTTGGTGTTGTGCAGCTTGATCGTCGTCATGAGGCGCGTCCTTACGCAAGTATGGCGCGGGCTTGGCACATAATTCTCAGGAAGAAAACACTATGAACAGGCCCGCCGGAAAGGTCTCAGCAGGGAATACAGCAAATAATGGTTGTGTTCATGTTCATGACGACTGCCTAGCGCAGCGCGGGCGTCAGCGTCAAGTCTGATTGACAAAGCGCGCCGCCTCTGCGCCCTTGCCACCGACACAAGCACAGGAGACAAAACATGCAGTTATCCTCGCGGATCACCGGGCTTTTGGGCGGCGGATCAGACGGGTGGGGCGTATTTCTGCGCGCGCGTCAGATGATTGCCGACGGCACGCCTGTCACCGAATTGACCATCGGCGAACATGACATCCGCACCGCAAGTCCGATCCTGCAAGAAATGCACCGCGCAGCACTTGGCGGTCACACCGGCTATGCCTCCGTGCCCGGCACAACTGCCTTGCGTGATACGGTAGCGGCGCGGGTCCAAAGCCGCACTGGTGTGCCCACGACCCGCGACAATGTTGTGATCACCCCCGGCGGTCAAGCGGCCCTCTTTGCAGCCCATGCTGCCGTCACCAATCCCGGCGATACAGCGCTTTTCATTGATCCCTATTATGCAACATATCCCGGCACGATCCGCGGTGTGAGCGCCGTTCCCAAGGCGATCCCCGCCCACGCGAGCGACGCGTTCCAACCGCGCGCCCATGAAATCGCCGCCGCCGCACCGGATGCACGATCGCTTTTGATCAATTCACCCAATAACCCCACGGGCGTCGTTTATTCCCGCGCTACGCTGGACGGCATCGCGCGCGTCAGCAAAGACCATGATCTTTGGCTGATCTCGGATGAGGTGTATGACACGCAGGTCTGGAACGGTACACATCTGTCGCCGCGCGCCCTGCCCGATCTGGCCGACCGCACGCTTGTCGTGGGATCCATGTCAAAAAGCCACGCCATGACCGGGTCGCGCTGCGGCTGGATCGTCGGTCCGCCCGATGCCATCGAACACCTGACCAATCTTGCGACCCACACCACCTACGGGGTACCGGGGTTCATCCAGGATGCAGCAGAATTCGCCCTTAAACAGGGACCGGCTTTCGAGGCCGAAATCGCCGCCCCCTTCCAACGCCGCCGCATGCTGGCCCAAGAAATCATCGCAGGTCAGAACGCCATTTCTCTCGTGCCCGCCGATGGGGCGATGTATCTGATGCTCGATATTCGCAGCACCGGCATGACTGGCGAAAACTTTGCTTTTTCCCTGCTCGACGCGCACCACATCGCCGTCATGCCCGGCGAAAGTTTCGGCAAGGCTGCCGCAGGTCACATCCGCGTTGCAATGACAATCGAGGATGAGGCCTTTGCAGCAGCTTTGAAAACCCTATGCAGCTTTGCAGAAGCAAGAACACACTAAAAAAGGGCCGGAAGATCTAATCTCCCGGCCCGTCTTCTCTGGCTTTTAAATATCCCCGCCGGAGGCACCTTTTTCGGGGGCTCTCCGACGGGTCACACCGCCAGTTGTCTTCAGAAGCGGAAGGATCCGCGTACTGTGAATGTGGTCGCGTCCAGATCGTTGCCGCCGACACCGCCGATGTCGTTGAAGCGGTGCTCCAGCAGTTCGGCACCCACTGTGTATTGCTCGGTCACTTTGTAGGTCATGCCGACGCCGATGAACGCACCGTCTTCATCGCCACCAGATGTGTCTGCCATCGCATAACCGCCGGTCGCGTAGACCAATGTGCGTCCAAGGTCATAGCCGCCTTTGATCTTTGCACGTGCAACGGAATCGATGGTAAGCGGACCACCTCCAAGTTCGATATCTGTTTTGTCATAATCGATCTCGCCACCCAGGACGAACTTGCCAAAGTCGTAGTCATAGCCAGCGTGGAAACCGTATAGGCCGTTGTCGCCATCCACTGCGCCCGGGCCTTCTGCATCGCCATATCCAAGCTGAAGACCGGTGTAGAAACCAGTCCAGTCGCCGCCCATGGCAGGTGCCGCTACGGGCATTGTCATCATCGGCTCGACAATCGGCTCGTCAAGGCTGCCTGCAAAGGCGGAACCGCCCATGGCAAAGCTTGCAACGACTGCGGCTGATGCGAAATTCATTGTACGTTTCATAATCATAACTCCTGTATCTTGTTATCTGCGCGGCGGTTGTTTCCGCCTCGGGGACACAACTTGCCACATACGCATTGGTTTCAGCGTGCGACAGTCACGGCTTGGTGATCGGTCGTTTGTTGCCAATTTGCGTCAGCGCATCGGCGGGGATACGCCGCCCAAAGCCCATAAACGCAAGGTCGCAAACAGAATATCGGTCGCAAACAAGACAGATTGCCCAAAATTATTTTCGCAGCATCGGAACTATTCGGGGGAGAGGCCGCATGAAGACAGATCAGTGCATCATCGTCTGTGTCATTCGCACCATCGGTGCACAGCGGGGGCGCGCGGCACGAGGGGCACCATTTCCGCGCTGATCTGCGCAGACGTTCCTTCTTACCTTCATACGCCGGAAATACCTCATGACTGTACAAACTCCCCTTCGATCCGGTGGCCGCGCTGCACGCCGTGCTGCCCGCTCTGCTCCGCTGGCCGATCATCTGCGCCCTGTACGCGCTGGCATGTCGGGCGGAACGTTCAATCCGCTTGGTGCGGCGGCGATGGACCGTATTCACCAAGCAGCCCTGGACGCGCTTGAGCAGATCGGCCTTGCCGACGCGCCCCCCTCGGGTGTTGCGTATATGACGGGTGCGGGGGCGATATTAGGAGAGGACGGGCGGCTGCGGTTTCCACGTGCCTTGATCGAAGACACGATTGCCACGGCGAACCGGTCGGTGATCTTGCATGGCCGTGACTCCAAACATGACCTCGATTTGTCGGGCACCAAAGTCCATTACGGTACCGCGGGTGCTGCCGTGCATCTTGTAGACGTTGAAGGCCGCAATTACCGCGAATGTGGCGTACAAGACCTGCATGATGCAGCGCGCATCGCAGATCAACTCGACAATCTGCATTTTGTACAGCGCCCTATGGTCTGCCGCGACATTCCAGATAACCTCGAAATGGATCTCAACTCGATCTACGCCTGCTGTGCGGGCACGACCAAACATGTGGGCGTGTCCTTTGGCGAACCGGCCCATGTGAAACCGGGGCTTGAGCTGCTGCATATGATTGCGGGCGGCGAAGACAAATGGCGCGCGCGGCCTTTCGTGTCGAACTCGAACTGCTTTGTGGTACCGCCGATGAAATTCGCCACCGACTCCTGTCTGGTGATGGAGGAACTGATCGCAGGCGGTATGCCGATCCTGCTGCTGTCTGCCGGTCAAGCCGGGGCCACCGCCCCTGCCCCCATCGCCGGTGCCATCGTGCAGGCGGTTGCTGAATGCCTTGCGGGTCTGGTTTATGTCCATGCGATCAAACCGGGTCATCCGGTGATCTTCGGCACCTGGCCTTTCGTCAGCGATCTGCGCACAGGGGCGATGTCGGGCGGATCTGGCGAACAGGCACTTCTGACGGCAGGTTGTGCGCAAATGCACCGCTATTACGACCTGCCCGGCGGGGCTGCCGCCGGCATTGCAGATGCCAAGCTGCCCGACATGCAGGCCGGATGGGAACAGGCCATGTCTAACGTCATGGCGGGCATGTCCGGTCTGAACATGGTTTACGAGGCCGCAGGCATGCACGCGTCCTTGCTGGGCTTTTGCCTTGAATCGCTGATCTTGGGCGATGATCTGATCGGCCAGGCCCTGCGCTGCGTACGCGGCATCGAGGTGACCGAGGACAGCGTGAGCCTTGAGGTTATTCGCGCCACCTGTATCGGGGGGCCCGGGCATTATTTGGGATCAGACCAGACGCTCAGGCTGATGCAGACCGAATATATCTATCCTGCCTTGGCTGATCGGACGTCGCCCAAGGAATGGGCCGAGCTTGGCAAGCCCGATCTGCTGGCACGCGCCACCGCCCGCAAGCTGACGATTTTGGCAGAACGGGCCGCAGCACGGTTTGACCCGCATACCGACCGCATGATCCGTGACAGGTTCAACATCCATCTTCCTGCCTGAAATTAAACTCTGCCTGTGACTTCATGGAATGCTCTGCTAGGTCTGGATAAAAAGCGCCATACCCGAGGATCATCCCATGATCACATTCCTTATCACCCATATCGAAGTCGTCGGCGTCATATTATTGACGCTGCTCGTGGCCTTTATTCTGGTGCAACAGCGCCGCAGCCCGCAATCGACGGTGGCGTGGATTTTGTTTTTGGTCGTGCTTCCTTACCTTGCTGCCCCCTTGTTTCTGGGGCTTGGGTTTCGCAAACAGGGCAGACGGTACGAACCTGTCCGGTTTTCGCAAAAAGAACATCACCAGACGCCCGTCCATGCGCTCGACAGCACGTTCCAGAACTTTCACATGCCGCCCGCTCTTGTGGCGCAACGCTTCGACCTGATCGAGACGCCGGAAGCTGCCTTTGACGCCGTCATCAAACTTATCAATTCGGCGCACTCCAGTCTGGATTGCCTCTTCTACATCGTAGCCAACGACGAGACCGGCAAGGCCTTCGTCAACGCCCTGACCGACCGCGCCAAGCACGGGATCAAGGTGCGGCTGCTTCTCGACCGTCTGGGCACGCTCCGCGGCCCCCACAAGGAACTCAAAGCACTCAAGAAAGCGGGGGCCGAGGTGCTGTACTTCTCGCCCTTTTTGCAATTGCCAAGCTCGGGGCATCTGAACCTGCGCAATCACCGGAAAATGGTGATCGCAGACAATGCCCGCGCCTTTTCGGGCGGCATGAACGTTGGCTTGAAATACTTGTCCGACGCACCGCCCACCGACGCTTGGATCGATCTGGCCTACACGCTTGAAGGGTTGTCCGTGCAAGGCTTCTGCGACGTGTTCCGGTCCGATTGGGAAGTCGCCAGCAAGACCGACGTGTCGGACAAGACAACGCCCCCGCCCGCCAAGGCAGGCCATTCCACCGTGCAGCTGGTACCTTCCGGCCCGGACATCGTCGAAGACCCGCTGCACGACGGCCTGAACCGCGCGCTGCATCTGGCCGAAACCCGTATCTGGATCACGACGCCCTATTTTGTCCCCACGGAACCTTTGGCCAACGCGCTTCGGATCGCAGCGCTGCGCGGGGTGGATGTGCGGATCATGGTGCCCGAAAGATCCAATCAGCGGATCGCGGATTTTGCGCGGGGGGCCTATCTACGTGACGCGGAAACTGCAGGCACGAAAATCTATTATTTCACAGAGGGCATGCTGCACGCAAAGGCCTTCGTGATCGATGATGTGGCAGTCATCGGGTCGGCCAACTTCGACGTGCGCAGCATGCTGCTCAACTTTGAGACGATGCTGTTTCTATATGATGCGACCAGCGTTGCGGGGCTGGCGGACTGGTTCAGGGCGCGTCAGGCCGATTGCCACTCCAATACCCCCAAACCGCACCTGCCGCGCCGTCTGGCCGAAGGCGTTTTTCGCATCGGAGCACCAATCCTATGACCACCCCTCCGCTGCGCATCGCCAGCTACAACATGCGCAAGGCCAAAGGCACCGACCGTCAGCGCAACCCCGAACGGATCATGCGGATCATCCGCGACCTCGATGCCGAAATTGTCGTGCTGCAAGAGGCCGACTTGCGCCTTGGCGCGCGCCCCTCTGCCTTGCCTGTAGAACTGCTTCAGGCCGAGACCGGGCTGATCCCCGTCCCGGTTCCGGGCAAAGTCAGCATGGGATGGCATGGCAACGCCGTCCTGCTATCGCCCCGCGCCAACCTGATCGACGTGCAGCATATCGATTTGCCCGGTGCTGAACCGCGTGGTGCCATGGTGGTGGACGCGGATATCTATGGCGTAAAGCTGCGTATCATCGCGACCCATCTAGGCCTCCTGCGCCACTCCCGGCGTGCGCAGCTCTCGGCACTGATCGCGCATCTGGACGCCCGTTCGCGCCTTCCTACGCTGATTGCAGGCGATATGAACGAATGGTCGCAAACCGTGGGGCTTGGCCGTCTGGCGCATCACTTTACGATCCACGCCCCCGGCAAAAGCTTTCACGCACGCCTGCCCATGGCAGCCTTGGACCGGATCGCGATCGATGATGATCTGCTCGTCATCAGTGGCGGCGTGGTCGAGACACCGGACGCCAAGCGCGCTTCGGATCATCTGCCTATCTGGCTGGATTTCACGCCCTCAGGCTGAGGTCTTGTGCCGCCGTACCACGCTGTCTGGACGCCCCGACAAACTGAGTGCGGTATCAGACCGTGGCCCGCGTGCGATCACCTTGCCTTTGGCGATCACACACAGACGGTTGGCCCGCAGCCGCAGCGCCTCGATCGGGTCACCCGCATCCAGCAGCACCAGCGACGCCTTGGCTCCCACGTGCAGGCCATAATCTGTCAGCCCCATCGTTTGCGCATTGGCCGTGGTCACCATCTCGAAGCATTTGCGCATCTCGTCAGGGCTGGTCATCTGCGCCACGTGCAACCCCATAAAGGCCACATCCAGCATGTCGCCAGTCCCCAATGAATACCAGGGATCCAGCACGCAATCCTGCCCCCAGCCAACGTTGATCCCCATCGCCAGCATCTCTTTGACCCGCGTCAGGCCACGGCGTTTGGGATAGGTGTCGTGCCGCCCCTGCAAGACGATGTTGATCAGCGGGTTTGGGATCACGTTGATCCGCGCCTCTGCCATCAAAGGCAGCAGTTTGGAGACATAGTAATTGTCCATCGAGTGCATGGAGGTCAGATGCGACCCGGTCACGCGCCCCTCAAGGCCCAGCCTTGTCGTCTCATTGGCCAGTGTCTCGATATGGCGCGACATGGGGTCGTCGGTCTCGTCGCAATGCATGTCGATCATCAGGCCGCGGGCCTCTGCGATCTCGCACAGTTCGCGCACGGAAGCGGCACCATCTGCCATGGTGCGTTCAAAATGCGGGATACCGCCCACCACATCCACACCCATCTCAAGCGCGCGGATCGTGTTGTCGCGCGCTGTCGGATCGCGGTAGAATCCGTCTTGCGGGAAAGCGACCAGTTGCAGGTCGATGTAGTCTTTGACCTGATCGCGAACCTGCAACAACGCCTCGACCCCCAAAAGCCGGTCATCACAGGTATCCACATGCGAGCGGATCGCCAGCAACCCCATGGAGGCCGCCCAGTCGCAATAGGTCAACGCGCGTTCCACCACCTCGTCCTGTGTCATGACCTGCTTCAACTCGCCCCACAGGCCGATCCCCTCAAGCAGCGTGCCAGAGGCGTTGATGCGCGGAATGCCGTAGCTTAGTGTCGCATCCATGTGAAAATGCGGATCGACAAACGGCGGGCTGACCAGATCACCGGCGGCATCAATCACCTCGCCCGCCTGCGCGTCGGCCAGATTGCCTATCGCAGTGATCTTGCCACCCGCGATGCCAATGTCCGTGACACGCCCATCGGGCAGCGTGCCACCCTTTACGATCAGATCAAACATCAGCGCTCTCCTTTGTTGAATGGCACCATCAAGGCGGCAGGCACCTGTGCGCGGCGCGATACCAACACCAACGCCACGATGGACAGGATATAGGGCGCCATCAGGAAGATTTGATAGGGGATATTCACCCCGAGGCTCGTTTGCTGGACGCGAATTTGCAAGGCGTCAAAGGCGGCGAACAATACTGCACCCAACAAAGCCTTTCCCGGCATCCAGGATCCGAACACCACCAAAGCGATACAGATCCAGCCGCGCCCGTTCACCATCTCAAAGAAAAAGCTGTCAAAGGCCGACATGGTCAGGAACGCACCGCCCATCGCCATGAACCCGCTGCCAACAATCACCGCGCCCATGCGTATTGCCGTGACCGACAGCCCCTGCGCGGCCACCGCTGCGGGGCTTTCGCCCGCCGCGCGCACGGCCAGCCCCAGTGGGGTCCGGTACAACATGATACTGGTCGCCGCCACCAAGGCAAAAGCCAGATAGGTAAAGGGCGTCTGCGAGAAAAGCGCCTGCCCCAGCAGCGGAATATCCGACAGGATCGGGATCTCATAGGGCTGGAACGCTTCGATCTTGGGCGGGCTGGTCACCTGTGGCAACGCCAGGCGATAGGCAAAATAGGTCGAGGACGTCGCCAGCAGCGTCACCCCTAGCCCCACGACATGTTGCGACAAACCAAACGGCACGGTCAGCACGCTGTGCAGCAGACCAAAGCCCATGCCGACCACCATCGCCACCGCGACACCGACCCACAGCCCCGTACCGGAATAGACCGCCATCCAGCCCGCAAAGGCCCCCGCAACCATGATCCCCTCGATGCCAAGGTTCAAAACGCCTGCACGTTCGCAGATCAATTCGCCCATCGTCGCAAGGATCAACGGGGTCGCAATGCGGACCGCAGCGGCCCAGAAACTTGCTGAGATGAGGATATCAACGATCTCCATCAGTCGCGTACCACCCTGAACCGCGTCAGCATGATCGCCAGAACCATCAAAAGCAGCGACGTGGCCAGCATCATATCCGCCAGATAGGTCGGCACCCCTGCCGCTCGGCTCATGCTGTCGGCCCCCACGAAAATGCCCGCAACAAACAATGCCGACACGATGACGCCAAGCGGGTTCAACAGTGCCAGCATTGCCACGATGATGCCCGTGTAGCCAAAGCCCGGCGACAGATCGAGCGTCAGGCTGCCCTTAAGCCCTGCCACTTCGGAAAAACCCGCCAATGCGGCCAAGCCCCCCGACAACAGCGCAGTCTTGACCAGCACGGTGTTGACCGGAATGCCCGCAAACGCCGCCGCCTCGCGGTTTAACCCCACGGCGCGCATCTCGTATCCAAGCGTGCTGCGTGTTTGAACCAGCCAGACGACGACCGCACACAAGATCGCCAAACCAAAGCCCCAGTGCAGCCGCAACCCGTCAACGATGCGCGGCAGGCGCGCCTCGGACAAGACCCGCGCGGATTTGGGCCAGCCCATGCCCATCGGGTCTTTCAGCGGCCCTTCCAGCAACATCGAGATGAACAACAGAAAGATGAAGTTGAACAGCAACGTTGTCACCACTTCGTCCACGCCAAATCGGGTCTTGAGGATCGCGGGCACCAGCAGCACCACCGCGCCGGCAATCACGGCACCGACCATCAAGGTCGGGATCAGCGCGACGCTGGACCATGGCAGCGCCCCAGTGCCCAACACAACCGTGATCAAGGCCCCCGCGTAAAGCTGCGCCTCGGCCCCGATGTTCCAGAACTTGGCCTTGAACGCGACGGCAATCGCCAGCCCCGTAAAGATCAACGGCGTCGCCCTGTTGAGGGTTTCAAGCGCGGCAAATTGCGACCCGAACGCGCCCTTGATGATAAGCCCCAACACCGAAAACGGGTTTGCACCCGCCACCATTGCCAGCAAGGACGCAATCACGATCGTGGCGACAACCGCCACTGCAGGCGGGCCAAGGCTGCGCGCCAGCGACGGGTTGGTAATGGGTTCAAGACGCATGCGCGACCTCGCCATCCAGATCGCTCTGCTCAAAGCCCTGGCCAGCCATCCAGATGCCAAGCTGAGAAGGTGTCATTGAGCCCCGCACGAAACCGGGTGACAGCCTGCCACCTGCAATGACATGAATAACGTCTGACAAACCCATGATTTCATACAGATCTTCTGAAATCAACAAGACAGCCGCACCGCGATCCCGTGCAGCTAAAAGCTGGCCGTGGACATAATTCACTGCGCCGATGTCCAGCCCCCGCACAGGCTGGTTCGCCAACACGATCTGCGGCTCTGCCTCAAGCACACGGCCCAGAATAAGCTTTTGCATGTTCCCACCCGACAGCAACCTGATCCGCGTATCAGGCCCCGGACATCGGACATCATATTTATCAATGATATCAGAAGTAAAGCGGCGTGCCTTCGACCAATTCATCCACCCTGATCGGCTAAATGGGGTGCTATTATACCCTTCAAGAATGGCGTTTTCGGTCAGATCAAAATCGGCAATCGTTCCGGTCTTGTGGCGATCCTCGGGAATCCGCGCAATACCGCTTTGTACTGCCTTGCGCGGCGACCACTGCGCAAGCGTTTCGCCACCAAGCATCAAAACCCCCTGCGAGGGCATGCGCATACCGCCCACAACGTCGGCCAATGCGGCCTGCCCATTGCCTGAAACGCCCGCTAACCCGATAATTTGCCCAGCTTTCAGCTCAAGCGTCACATCCCGAAGTCCCGGCATGCTCTTGATATTAGGTGTGCACACTTTCTGTAGCGAAAACAGCGTCTTGCCCGGCTTAGCTACGGCAATATCCGGCGCTTTCGCTTCGACCCCCATCATTAAACCAGACAAGGCTGTCTTGTCCGTGTCTGCCACATCAACCTCGGCCACCAGCTTGCCGTGACGCAAGACGGCCACACGGTCAGAGATGGCCATAACCTCATGTAATTTATGGGAGATAAAGATAATGGACAGCCCGTTGGCGATGGCAATCCTGAGGGTTGCAAACAGATCATCCGCCTCTTGCGGCGTCAAAACCGCGGTAGGTTCATCGAGGATCAGAATTTCCACGTCCCGGTAAAGCGCCTTGAGTATTTCAACCCGCTGCCGCTCTCCGACGCTCAGGCTTCCTACGCGCGCATCAGGATCAACTTTTAGACGAAACTCATCTGATAACTCTCTGATTTTAAGCGATGTTTCAGCCTTCTTGACGCGCAACCCAAGCAACGATTGCACCCCAAGAGTGATGTTTTCGAGAACGGTAAGGTTGTCTGCCAATGTGAAATGCTGGTGCACCATGCCCACGCCCGCATCCAGGGCTGCTCGAGAATTGCCCGGTGGCAAGGTCTGGCCAAACACCTCGACCGACCCGGCGTCGGCCGTGTATTGGCCAAAGAGGATGTTCATCAGCGTGGTTTTACCCGCGCCGTTTTCACCCAGCAGCGCCACGACCTCACCCCGGCGCAAGGACAAGCTGATCGCATCGTTTGCGACCAGCTTGCCAAAGCGCTTGGTGATTGCGTCAAGGCGCAGAACAACGTCAGAGGCGTGTTTCACGCAATCAGGACGATGTTGGCTCAGTGTCGTTGATCTCGACCACAAAAGCGCCTGACATGATCTCGGCCTCGCGTTTTTTGACCAGCTCCATTGCAGCCTCGGGTATCTTGCCCTCGAACGTGCCAAGCGGTGCCAGGACGGTACCGCCCTCTTTCATTAACGAATACACGCCGTAATCCGCCGCCGTAAACGTACCCGCCTTCACCTCGGCGAGCGCCTTGTCAAAGGTCGGTTCGAAGTTCCAGATGGCAGAGGCGACAACAGTTTCAGGATATTCGCCTTGGGTATCGATCACGTTGCCAATCGCCAGAACGCCCTTTTCCTTGGCGGCATCCGACACGCCAAAGCGTTCGGCATAAAGCATGTCAGCCCCGTTTTCGATCATCGCAAAGGCGGTTTCCTTGGCCTTGGGCGGATCGAACCAACTGCCGATAAAGCTGACCTGAAATTCAATATCAGGGTTCATCTCTTTCGCGCCTGCCATGAAGGCGTGCATCAACCGGTTAACCTCAGGAATGGGAAAGCCGCCAACCATGCCGATGTTGCCTGCCTCACTCATGGAACCTGCAATAATTCCAGATAGATACGAGGCGTCCTGAATGTAGTTATCGAAGACTGCAAAATTCGGCAGGCCCGCATCTTCCTTAAAGCTGGACCCCATCAGGAATGCGATGTCAGGGTAATCGGCGGCCACTTCACGGGCCTCTTCTTCTGCGCCAAACACCTCTCCGACGATCATCATATTGCCCGCTTCGGCATATTCGCGCATGACACGGGCATAATCGGTGTTGCTGACGTTTTCGGAATAGACATATTCGATCTCGCCACGTTCTTGAGCAGCCATGGCAGCCTTGTGAATGCGACTGACCCATTGCTGTTCAACAGGCACCGTATAAACACCTGCAACCTTGACCGGATCAGCGGCCAATGCAGGTGATCCGACTGTGGCGGCCAGCAGTGCCGTCGCTGCCGTGGTCGCCAAAAAGCCACGCCTGTTGATGGATGTGTTACGCGTTTTCATACTTTTAACCCCCTGTGGTTTATGATCTGCCAAAGCGTGCTTTGGATAGATGGCACCGGTCAAGGAGTCTTTTACCAAGCGGTCAATTTTGATTGGGGGTGACTGCAGCCGTTTTTCAGCAAAGGGGATCGATGCTGATATTTTAAGCACCCAAATCGCAGCGCGCTATCCAAAGGTCAGATCCACCCTGCCAAAAGCTCCAAAATCCGCCTCAAACACCGACCCGGACGGTGCCTCGATTGGGCGGATGAACGACCCGGACAGAACCACCTCTCCGGCTGACACGCCCATGTTATAGGTCGCAAGCCGCTGCACCAGCCAGACAATCCCCATAATCGGATCATTCAGCACACCCGCGCCCAATCCGGTTTCCTCGACCACGCCATCGCGTTTAACCACGGCACCGACCCACCGCAGATCATGGGTGTCGATCAGCTGCCCTTCGGCCCCCAGTACGATCCCTGCATTGGCGGCATTATCAGCGACGGTGTCATAGATCGCCCGCGCCTTTCCTGTCGCAGGGTCCGCGCGCATCACCCGCGTGTCGAGGATTTCAAGCGACGGTACAACATAGTCGGTCGCCGCGATGACATCCGCCCGCGTGACACCGGCCCCGGCCAGATCGGTCTTCATCACAAATGCGATCTCGGCCTCGATGCGGGGTTGGATAAACCGCCCCTCGGGCACCGTGTCGCCCGTCTGGAACAGCATGTCATCCAGCAGCACGCCGCTATCCGGCGTCGTGATATTCAGCGCCTGCTGCATGGCACGGCTGGTCAGGCCAATCTTCCAGCCAATCCGCTTTGCCCCCGCATCCTGTTTCAGCGCCACCAGGGCCGCCTGAACGGCATAGGCGTCATCCAGCGTGATATCAGGATAGGCAAGGCTTAGCAGGGCGCATTGCTGCCGGCTTTTTTCGGCCTTGAACAACATATCGGCGGCGGCGATGATCTGATCAGGGGTCATTCGTCAACCACTCCGTTGCACAAGGTTCCGATGCCCTCGGCCTCTACCTCGATCCTGTCGCCCGGCACCAACCAGATCGGCGGATCAAACCGCGCCCCCGCGCCAGTAGGCGTGCCGGTGACGATGATATCGCCCGGCACCAGCGTCGTGAAGGTCGAGATGTATTCGATCTGTCGGGCGACGGGAAACAGCATGCGGCCCGTGCGGTCTGATTGGCGTGTATCGCCGTTCACGCGGGTCTGAAGCGCCACATCTTCGATTTGCTCAGGGGTCTTGAATGGCACCAGCCAAGGGCCCATCGCACCCGAGCCTTCCCAGTTCTTGCCTTGCGTCACGTTGAACTTGGCGTGGCGCACCCAATCCCGCAAAGTTCCCTCGTTACAGATGGTTAGCGCTGCTATATGAGACAATGCATCAGCTTTTGCGATACGCCTTCCCCCCTTCCCAATCACGATTGCGATCTCCCCCTCATAGTCCAGCTGGGGCGTCTCGGGCGGTCGGGTCAGGGGCATTTCGTGGCCCACGAAAGACCGGGCAAAGCGGATGAACAGCGACATATTGGGCGGCGCATCCTGACCGTCTTTGTATTCTGCGTTGCGGTCGGGAAAGTTCACACCAACGCAGATGATTTTCTCTGGATCGGGTACGGGAATATTCCATTGAAAGCTACCATTCGGGTGACTGACAGGTTTGCCCTGTACGGCATCCTCAAGCGCCGGAAACCCTTCGTTTTCAATGACATTTCGCAATGTCTTCCACTGCGGAAAGTCAGCTGATAATGCGATCATGCCGCCATCGGCCACCGCACCATAGTGCTGCTCATCATGAGCAGTGAAAGTTGCAAAGTTCATCTTGTTCCCCTTCATGGCGCGATAATCGGTTGGGCTTTGAGGTCGCTTTCTACCAAATCGACGCCTTCAAAGGTCGACCCCAACTCGAACCAGCTGCGCGGTGCAGCGGCACCCCACAAGGTCTGGCGCTGCGGATCTTTCAAATCCCGGCTCTTCTCCGCTTTGTTGAGTTATTCTAGGATTTCAAATAGAACATAGATTGATTATCTGGGATGGATGATTGTCTAATTTTGAGTTTGAAGTATTCGGTATCC
>Ga0307981_1001124_pt1 | contig 24984 bp, 21 predicted proteins | sample OrgLakmetagen987_FD_201849 | JGI IMG/M metagenome (GOLD analysis project Ga0307981, IMG submission 201849) | Saline water microbial communities from Organic Lake, Antarctica - #987 | ecosystem: Environmental > Aquatic > Non-marine Saline and Alkaline > Saline | place: Antarctica: Organic Lake... | reverse complement strand
GGGGCATAATCGCTCAAAGCTTTTTCAGATCGATGCGAGTTTTGCGGGTACGACTGGAATCGCCGAGATGCTTATTCAAAGCCATAACGGTCAAATTGACCTTTTGCCCGCGCTCCCTGAGGAGTGGGCAACGGGCTCCGTGACCGGATTAAAAGCCAGAGGCGGATTCGTCGTGGATATGAAATGGACGGACGGGAAGCTAAAAGAGGCCGTAATCTATTCTCTGGCAGGTCAGCCTGGCGTGGTGCGATATGGCGCTTCCAGGAAAGAGCTCAACCTTGAAAAGGGTGAACAGGTATCTCTGACGTTTGAGGAATAACTTTTTTAAAAATTAGGGCGCCTACTTTAACGCTTCGTAAAAAGCCAGGCACTCTTCCAGCTTCGGGATGCCGTCGGACGGAGTGAGATCGCGGCGGCAGCTGGCGACTGTGGCGAGTCCCTGAAGGAGGCATTGCTGGACAGGTTTCTCATGGTAGAGCCCTTCGAGGAAACCTGCGCAGAAGGCGTGATCGACGCCTGCAGAGCCGACGCGGCGGCTGTTAGGCAGTAGCGCGCCGGGCACATGGTGGAAACAGCCATCCACATCGAGGTAGACGGCAGCCACGGCTGAACGAATCACGACAGCCTTACGCAGTTGACCAATTTCAAGTAGTGATTGTGCAGCTTTCTCGGCTAATTCAGGATCAAAGTGTCCGTCCGCATAAAGGTCGATCGAGGTGAATTTTTCGATGAGCCGGTCGTTGATGATTAGGTAGTCCGCTTCACCGAGGCTTTCCGTGAATTTATCGAGGCTGTCGTTGCGTGAAATTGGTGCGATTTCGACGACGGTCGTGATCTTTTTCTTACGAGCTTCGCGTAGAAGCTGCGAGGCTCCGGTTCGGCCATAGCTGGAATTGTGATCATCCATTTTACCCAGCGCGCCAAGCGACCCGAGGAACAGAATCTGCGGATTGACTGCGCTGAGTTTAACGTCTTTGCGAGAGAAGGTATCGCCGATCCCGCAACAATGGAAGCAGGTATGCTGTCCACTGGATTCAACGGTGAACACATCGGTGTAGCCGGTGCTGGCACCGTCGGCAGCGGTGATTTGGCTGGTATCGATGCCGTGCTTTTCACAGCACTCAATGACGTATTTACCATCGAGGTCGCGGCCGACCTTGGCGGTGGCATGTAGTGGGAAATCGACGCCCAGCTTCGCGAGATTGATTAAGACGTTCAGCGGTGCCCCGCCATTGCTGATGAGTTCTCGTTTCACAAGAGCGCTGCTGCGTTCATGCGGGTAGTGGCCGAGCACTTTATGGTAATCGACCACAAAGGTGCCAGCCGCTAAAAGAGGGCTTTTTGCTTCTTTACTGCTCATCGTTCTGACTTGCAGCGGTTAAGTAAGAAAGGAGGATGACCCAAATGGTGACGGCAAGAATGGCCATCGGGATTTGAAGTTTCGGGGGGAAGTAATAAACAAGGAAAGCCATCGGAATCCAGAAGGCCCAATTGCTGATGAGCATAGGTAACATTTGGGTGCCCCAGAATGTTTTGAAAGGCGTCGCCAGTCGCCGAACTGCTTTCCACGAAAAGTTGTTATTCTTCCAGAGGTAGAGAATCGCCTGATAGGGGTTCGCGAAGAAAGCGGTCCAAATGAATTGGTCGAAGCCGACTTTCGTGACGAGTTCCCGGAAGCTATTGCCTTCGCCAAAGACTTCGACCTGCCAATTATAGCGGTAGTATTGAGTCAGCCCCATAAAGCTCCAGATGGTGAAATTAAAGCCGGCGTTGACTGAATTCTCCAGCGTCCATTTTTTACGCTGGCTCATGAGCACACGCACGCATTCGACCAGAATGCCAACAGAGAGTCCCATGCCCAGCGAAGAGAAAAGCAGACCATAGTTTTCCTGGATCCCGGCCAGCGCATCAAAACCTGTGTGGGAGGCGGGTACCAGATAGTAGAGTGCAGCTAGCCCCATCATGAGAGCCCAGACGCAGAGAGCCGGCTTAAAGGTGCTTTTCGCTGCGGCGACCCCAATCCGGATACTGTTACTGAACATATCGTCCCAGTAAGGTTGGTCCGCTGGCAGTGAGGGGCTGTGGCTCCACTCTGCGACGTCGGATTGAAAGTAGTTTCGCCCACGATAGTGGCGCCGGGTTGTCGACCCGGAGGCGCTGGGCAGGGCGCCGTGGACGACCATGGATTCTGTTATAGCAAACATTATAAGATTAAGAATTGTGTGTTATTGTACTCTGGGCGGCTGTGCATGAGCGCGGCCATGCTCTGATTTGCGAAGTGAAGCATATGCGAAGCCAATCTGTGAGATGCTTTAAAAAGGTGCTGGCCAATTTTGCAGGAGGCTTTTCATAAGGAGTCATGCCGCCGCTCCCTTTGCATTCAGTCCGCTACGAAAATCCCGGTCAACCGGTTCTGGTCATTCTTCATGGCTTGCTCGGTTCGTCGCGGAACTGGACGACAATCGGCCGCGCCTTACAGGATCGCTACGACGTGCATACGCTGGACTTACGCAATCACGGGAGCTCACCGCATAATGAATCAATGCGCTGGGCAGAGTTGTTGGCTGACCTTATGGCTTATCTCGATGCGCATGGCATCGAGTGCTGTGTGTTGATGGGGCACAGTTTGGGGGGCAAAGTGGCGATGCGTTTCGCCTGCGAATATCCTGAAAGGGTCGAGAAGTTGGTCATCGTTGACATTGCGGCGAAGGCCTATCCGCCCTATCACGATGCGGAGTTTCGGGCCATGAAAACTGTTGCAGTTGGTGAGCTCGGCACTCGCAAAGAGGCCGAGGCTGCGCTGGAACCACTCGTCCCGAATTGGGCAATGCGCCAGTTTTTACTGACCAATCTTGTGCGCGACGCATCGACCGGGGCCTTTCGCTGGCAGGCAAATATTGAAGCACTACACGCCAGCCTGCCGCATATCCGGCAGAATGCACTGCTCGGAACGGACCGCTTCGATAAACCTGTGTTGCTTGTGCGCGGGGCAAATTCCAATTTTATTGAGGATGATGATGCCGAGGAAATGCTGCACTGGTTCTCGCATCTGCGCGAAGAGGTGGTCGCCGGTGCTGGGCATAATGTGCACGTGGAAAATCGGGTAGGCTTTCTTGAGGTCGTCAATGGATGGCTATAAAGCTGGATACGCTGTATTATTGTCGCGCTATGAAGTCATTGCTTGCTCTGATAATTTTACTGGCCCTGAGTTTTGCTCTGCCCCTGTTTGGCCTTCCTGACTTTATTGTCGCGCTCTGGCCTGCCGTCTGCGCTTTGACGCTGATTGTCCTGACGAAATCCGCTGCCGCCGGGCTTGGGCTCGGTGTGGTGAGTGGAGTAATTCTGCTCAATAACTCAACCCCGCTGGAGATCCCGCGCGCGCTCTTTGCGGATATTTTATTTCCGAGTCTAGAAGGCTCATGGCACTTGGCGGCATTACTCTTCACGCTGATTCTCGGGGCATTTGCCGGCTTGCTGGAAAAGTCCGGCGGCTTCGAAACCATTCTTAAGCGTATGCTCGCTGGCGCTAAAAATCCACAGAGGCGCCTCCTCGGTAGCGTCTATGTGCTCGGCCTGATTTGCTTCTTCGATGGTCTCGCCAATGCCTTGTTAACCGGGCGTATTGCCCGTCCGATGGCGGATCGAGTCGGGGTCTCGCGGGAGCGCCTCGCCTGGGTGGTTGACTCCACTTCTTCTCCGGTCGCTTGTGTGGCGTTTGTCTCTACATGGATTGCGACACAACTGAGCCTGATCGAGCAGGGGCTCAGTGCCGCGCCGTTCGAGGTGAGCCCTTATCAGCTTTTCTTTCAGTCGATCCCGGCGAATCCGTATTGCGTGTTAACGCTGCTGCTGGTTCCGGCCGCGATCTTTCTCAACTACCAGCCCCAAGCGATGCGCCGATATCTTCCGCAGGAGCCGGATGCATCCACTCCGGACTCTGCAGAAGTATCTGCGCGGCGTGCGGTTCTGCCGTTGCTCGTGCTATTGCTTGGGATATTCTTTGCCTTTCCACTGCTTTCTCAGCCCATCCCCTCGATGCTTTCGCCGGAAGGGTGGAAAAGTGCTTTTAGCGGTGATGCGGGCCCGTATGCATTGGTTGCCGGCGCGCTTATCGGCCTGGCTGCTGCGTGGCTGGCTTATCCAAAAGATCGGGAAACCAAGGTGTCCGGGGCCGCATTATCCGGGGCGGCAAATTTACTGCCGGCACTCATTATTCTGATTTTGGCTTGGTCTCTGGGAAATGTCTTCGTCGCGCTTGGGGCCGCGGACCAGCTCGCACAGCTCTTCTCTCAGAGGGTCGGAATTGATTGGATTCCGCTGGCAGTGTTTCTCAGCGGGGCGGCCATTGCGATCTCGACGGGGTCATCATGGGGCACGATGGCGCTACTCATGCCTCTGGCACTTCCGGCGACCTTGGGTGCGGCAGCCGCTCAGCAGCTTAGCCCAGAGTTAACGATGACCACAATCCCTATGGTAATCGGTGCAGTTTTTGGCGGCGCAGTCCTAGGCGACCACTGTAGTCCTTTTTCTGATACAACAATCGTCAGCTCGATTGCTGCAGGTTGTGAGCCGGTAGCTCACGTCCATTCGCAACTACCTTTCGCCGGGATGGTGGCTATTTTATCGATACTCGGCTACGCACTCATGGCCCTGGGCCTGCATGCCCTTGCTTCCACTGCTGTGGGCTTCATCTTGTTAGTGGTTCTGCTGGCTCGACTCAGCCGGGGAGCCCCGGATCAAGAAAGCCTTCAGGAATTCTAATCGTAATAGCACTTGCGGCGCACCCTAGCCCTGCTAGGTATCAGGTGTTCGCTGCTCAATGCAGGCCGAAACAGCTCAAATGACCCAAATCCGCATCTACCATCTCACCGAATACCTGTTTACCGCACCGGTTAAATTGTCTGAACACATGCTGCTGTTGCGGCCACGTGAGGGGCATGATATTCGTATCAAATCTTCGCTTCTTAACGTGGAGCCGGCGCACACGGTCAAATGGTTTCGCGACATCTATGGGAACTCCGTCGGTTTGTTGAGTATCAACGAGTCTGCCGACCACTTGCGTATTGAGAGTGAGGTGGTGATCCAGCACTACACGACTCAGCCTCTGGATTTTATCGTCGATCAACGGGCGGTCACATATCCCTTCCCTTTCGAGCCGGAGGAGCGGCTGGACTTGCTGCCCTATCGCACGCACACCTGGCCGAACCAAACGAAGCTGCTGAAAGATTGGGTCGCACGGTTTTGGAGCCCGGGGCATTCCATCGAGACCTTTGTGCTCCTTGATCAGATGAATCGCACGATTGTTGCTGAATTCACCTATCAGATGCGTGAGCAGCCCGGCGTGCAAAGCCCGGATGAGACGCTCGCTTCCGGTTCGGGGAGCTGTCGGGACTTTGCCGCCTTCTTTATCGAGGCATGCCGCTACCTCGGATTCGCGGCGCGTTTTGTAAGCGGCTACCTGCATAACCCGAAAAGCAAACAACACGGTTCGACCCACGCATGGGCTGAAGTGTATCTACCAGGGGCTGGCTGGATCGGCTTTGATAATACCAGTGGTCAGGTGACCGGCGCCTCGCATATTGCCACAGCCGTGCACCGTCACCCGGAATCGATCCCGCCAGTCGCCGGGAGTTTTACCGGGCCGAAGGGGGTGAGTTCGCAACTCAACGTAACGGTCGAAGTTCAAGGTATTTAAGGGCACTTCATGGGAGGTTTCCAGAAGCGCCCTTAAGAGAACAGATCCGTGAAGCACGCTTTCGCTTTGCACTTTCTCTCCTTCTTCTTTTATTTGTAGCTACATGACGTCACGCTCTAAATCTGAGGCCGATAGGATCGCCGCTGCTGGATTTGCCGAAATCTACGAACCGGTGAAGCCTTACATCGACGATCTTGATGCCTTTCTGCAGTCGCAGGTGGCCGAATTGGAGCCGGAGATTCAGGAACACGTGCGCTACGTTTTCGGCCACAGCGGCAAGCGGCTCCGCCCTATGCTAGTGGCATACAGTGGCTGGGAGGGCCCTGCGGAGAACGGATCAGCCGAGTTAGTGCGTCTGGGCTCTATCGTCGAGCTTGTCCACCTCGCGACCCTCGTGCACGATGATATACTGGATGAGGCGGATACGCGGCATCGTCAGGAAACAGCCGCCAAGAAGTATGGCCCGGCCGCTGCGGTTCTCATCGGAGATGTGCTCTTTTCCCACGCGCTCAAGCTGGCTGCGGAATTTCCTACGACTGAGATCTGCCGAGTCGTTGCTCAAGCGACTGCCCGTGTCTGTGCTGGCGAAATTGCCCAGACTTATCAGCGGGGAAAAGTGAACTACAGTCGCGACTTCTACTACAGGGTCATTCAGCTCAAGACAGCGGAGCTCTTTGAAGTCGCGTGCAAGCTGGGTGCGAAGGTGTCCGGATATTCAGAAGAGTTTAGCGAAGCAGCAGGTCTCTTCGGCCGCCATCTGGGTATCGCCTATCAAATTTTCGACGACCTGGTTGATCTTTATGCCGATGAATCCATGATTGGTAAAACCCTTGGAACTGACTTGGAGAAGGGGAAGTTCACTCTACCGCTCCTTCTCTTGCTGGAAAAGGTCGCCCCGGACGAACGCGATGCATTACTTGCGCGCTTCAATTCGGGCGATAAGACGGTGGCAGCCGACTTCACCAAGCGCCTGCATGACTTTCCGATTTTTGATGAAGTGGCTGCCATTTTTGAGGCTGAGTTAAAAAAGGCGACCGTCGCGGTGGCTCCTTTCTCTCAGCTACCTCCGGTTGCAGCGATGCAGAAGATCGCCGCATTGGTGCGTGCGCAGTTGACACGTATATAAAATCGAGGGCAAATGATTGTCGTATGAATAGCTGAACCGCTCATTGGCAAAATGTTCTGATTTTGAATGCCGCTCTCTGCTTGTTGTCTCCCATTTTCTACAACTGCGTTACAATCTATTTTTTGGTCTGGTAGGATGTGGGCGGTGACGAAGTAGAGCTGAAAACCAAAAAGGGAGCCTGACAAGCTGTCATTCGCATATCAGTGCCACATATCCAAAAGAATTATCGTAAGAGTCATTCTTACGATTTACATTGCCAAGTAGCCGCTTGAGCCATCCGCTTGTCCTTGAGTTTTAGGGCGTCATTGACGAACCCCGCATCGGGAGTTCTCCGCTAAGCAAAATACTTTTTCAATTATGGATATCGCAATTGTGACCGGTGCGGAAACTCCGCTCGGACTTCGTATCGTTGAGGCACTGATTAAACAGGGCTTTAGGGTTCATGGGATAGGGAATAACTTTTCTAAAGTCACCTATGCGGATCGGCAGTTTATAGGCCATGCCGTGGATTTGACTGACCTGAAAGCAGTCGCCTCTGAGCTATCTGAGATTCTCGATAAGGAAAATCGTATCGATTGCTTAATACATGCAATCGATGTGACACCAGGTGCCGCCTTTGAGAAACTACCTATTGGCAATCTTGAAGCTGTTCTTAAAATAGGTTTGCACGGTCCCGTCATGATGACGCGGCTTGCGCTGCCAAACTTGCTTCGCTTCCGTGGCCAGCTCATCAATGTCATTCCTACTAACAAAAGCGGTCACCCTGCCAGTGCGTTGAATGCGTTGATTGAAGGTGGTCTCCGGGAGATGAACAAGGCGCTCTTTGACCAATGCCGAGACAGCGGTCTGCGCATTACAAACTGTTTGCTCCGCCAAAACACCGAGCTCGGTGGCGCGACCGTGAGCGACGACGTTCTCTCGCAGTCGCACATCGATCTTGAAGGCGTGGCCCGCACGATCGAGCAACTCGTTGATCCTAAAGCCGTCAATGTCCCCGAGGAGATTGTGCTCTATCCGCGCCTCAGTGCAGCGGCCATGGAAGCGCTACCGGAGGCTCCAGTCCCCCTCGATCCATATTCAGAGGTCGTCTTACCCCCAAAAGAATATTGCCCGCCGGAGCAGCCCAAGATTCCTACCGAGCAACGACAAGAGATCGACCGCACTATTCCATATTCCGATGAAGAGATGGAAGAAAAAATTGCTGCCGCGATTGAGGACTTCGAGGCGCATCCGGAGCGCTACGACGAAAAGCCTGAACAGAAGGCTGAACAGAAGAATAAACAGAACCAAAACCAACAGCGGCGTGACAACAGTCCAGGAGACGATGATCGCGGCAATAACAAGCGTCGTCGCCGTCGACGTGGTGGACGTAATCGCAACAAGGGGCCTCGCCGTGAGGACTCGGGTGACAATCAGGCACGTGGCGAAAAGCAGCCTAGAGCTTTGAATGGGGACGAAAAGGCTAAGCAGCCGGACTCTAAAAAACATCCTAGAGCAGGGAAAAAGCAGGAAAAGCCTGCCTCCCAGGGCAGTGATCAGCCATCTGGCACCGTTGCGAAAAAGAAAGCGGCCAAAAAGAAAGCGGCTAAGAAGCAAGCAGCTAAAGAATCTACCAAGACAAAAATACCTAAAAATACACAGGTGGAGAAGCCTGTAAAGAAGGTGGCTAAAAAGGCCGCTAAGAAATCAGCGAGCAAAGCTGCAGTTAAGAAAAAAGCGGCCAAGAAAAAAGCTAAGAAAAACACCACTTCTGAGGCTTAACGCGAAAAATGTATGCTCCGCTTCTGTCTTGTGCCTGGCTTAGCAGTTTGAGAAGGTAAGGGATGTTACGAATTTGCCTCTGCATTCTAATCTGTTTTGGTCCTAGCATCATGCAGGCGGGTATTTTGACTGGTCAAGTCGACCTCAAGCCGCTTAAGCAACGCCGCGGAGTCATCCGCTATGGCGGAGATGCTACTGAGATTGGGCCACCGGCTCCATTTCTCGGCGTGGTGTATTTGACTCAGGAAAGCTTGAAGGCTGGTACACCTCCGGAGAAGCATGCCGTCATGGCTCAGCGGGGCTTGCAATTTTATCCTGCCGTATTGCCTATTTCGGCTGGCACTAAGGTCGCTTTCCCTAATGAGGATAATACCTACCACAATGTCTTCTCGTATTCACCTGAGAAACGCTTTGATCTTGGCCGCTACGCGAAAGGCGAGGCTCCGCCGATTGTCACTTTTGATAAGCTGGGCGAAGTGCGCGTTTTCTGTGAAGTGCACGAACACATGCGTGCTATCGTCTTAGTGCTGGATACACCCTATTTCACGACGACGGACGGGGAAGGGCGTTTCAGAATGGAAAATGTCCCTCCCGGCGAATATACCTTGCATATCTGGCGCTTAAATCAGGCGCGGCACTCACAAGCGGTAGTCATAGGTGAGGGTGAAAGCGTTGTTGAATTTTAATCGGTTAGCGTGACGATTTCATTCAAAGCTAAGATCGCGTTCGCGATGGTGTTCGCGGTCATGGTCGTGTTATTGGCTTCTTTCGAACTTATCCGCTTGAAAATAGGCGACTATTTCGAGGCTACTCTACGTGAGCAATATGCCCAGCAGTTTCAACTCGCGGAGGAACGCGATGTCGAGCGTTTAGCCGCCTATTCAAATGAGGTGATTAACAATACTTCAAATCCGCGCTTGTCGGCCGCTCTATTTGAAGAAGACCTCTCACAATTCTACCACGATTTATCTCAAGAGATGAAATCCTTTTATCTTAGTCTGGATGAGCGGCATAACGCCAGCGGGGCTCGGCCTTTCTTTCGTTTTGTCCGGCATGATGGGGTTTGCCTGAAGCCGCCTAAGTTTGAAAGTTCGTTACTCGGTATTCTGAGTCCTTTCGAAGAAAGTAAGTTGGAGCCCTTGCTTTCTGGTCTGCGGACTACGGAAGATGAGATGCCCTCCGCGCGCTCGGGCTTCCTTGTTGCAGATTTCAAAGGTGAGCCTATTTTGCTGAAGGCGTTTGTCTTTCCCTTTTTCGATGCGTTTAACATGTTTATGGGAGACCTTATTCTGGTCATGCCATGGCAATCGGCCGAGGGCGGGGGGAAGGAAACGATGGGTGCCGTCGCAGTGGCAGGAGAGGTTTTTGACGCACAGGGCCGTGTCCGCTCGAAAGAGTGGGAGCCGCTTTCGCGTGTATTGGCGATTCCGGGTAAAGAAGAGGGTGATCGTCGTGTTCGCTTGGGTAATCGGGGCTATCTTGTGTTTTCTGAGGTATTGAACATGGATGATCGTTTCCCGGAGGCGGAGCGGGCGATTCTTTTTTCAACGAATGAGCAGGAACGTTTGTTAGTTGGAATCAGAAATGTCTTTTTGGTTTTTGGTTTTGCGGGATTTGTGGGGAGTTTATTTTTGAGTAACCTCCTCGCCGGCGGCCTAAATGCTCCCGTGCTGCGCTTAACGGATGCCGCGAATCAGATTGGCGCGGGTGATTTTACGACTCGAGTGCAGGTGACTTCGCGGGACGAGCTTGGCCAATTGGGCAATGCGTTCAACGAGATGGCTGAAGGTTTGGAATTGAAAGAGCGCTACAAGGCGGTGCTGTCGAAGGTGGCTGATACAAAAGTCGCTGCCCGTCTCATGCAGGGCGAGGTGAACTTGGGTGGTGAATCAGTAAGGGCAACCGTGATGTTTTGTGATGTTCGTGGTTTCACCCGCATGACAGATGGCATGGATCCGCATAAAGTGATTGAAATTATGAATATCCACATGACCGCGATGACTGAGATCGTTCACCAGTATGGTGGGGTAGTGGATAAGTTTGTCGGAGATGAGATCATGGTCCTCTTTGGCGTGCCTGTTCCGGGTGAGGATGATGTCGGGCAAGCGCTGCGCTGTGCGAAAGCCATGATTGCCCGCTGCCACGAAATGAATGCCGACCGTGAACCACCAATTTTTATTGGGATCGGACTCGCTCATGGAGAGATGGTCGCCGGTTGTATGGGCTCGGAAGATCGGCTGAATTACACCGTTCTCGGCGATAGGGTGAATTTGGCCTCCCGGCTTTGTTCACAGGCAAAATCGATGGAGATTGTTGTGGATGAAGCGATTCGAGACGCCACAGATTTGGACATCCCGGATTCCGAGCGACAAACCGTAGAACTGAAAGGATTTGAAACTGCGCCTCCTTTCTATATAATTAAATAGTGCTATCCTCTTTCAGCGAATGAAGTATTACTTATCACTCTCCTTTTTGGCTCTTAGCTCCGTCCTTCAAGCAATTGAAGCAGTTGACGAACGATTGGAGCGTGCGAAGGATTTCCTCGTTTACGAAACAGAGAACGGGTTTCTTTACTTAGAGGGGGGAGCGCAGCTGGACTGGACCGGTTATTATACGGATAACAATAACTCGAACCCTCCCGGATTTTTCTTCCCGCATGATGCGAAGAATTACGACTGGAGCCCCCGGCTCACACTGACGCTGGATGCCTTTCTCGGGCAGCACCTTTACGGGTTCGCGAAATTTCGCCTAGATGATGGTGTGCACCCCGGCGTTGGGAAGTTCTATGGCCAGACGCGCGACAGCCGGATGGACGAATTTTTTCTGCGTGCGGATTTTATGGAGGGGGCTCTACAGGTTCAGGCCGGTCAATTTGTGCCTATCATGGGCAACTTCCTCAACCGGCAGGATAATTGGGATACCGGGCTTATCAGTTACCCAATGCTTTATGAGCAGGTGACTTCGGTCAGCGATCAGACTGTCCCCGTGAACAGCGCGGCGTTTGCTGCGCGCCGGAATGTTTCCGACTTTCCCAATAAGGTCAATTGGTTGCCTGCCTATTGGGCCCAGCTCTACACGCGTGGTGTCACGGTCTTTGGGAATAAAGACGATTGGGACTATAGCTTAAACTACACCAACCGGGCGCCGTCTTCGAGAGGTATTACCTGGGAAGAGAATGATTGGGGCGACCCGAGTTGGATGGGTAGCCTCGGCTACCGTATCAACCCATCCTGGCGATTGGGCGTAACCGGAACCGTTGGCCCATATTTACAGGACGTCGCAGCGCCCGCTCTACCGCTCGGCCGGGAGGTTGGCGACTATTTACAGCGAAACCTCGGGATAGACCTTTCTTATAAACACCGGCACTGGCAGATTTGGGCTGAGCTGGTTCACACTAGTTTTGAAGTGCCTAATGTTCGGGATGATGCTGAATTCTGGTCCTACTTTATTGAGGCACGCTACGATTTTCGACCGCAGTGGTGGGTCAGCGCCCGCTGGAATCACCAAATATACGAAAAAGTCGATGGCAGGAAGTGGGATAACGAGCATCGACGAATCGATCTAGGTCTCGGCCACCGTCTCGGGAGGAACACTCAGGTTAAACTTCAATACAGCTATCAGAACGAGGACTCTGGGGTGGATCTGATGAACGCGGAGCACTTCGTCGTTCTCGAAGCCAGTCTCAAACTCTAGTTCTTCGCACAAGTGACTCGCGTGTTTTTATTCAGACGGGCCAGTAACCATCGGAGATGAGCGTGCCCTTGTGGTGCTTCATCGTCGCATTTGTCATTTCGTAGGTCCAGACTTCGCCCAGCTCTTTGCCGTCCAGAGTGAAGCAAGGCACTTTGAGGCGGACGTATTCATTCTCAGAGTGTGGGCGCTCCGGCTCATAGCCTTCGAGGACGTCGAGCCGAAGAAAGTCTTTCTCACTTTTGAAGGTCAAGAGGTAGCCCTGCACCCACTTGTCACGGCGTAACCCTGTGAAGACGGAGTCGCCACCTTTCAATAAGAGCCCCGGGTAGCCAACGTGTAGATCGTAGAGCTGGCCGCGTAGCATCGCGGGGAGGGGTTGGTCAACCTTACCCTCGCAAAACTCCGGCCAGTAGCGCCCGCCGGGCTTAAGCGTGCCGTATACGAAGACTTTAAGATCCGATCGGTTCATTTCGTAGTGGCGAGCTTTAAGCCGCCGTTTGCAGCAAGTTTGTGTCGTCGGAGATGGCGGCTTATGCCACGCCACTACTTCTGCCGCTGCCGCACCGCCTCGTAAAGGCAAACGCCTGCGGAGACCGAAACGTTGAGGCAATCGACCGTGCCGGCCATGGGTATACTAATTAAATGATCGCAAAGGTCGCCCGTCACTTTACGCAGGCCCCAACCTTCGCTGCCGAGCACAAGAGCTGTCGGCTGGTCGAAGTCGATGCCATAGAGGTCGCCTGCGCCACGGTCAGAGGTGCCGACCAGCTGAACGCGTTTGTCGTGCAACTTGCGCAGGAGCATGCCGATGTTTTGAACCCTCAGGAAGGGCACGTCGTCGGCCCCGCCACAAGAGATGTCGCGAACGGTCGGCGTGATGCTGCAAGCCCCTTTAGTCGGAGCGATCACGGCGGTGACCCCTGCGCCTGATGCGGTGCGCAGGCACGCGCCGAGATTATGCGGATCTTGCACGCCTTCGAGCACGAGCAATAGCGGATTCTTGGTGCGGTCAATGAGGTCGAAGAGGTCATCTTCGTCTTCAATGTAGATAATCGTCGGCCCCTTTGAATGGCGGGGTGGACGCTTGATTTTGTGAACAGAGTTTCGGCCCATAAGGTTGGAAGGTTGGAAGGTTGGAAGGTTGGAAGGTGGAAAGGTTTGAATTTGTTTTAGGAATCGAAAAGTTTGGGCTGTCCGGCATTCGGTGCCTCCAGGCCGATGACTTGCCAGCCTTTATCAGTGAGGACGCGGCCTTGAGCGGTGCGCTGGAGATAGCCCTCCTGGATAAGGAAGGGTTCGTGGACTTCTTCGAGCGTGTGCGCTTCTTCGCCCACGGCGACGGCGACGGTGCCTAGGCCAACAGGCCCACCACGGTAGTTCTCGGCCATCACGCGCATGCATTGCTTGTCCATCTCGTCGAGCCCCCGGATATCGATCTCAAGGAGTTCGAGGGCGGCGGCGGCACTGGCCTTTGTGATGGTGCCGTTGCCGCGTTGCTGAGCGAAGTCGCGGCAGAAGTTGACGAGATTGTTGGCAATACGCGGTGTCCCCCGAGCGCGGCGTGCGATCTCGGAGGCACCGTCGGTTTCGAAGTCGACATTCAGTAGCCCGCAAGTCCGCTCGATAATGCCCTGAAGGGTGGCGTGGTCGTAGTAGCTGAGGCGGCTTTGTAGGGTGAAGCGGCTGCGCAGTGGCGCTGTCAGTAGGCCCATTCGCGTCGTGGCACCGAGCAGGGTGAAGCGGGGCAGGTTGAGCCGCACGCTGCGGGCGTTGGGCCCCTGGTCGATCATGATGTCGATCCGGAAGTCCTCCATTGCCGAGTAAAGATACTCTTCGACTGTTTTCGGGATCCGGTGAATCTCGTCGATGAAGAGGATGTCGCCCTCGTTGAGGTTGGTAAGGAGGCCAGCGAGGTCCCCGGGCTTATCGATGACCGGGCCGGAGGTGATGCTGACCTTCTTGCCCATCTCATTGCCGAGAATTAGCGATAGGGTGGTCTTGCCGAGTCCGGGAGGGCCGCTGAGTAGAATGTGGTTGAGCGGGTCACCGCGGTCGCGCGCTGCGCCGACCATGATCTTGAGCCGCTCGATGGTTTTTGCCTGCCCAGCGAAGTCATCAAACGAGAGTGGGCGCAGGATTGAGTCCTGAGCATTCTCCGGTTCGGCGAGGCTTTGCTCGATAAAGTCGGTGCCGGTGGGCGGGTCTTCGGGGGAAAAGGACATTATGTTAATTAAGGTAGCTTTCTGGAGATTGAACTGAGTAGCCATGAGGTGCCGCCTTCCGTATGAGTGCTTTGTCAAAACTGATCAGCGGCGTAATACCATCAGGCAGCGAGATTAGATGAAAGGCATCGGCGATATCTAATCCATCTAAAACTAAAGATATTGCTTCGTGTATTTTGCTTTCTTGCTCAAAAACAAGCTGCTTACTTTCGAGTAATTGCAGAAATATGCTGGCTATATCCTTTTGTGTTTTGCTAAAGCGGCTTTTTAATACCCAAGCTAGTTCGAGAGCTACAGTCCTACTGATCCAAACAGTTTCCGATTCAAGCAATTCCTGACATTGCTGAAATTGCGTGGGGTCATCTGCGGTCAGATACCTTGTTAAGATGTTTGTATCAGCAGCAATCACACTTCCCATTTTTCGAACATTTTTCCTACAGCCTCATCCATTTCTTCGATGGTGTGCGCTTTCATACCTGGCTTATGTAAAATTCCAGCTAAGTCTCGAATAGATTTTGTTTTTTTGATTATTGGCTTCGGTTTAAGGAGCACTTGCCCGGCTTCTTCCTCGATGATGAGTTCGGTGCCCGGCTCCCAGCCGAGTTTTTGCCGGTAGGCTTTGGGGATGACGACCTGCCCTTTGCTGGAGACCTTTGTTTTCATGGTAGCTAAAAAGTAAGACGCTGGTAAGATTCTGTCAAGGGGAAGCATTCGATACCAGGATGACTACACGGTATTTTTATTTGGACTGATTTGTTGGAGTCCCGCCTTTAGGCGGTTTCACTGGCGCTCCACCTGGGACCGAAGACCGGATAAATCCGGGACTCCAACAGGGCACACGACACACCGAGGTCCAAATAGAAATACCGTGGGGATGACTAAGCAATTGACCAAACAGTTGAGTCAAATAGGCCTAGGTCATGCCGAATCGGAAGCCTAAATACCTACCAACTTTGGGTCCTGTTTTGCTTGCGCCGTTCAGATTTTTTACGATCAAGCGGTTGTTCAGAATCGCGAAATGGAGCGGGTGCACTTTATTGCTCCTCGGTGCTTTGCTTACGCTACTGTATTTTGTTGAGAATAGGCGCGGCAAAAGTGAATGGAATAAGATCAAAGCCGCAGTCGAAGCTAAAGGTATCAGCCTTAACTGGGCTGATTATATTCCGGACAGTATCCCCGACGACATCAATTTTGTTGAAACGCCCGTTGTGGCTTACTTCCAATATGATCCCGATCACCCGCATTATCGCCCTTGGCAGGATAGATGGGGAAATGAGAGTGATTTTAAGCAATTGTTCCGTTTTGAAGGTGGTGGGGTAAAGGCTTCGGAATCTTTTATACTGAAAGGCGAGCAGATCTGGCATGAAAGCCGGTTTGAACAAAACGACCGACGGAGGGAGCGCTTTAGGGAAGAGGGCGGTTCGATTATCCCCGAGGGGATGGATCCATGGGAGCAACTGGATGCTCAAATCGCGCCGCATCGACAGCTTCTCGATGATTTGCGTAAAGCGGCCCGAATGCGGTCTGAGTCCTACATTCACGATGATTATTCAAAAAGCCCTTTTGAAGCGCCGATGCCTTCATTTCAGCACGTTCGGAATCTAGCGCATTTGCTCTTCGCGGATTCGTTACTCGCGTTGCGACAAGGTGACGTTCATATTGCGCTAGAGAACGCATACTGCATTGAGAGATTAGCGGACTTGAATCCAGGTATGTATTTTCTAGTTAATGCCATGATTGATGTCGTCGCGACCAAGGGTTTCGAGATCCCAATCTATCAAGTAGCATTGAGGGATGATGTTTTGGATAATGAGCAGCTCCGGGGCTTGGTTGAAATGAGCCTTCAGCGTCACGCACTTGCCGATTTTGAGGGGGGCATGCACCATGAAATTGCCGGTGGAGCTGAGGCGGTGCTGCGAGACTTTAAGCCTGAGATGTTTTTTCTGTCCGCGCTGGTTGCTCAGTCGCCCTGGGATAAATTCATCGGATCAGCTTTGGAAACCGTCTTTCGCGCGATGCCCGAGGGGTGGGGCTATATTATGGTGAGCCGCAATGTCTATTACACTTCACTTGTTCTTGAGCCTTATGACGTAGCCACCAGGTCGCTGGATCTGGAAGAAATGGAAAGGAATCGTCAGACGATTGAAGAAATGATCCAAGAAGCTCGTTTTTTCAATCTGCTGGCAGCCATGGCTATACCTGCGTTTAGCAAAGTGACCGAAACCACCCTGACGCTTCAATGCCAGCAAGACATGCTTGGCATTGCCTCTGCCTTGGAGCTTTATCGCAGAGCGAATGATGATCTCCCGGTCTCTCTGGATATTTTAGTGCCTGATTTCATAGTGGCTCTTCATAAAGACCCCGTCTCGGGCAAAGACTATCGATACGAACGTATTGATCAGAAAACATTCCGTCTTTGGGCTGTTGGCATAGATGGTATGGATGACGGCGGAATACTTGAACCGAATATTCGCGAATCGGACCAAGCTGATATTGTTTGGCCGTTATCTTATCCGCATTCGTTTTAAGGTTTGACTGTCACTGGCCACCTGAGGAATTGCTCCGCTCAGGGTTGCCTTACGCCGCAGAAGCGGGCTAGGATTCGAAGGTCACATTCTTGCTGCTTTTTTTGAAGTGGATGCTGCATGCTGCCATCAGCGAGGTTTGGGCTACCGAGTGGAGAGGTATTGGTCGCCGCGGATGTGAGCGGCTAGGACCTTAGGCAGTGATTAAGGTGTCATGTTGTCATTAGTGGGAACCCTGTGAGTTTTCATTAGTCAAATGACTAGCGAACTTACTCTTGCTTACGGTCGCATATTAAAAAAAAGTATCTAACATGACTCCAAAATCATCCCCATCCTCCAGACGAACATTCATCAAACAATCAGCTGTCGCTGCCGGCGCGCTGATTGCTGCACCGCAGATTATTCGCTCTCAGACGCTTGGTAATGCGGATAAAGCCGCAGCAAATTCACGGCTAGGAATCGGCTTTATCGGAATGGGTCTCATTTCCAACGGCCATCTCAGGACTTTTTCAGGGATGAAAGAGATGCAGCCGATTGCTGTCTGTGATGTGAAGCCCTGGCAATTGGAAAACGCGGCCAAGACCCTAAAAGAACGTGGCTTTAATAGCGTGCAAGCGACCGCGGACTACGAAGACATTATGTCAAACCCCGATATTAATGTGGTTTGCGTAACGACTCCGGACCACTGGCACGCCGCGCTTGCCATCGAAGCCATGAAAAACGGCAAGGACGTCTACGTCGAAAAGCCGATGACGCTGACGATTGAAGAGGGCAAAGCAGTGGTGGAAGCAGAGAAGAAATACGGACGCATCGTCCAGGTGGGTTCCCAGCAACGTTCTTCTCAGCATTTCCGTATCGCAGCCAATTTAGTGCGTAACGGAATGATCGGTGAGGTTAAAGAAATTTACTGCCAACTAGGCCAGTTTCCACAACCACCAGAGGTTGAGGACGTAAAGCCCGTGCCAGAAGGTTTTAATTATGACCGCTGGCTTGGCCCGTCTCCCTTCTATGAGTATTCTGATAATCGAGTGAAAGGTCAGTATTCTGGCGGCTGGCGCTGCTACTGGGAATATGGCAGCCGCAAGTTCGGCGACTGGGGTGCGCACCACTTCGATATCATTCAGTGGGCACTCGGTCGTGACGATACAGGGCCGGTCGAATTTATCCCCAAGGGCTACAATGGAGAAGAGTATCACCATTATAAATACGCCGACGGCATCACCGTCTGGCGGGATAGAAAACCGAGTCCTGCCATGATCCGCTTTATCGGTACCGAGGGTGAAGTCCATGTCAGTCGGGGTAAGGTTGCTTCGATGCCGGAAGACCTGGTTCGCCATCGTTACTCCGACGGTGCTATACAAGTTTACGAATCAAATAATCACCGGCAGAACTTCATTGATTCGGTCCAATCCCGTGAGCCGACAATTTGTCCAGCTACGGTCGGCCATCGTTCCGGAACGATCTGCCAGTTAGCAGGCATCGCTGAGCGACTTGTTCGCCCCGTCAAGTGGGACCCTGCCGCCGAGCAAGTGATCGGTGATGCAGAGGCAGCTTCGATGCAAGATCGCCCAAGACGCCCAGGCTACGGAATGCCTAAGGTTTAGGCTTTAATTGTAGGGGCTTTGTTCACGAAGCCCGCGAACGTTTACGGCGAAAGCGCAAGTCGAGCGCTTTCGAATGTTCATGGGTGCCCCGAGGATCACCCCTACGTATTAATGCGGCACTGGTGGCAGTCCGGACCAGGCTAGCCCGTGCTGCTCGTTAGCCCGAATGAAAAGACGACGATGTCACGAACGGAGACGCGGGAACGACCACCCCGAAGCGCCCGACTGGCGGCCGATTCCCCCACCGCTCGTGGAGGCCCACACCCAAGCGGCAAATTGGACATAATGCCACATTGTAAGTGGGAGGAGGCACTACCTGAATCAGGTAGGAGGGGCCCAATGACAATGTGTATTATGTCTCTTTTGCCGCGACACATACACACGAAAGACTGACGACTTTAACAGTGCCCAGCCAGACGGCCGCTTCGGGGTGGAAGTGCTGGCTTCGCCTTGACCATTGTGGAGACCAGCCGCCAGACGCGTCGTTCTGGGTAGCTCGAAGAGCGAAGCGGGGTTGCCGCGTTGGTAGGTCTGGCGGTTAAGAAGATCGAAGGGAGCCTTCGATGTTGCACGTTAGCGAGTTGCCAGAGCGAAGCCGGAAGGATCCCCAGAGGACGAAGCAACGGCATTGACTAGCTCTTACGGCGAAGCACCAAACCAAGACCGCCAACGACAACGACAGCACCGATTAACCACAGCCACCAGTTCGACGATTGCTCAACAGGTCCCTCAATTGGTTCGGCCGTTTTAACTTCGGAAGACTTCACGGTTGCCGGTTCGGGTGCGGTAGATTTTTGGGCGACTTCTTCAACTTCGGGAGTGGAAGGAGCTGGGGAGATGTCAGGGATAGCTTGTTTAGAGATTTCAGAACTCGGACTCTCTCCCGAAAGCTCACGCTTTACCTTAAATGCCCGCACACGCTTTTCATACTGACGCATCCAGCTAGCTCGCATTCTGAGCTGCGACTCTATTCTCTTACGCAAAACGGTATCGTTATAAAATCCAGGATCCACATGGAGTTTCTCCAGAAAACGCTCGGCGGCTTCAAGCGGGTGTGTTCCAATAGCAAGTATTGCTTCTGAGCGTGCGTTAAAGACTAGTGGCGGTGCATCAGAGTGATCTATTACTTCAGTGTAAGTAGGCATTTCCCGCCCTTGCCAAAATTCTTCCTGAGTGCGCTCCTTTAAAAAATCCAAAGACTCTTTAGAACCTTCCAGTGCCAACGCCCAGTAGGCTTTTTCTATATACTTAAGCTTCTCTTTGGGATTCAATGTAGGCGAGTTTTCCCATCCTTCAGTAGCTTTAATCATTGGTGCCAATGGCACATCGTAACCTACTGATAATGTTCCCAGCATACTAATGATGTGAGGCCATTTTGCTTTGTAATTCACATCATCAAGCAGCGGAAGCAATTGCTCTACCGTATCCTCTTTGGCAGCGAAAACTGTATATTCTGAGCCATGTGTTATTTGATAAGGATAGTCCACGTGGATTTTACCCTTCAGATATTGGTCGATAAAGGCAGGTCCATCGGCAAACGAAATAGCCAATGGTAGCAGTAACAGAAAAAGGTATTTAGTCGTTTTATTCATCGGGTTCTACAAAAAAAAGGGGGACATTCCGTTATTCTTATAATCATGCTCAGGAGGAGTATTCTGTCATCTCAGTCCTCAGACTGCGGTAAGCCTCCGAATCTTCGGCACCAGAAGCATGTAGCCTGCCCACATTCTGGCTGACAGCCTGGGGGATGCCCATGTTCAGCATTCTGGTGATCCATACATTAGGTGCGCTGGTATGCCGTTTCAATACAGCGGCCAGCATCACTTTCCACTCGGCGGACTTCAGATCCTCACGGATGGCCCGGCTGTCCTTGCCAAGTTCTGTCAGGCCACGCTCCAAAAACAGTTCCCACTTCAAAATATTCGCTTCGCGCAAGTCCCGACCGTCATAGCGCTCCCCCGCCACAGCCAGCGGTTCCCCGCCCTCCTCTTTCAGGCGCTCCGCTTCCTCTTTCAGTAGATCCTTCTTGAACGCTTTGCTCCCGATCGCCCATCCCCGACACATCCGGTCAAATAACTGCTCTTTTTGCGCCGATGTGTCTGCGGACAACCACGCCAAATACTCGCCGTATTTCCTGCGCCCGGACGCATTGTCCGACAAGCCCCCCGCTGCTTCCAAACACCCGCTCACATCCATAAAACCGGGGCGCTTCGACGGATGCCTCAAATACCAGTAGCTCGACCAGCGATACCCGCCCAATTCTGAAACATCCACCATCCCGGCCCGCACCGGGTTCAAATGGACGTAGTGCAACAACGCACCGAGATAGCTCTCCTCCTCAACAATCAAGCTCTTGTAGCGACCCTGAAACAGCTTGCCGTGCACCTTGCGAAACTTGTGGTAGCGGTTGGCAAAGGTGGACTGTAACCATTTCATCCCATACACGAGATTTCCTTCAGGCGTGCGGATCACCAGATGGAAGTGATTCGTCATCACGCAGTAGCCCTCCAGCACCCAGCCGCATTTTTCGCACGCCTGAAACAAACAACGCTCGAAGGACAAGTGTGCGCCTTCATTGATGAACAAGTCCTGACGGTAATTGCCACGATTGATCACATGATACACTCCGTTTGCCTTCTCTATCCGTAAACTACGAGCCATAGCACATACGGTCTAATCGGAATAAAATTTGAGTCAATTATAATAATAACGGAATGTCCCCTTTTAGTCTATAACGGAATGTCCCCTTTTAGTCTCAAGCGATAGAGGCGCAGTCGGCGAAGCACGACGGAGACGGTCAAACGTAGGCGCTCTTCCAGATCGGAGATGAACGCTTCAAGCGGGTGAAGACCCGGGCGCGGGGGTTTAAAAGGATGGCGAAGCCCTAACTGAAAAGACGGCGATGCTTCAAACGTAGACGATGGTAGTCCCACTGTGCACCCGTCGGCGGGAGCCCCCTGCTGACTTGCTGGACGACAGCCCTAGGTCTCTTATGTCTCTTTCCTGTAGGTCGATTGTTTGAGTGAGTGTGCGAACGAGTCGACCGTGAAGCAGGACGTAGGTCTGCCGGAGATGGCGAAGCAATTAGGCATAAGATCCCTAGGGCGGGGAGAACGGCTAAACCTACAGAAACAGGGGGCGACCAGAGGCGGGAGTGCAGTGGGACGGTCGATTGGAACCGTTGGCCGTGGATTTCCCGTTGCGCCGTGGCAGCGTTGACAGGTTGCGCGTTGGACGGGAGAGCGGTTAAGAGATTGAGGGGCGACTCGATCTTACGCGTTAGCGACGTTGCCCAAGCGTAGGACGGAGGATCGAGATTCGATCCCAGAGGACGAAGCGCAAGGCATTGATTGGCTAAAGTCCCATCACGGCAGATAAAAGCTGGACGTGCCTAGAGTGTCTTCGGGGAAGAGGTTTTGGTCTGGATCAAACTCTAGGTTTCTGTCGTTTACCTCGGGATTGAAGTAATACCAGAAACTTAGATCGCCGTCTTGCTCGATCTTAAAGTCACCGTAAACCTTCGCATAGTTTGCTGACTCAATTTCTCCGTCCTCGTCCAGCACTACACGTGTGCGCAAAAAGAAACCGACATCATCCGTTTGGTTCCAAGCCGATTCCCCGTAGGTCTTTAACGAGTAGGTATAATCCGGCGCATAGCCTTTCTCGGGTGCCAAATGAGGCATCCGCAAAACACTGTGAGGATTAAATTTATCTTCCACACGAATCAGACCTTCTTTCTCACCTGGAAAAGCGATCTCCAAGCGTATGTCCCAGTCGCCAGCTTCAAGCTTGAAAACCTCTTCTGTAAACTCTTTCCCTAAGCGCTCATACTTACCTCTTATCGCCTTACGTCTCACATCCAGAGGTGTACGCTTTTTTTCAAACCGCACAAACTCACGATCAAAGCGTAATAAAAAATCAGCGACTTTTCCATTGCCATGAGGAGCGACCCAGTCGCCCATGCCTAGGTCGTAGCCGCACCAGTCATTGACCACGGGGACGGGCACTCGCCCTGATTGATATGTTTTTGATTCCGTTCGCTTCGCATAAAGTGCAATTGGTTCGATTACAGGGCGTAGATTTATGATTTCTTCGACCCCACCTTTAAGTTCTTTCGAGGAGTAACGAAAGTGCTCTGCATTAGTCACTCCAAAGCCGTAGTAACCATTTCGGTTAACTCGAAGTGAAGCGCCAAGCGTTCCAATGCCATTAAATCTCACTTCTCCTTCTTCATCCGTCTGCTTAATTTGTTCATCGTAACGTTTCGGGCTGGCTGGATTGTCGTAGATAGCAGTGACCTCGGCACCCTCTACTAGTGAGCCTGTCACATCATCAACGACCTTAACTAAGATCGCTTGACCAAATAAGCTACTAGCGAGCAGGAAGCAAAGCGGGATATAAAAACTAGTTCTCATGTAAATCTCCTCGGTTAATCATCTCCAAATATATTTTAAAATTATATGGTAAGGCTACATTTCGAAAGTCGCTGTGAAGCCATCCCGATAAGTCGCCGCTATGCTCTTCCGTAGGCCAGATCCCATTGACCCGACCATCAATTTGCATGTCGACATTCTGAATTGACGTCCCAGGCACAGCATCGACAGCTGCCGCATAAGAAAGCGCTGGGACTCCGCGAGCCAAAAGGTCAAAGCGAACGTTCGGAGAGGTCTCGGCAGCCTTATTCGATCCTGTATTCGTGTCAGCCGAGTGTAAGTCCGATTCCAAGAAGGGATGAAAACGGGGCGACTCAATGATTCCATCTGCGATTTCATAGTCTCCATTGAGACGCCATCCAGCTTGACTGCGTTCCATAAGAATCGAAGCCAGTGACTCGAAGCCATTCTTACCTTTGACCATCTCTTGAGCTTTCCAAGCGCCGCGCCCCTTTAGGGCGTCCGTGCCTACGCTAAAAACAATACTTAAGACAGATGCGCTGTTGTCACCAGGAAGCTTTGCCAGGACTTCTTCCCCTGGCGAATAAAAGTTGGTTACCTGAGTCCTATCTCCAACAAGTTCAAACGCCCCTTTCCAAGTTAGCCCACCTCTTACATCAACCGTGTCGTCAAATTCCTCGTACCAGTTGGACGCGTAAAAACTCGAATTAATTGACGTCCAGTCTTCTTCGATCATATCTGTTGTCTCGTTGCTTGCCTGATATGCCTGAATCGGAACTGCAGCATTGATCATGTAATATCGCGATGGGACAAAGGCACCGCTTTGTATAGCTTGCCCAAGTACCAAATTACCCGCGCTGTGACCCGCAGCGGTGACGTCGCCACTGACGCTAATTTCGCCAAAGGCTTCGCCCGTCTGTAAAGCTTGAAAGACGGCCTTATGGTAGTCCTTGCCTGTGTCGCCGTTCCAAGTAACGCCAAGGAATCGTGCATTGCTTCCTAATTGATGCATGCGTTTGAAAACTTCAGCCTGCCAGCCGCGTGAACCATTTTCGCTGACAGCGTAGCCGTGGACAAAAACGAAGGTTTTGTCATTTGTGAGAGTATCTGGCCAGTTCGCTGTGCTCCAACTTTGAGTGCCATCATAGTCTCCGTTGACTGTGCTAGTTCCAGCAAGAGTGCCATCGTATTTTCGGGCATGCTGACTGAGATCGTGATGCAGGAACATGTCCTCCACATTACCAGTCTTCAAGTGAAAGTCATAAGTGAACAGTTCATTGTCATCAACGAAGACATGCAGCTTCAGCTCAGCGTCCGTACCGTCTGGTAGTGAGTATGCTTCCATCAGCAGAACTCCTTTGCCTTGGCTAGCTAAGCTCACGAACTCAGCCCCCAAGTCTCTCGGATTATTCTCATCCGTGCTCACGACTTGAGTGTAGTCATCAGCCAACTCTCTGGCTGTCGTAATGTCGCGCAAGTATTTACCAGCGTCTGCGGGAGCGAACCCCGCATAGCCGTCCTCGTATTTTAGGAAGCGCATGCCTGTGCCACTGAGCTTCAACTTTACCTTTGTAAGGTCATCAAAGTTATCAAGAAACTCTTCCAGATCGAAAAACAGAGGGAAGAAATCGACAAGATCGCGCATGCCATCCACTCGCCCACTGAATCCGTCATTAGCATCCGCATCGTTGCCGCGCTTTGGGATGTCATCGTTATGAACTTCGCCCGTGTCGTCATCATCATTGAACCAAAAACGAAACGGATTCGACTCAGTGACTTTGCCTCGATCTAAATTGTCAATTTTCCCGTCTCTGTTCCAATCTGGGACCAAGTCCATCTTGAGTAGCCTATCTGCTTTAGACCGCCAAAAAAATGCCGCTGAGGCGGGGTCTAGGGGGTGCAGGCTGTGACAGAGGGGCTTCATCGAGTTTTTCTTTTAATTGCTGACTGCCTGTGACTATGCG
>Ga0307981_1001123_pt1 | contig 24986 bp, 20 predicted proteins | sample OrgLakmetagen987_FD_201849 | JGI IMG/M metagenome (GOLD analysis project Ga0307981, IMG submission 201849) | Saline water microbial communities from Organic Lake, Antarctica - #987 | ecosystem: Environmental > Aquatic > Non-marine Saline and Alkaline > Saline | place: Antarctica: Organic Lake... | reverse complement strand
GGTGCAATTTCATTTCTTTTCTCGAACAGTGCTATCTCCTCAACTCAGTTGAGGATAACATTGGAGAGGTGGAGGTTGTTTTTTGAGTCCAGAGAGCTCTGTGGAGGCGAGGTTATGCAGCCGCAAGATACTGTATAAAAGTTAGATATGAATCTTTTATGGGTTTCCATGTGACCGGTTTTTGGGAAATAGAGTTGGATATCAAAACCAGCAAAAGCTTAACTCAGACGGTCACTGCATGTCAATCCTAACGGACTTTGCGGCGAGTTGATGATATCAAAGTTCTCGAAAAGTTTCTTGAGGACATTTTATCTTTTGTAAGTAACTCTTTATTATAACTTTAAGTGAAAGATTGGGAGCCCGGGGTGTCGGATATCAAAATAGCAAAAGCTCAACTCGACAAATTTTCCTTGCACAGGTGAACATATTTATACTATCTGTTGTCGCATGGATAAGATTATTCAATTCCCACGGTGGGCGGAAGTATTGGAGTCCGCAGAGTTGCCAGTAAAAGATCGTGAAAGCTTCAAAGTGACGATCCGCTGGTATTTAAGTTGGTGCCGACAGAAAGGTATCGGTTGTAGCTTTAATTCGGCAAAAGAGTTCATTGATTATACGGTTCAAGAGAAGGGGCCGAAGGATTGGGTTCTTGAGCGATGGCGCGAGGGCATCCGCTGGTTTTTTCGCGAGGCGAAAGCGCAACGTGAAGGCAAGCCCGGCGTGGCTACCGGTTTTTCCGGCACCGAGAGCACCGAGGGCGAAGACCTGTCAGAGAAAGTGGCTGTGGTCGCTCGCTATGCGTCGCATAACGATACGGAGGCGGAACGGATGGAAGCGGGTTCGGAAGATGAGCACGTCATTCTTTCGGAGATGAGACGGCGCGGAATGGCCCTAAAGACGGAACGAAGTTATTTAAGGCATTACCGTGACTTCATGAGGCGTCGCGGGCTCAAGCGCGGGCGGGAGATGTGCGCCGAAGAACTGAAGGCCTATCTCGATTACCTTGCGATGGACCGGGAGGTGGCTTCTTCCACCCAGAAGCAGGCACTGAATGCGCTCGTTATGATAGCGGAGAAAGTCTTCAAGGTGAAGTTGGGAGATATCGGCGATTTCGTGAAGTCGAAGAAGAGGGTAAAAATTCCTGTGGTGATGAGCAAAGAGGAGACGCGGCGTTTCTTCGCTGCGTTGGAAGGCAAATTCCTGCTCATGGCGAAACTTCAGTATGCAGCGGGTTTACGGGTGTCAGAATTGTTGCGCCTCCGGGTGCAGGATATCGATCTGGAGCGCAACCAGGTGATCGTCAGGCAGGGAAAGGGAGGGAAGGACCGGGTCGCTCCGCTTTCAGAAAAGTTGGTGGTTGAGCTGAATACGCATTTGGAAAAAACTCGTAAGTATTTTGAAGAGGATTTGAAAAATGCTGATTTAGCAGGCGTTTATCTACCGGCAGCGCTAGCGAAACGTCATAAGAATGCAGGCAAGGACTGGCGTTGGCAGTGGCTGTGGCCGAGCCGTGAAATCTCAAAGGATCCGCGCAGCGGCCTGCGGCGCCGGCATCACATACTACCGGGAGTCTATCAAACTGCGGTGACTCGTGCTGGTAAGGAAGCGGGCTTAAACAAGCGAATTACAAGTCATGCGCTACGGCATAGTTTCGCGACGCATCTACTGGAGGATGGTGTCGACATCCGCACGGTGCAGGATCTGCTGGGGCATAAGAATATAGAGACGACACAGGTCTATTTACACGTGGTGCAGAAACCTGGCGTGGGGGTGCGGAGCCCGCTGGATAGTTTGTGAGGACTGATTAATAATGAATGATGACTTATGACTGAGACCTGAGACTGGAATGCGTGGGATCGTTGTGGACTTTTGCTGCCCGTCAATTTGTCGTGACTTTGGCTCTTTGCTGCCGGGTTGATCCTCGCAAGCAAGAAGGGGCGTCGCACTAAGCGCTATGCCCGCTCAAGTGCTCCCGCTACATTCCGGGTCCTGGAGTTGCCGCGTAAAAGACTTCCCGCCGCTCGCATCCTGCATCCCCTATCCCGCATCCCGTATCCCGTATCCGGCATCCCATATCCCGCACCTGAACCTCAAACCTTAATCTTAATCTTAATGCCTTTGCGCATAAAAGTGGGCACGTCGAGGTCTTCGTCGTTGTAGAGATTACGATCGGTTTTGTCGAAATAGCCGCGTTGGGCGTTCGTATCAACAAAGAGAAATTCTTCCTGATCGACGTCGGGAATCTTTTTCTTTTTACTGAGTTTTGATGTATGAACTCGGCGTGGGGGCCGTTCATCTTTGGCGATTTCGGGGTCAAGCAGCAGGCCCTCGCTTAGCGACACTGGGGCCGTCTGCGGCGCTGCGGCTGTCGGCGCAACCGGCCTGGAGTCGTCAATGCCGACCTTGCCCAGCACACAAATTTCGAGGGTCGCGGAACGACTTTCGTCAATAACGGCACCGAAGACAATATCGTCGCGCGAGTTAAAGCGCTTGGAAACCATCGACATGATCTCGTTGACCTTGGCGATACCCAGGTCGGTGCCGCCGACAATATTAACCAGCAGGCGATCAAGTTGAGAGGGTCGGTCGCCCATGTGCAGGAGCGGACAGATGAAGAGATCTTCCAGCGCATCCTTCACGTAGTCGCCCCCCGTGGCGGAGCCTGTGCCGAAGATACTACGCCCGCCGCACTCGTTAAATACGGAACGCACCGAGCTAATGTCCTGATTAATTAAGCCTGTTTTCAGTAAGATGGCACACAGCGAGTTTACGCCCCGTCCGATCCATCGGTTTGCCAGAGCAAAGGCATTGAGCACCGAAGTGTCCTCCTCGCCTTCCTGCAGGAGCACATCGTTTGGCAGCGGGATCAGCCCGTGCACAAGTTGGCGCAGTTCGCCGACACTATCTTCTGCGATACGCTTGCGGCGCGCGCCTTCGAAGGAGAAAGGGAGCGCCACAAATGCGAGAATAAGCGCGCCGGTCTTGGCCGCAACTTCGGCGACGACTGTAGCTGCGGAACTACCGGTTCCACCGCCAAGCCCGACGACTAAAATGATCAGATCCACATCTCCGATCAACTGAGCAATTGCATCACGATCCGCTTCCGCCGCCTTCTTGCCAATATCCACTTCCCCACCTGTTCCCAAACCGCGTGTTACGCTGCGGCCAATGACCAGCTTTTCTGCAATTGGCGAATTAGAGAGCGCCTGCGCATCTGTGTTAATAGCAGCGAGCTGCACTCTACCGGCCTCACCGAGATCATCAAGCTTCAGCCCGTCGACCGCATTGGTGCCAGCGCCACCCAAGCCTACAACCTTGATCTTCAGTTCGTCCCCGGCGTTTGACGTGCTTAATAAACTATCTGTAGAAGTTTCCAAATTAGATTTTAAAGTAGCAGTGAAAAATAAATGACAAAATAAAGATGATTATTCCAGGCTGAGCAGGCCGGTTAATCTGCGAAGGATGCCGGTAGGCTTAGTCGATCGTTGTCGATCCTCCTGCCCAGTCAGCGCATAGTGAAGAAGCCCGAGCGCTGTGCTGTAGCCGGGGCCGCGAAGCTCCGGAGCAACGTCGAGGGGGCCTTCAGACACGCGAGCATCGAGACCAAAGGTGCGGCGGGCACACTCGTCGATCCCGGCAAGCTGGGAGCTCCCACCAGTGAGCACGACGCCGCAGGCGATGTCGGCCGGCACGTAGAGCGCGGCTTCCTGCAGTTGCTCTTTAATGATGGTGAATATTTCTGAGACACGGGCCTCGATAATCTTGGTGATCGCCGCTAGAGGATATTCGCGATCGCCGATAGTGAGGTCCCCGATCAGCCAGACTTTTTCCTCGCGATCGCTGCTTTGGTAGTAGGCACGGCCGTTCTTCACTTTAAACTCTTCCGCGCTTTTCCGGCGGACTCGCAGCCCGATGCTCAGATCGTTCGTGATATGATCCCCCCCCACAGGCACGACTCCGGTCTTAACAATGTAGCCGTTTTGGTAGAGCACATAGTCAGTGGTGCCTCCGCCGAGATCGACAACCAACGCCCCACTCTCCTTTTCTGAGTCTTCGAGCAGCACGACGCCGGAGGCGATACTGGAAATAATCATATCGCTGACATCCAGATCAATACCGCGGATCACGCGTAGGCTGTCGCTCACCTTTGAGCTGTCGCCGTGCACAGACCAGTAGCCGACCTGCAACTGCCGGGCTTCGTGTGAGAGCGGGCTATCCACTGGTTGCCCGTCGAGCGCGAAGGGGTTTTGAATATGGTGAATAAACGTTCGCTTCTGCGGCAGTTTTCGACGTTTCGCATCTTGCTTGGCCTGCTCAATATCAATTTCCCGTACAATGTTATCAGAAGAACTGACGTTGGTCGTTCCGACGTTAAAATTACCTTCCAAATGGCTGCCGGTCTGAGCGAGATAGACCTCATCAATGCGCGATTTGGCATTTTCCTCGGCCTGCATAATCGTCGCATGCACACAATCGCTCGCGGCATTCAAATCGTTAATCACACCTTTTTTAATGCCCTTGGACGAACAGATGCTGTGCCCGATGATGTTGAGGCCTTCATCACCGACAATCTCACCGAGAAGAACCACGACTTTGGTGGTTCCAATCTCTACAGCGCCAACTACTCTGGTGTCACTCATTCGGGTAAACTGATTAGGTGGAAAGACATCTTTTAAAAACTACTGATTCGGCCACTGCTAAACTGCACGGCAGCCGAGCCGCGTAAAGAAAGATCGATACGTTTCATGGCCGGATTACCTTTTGCCCGCACATGCTGGCGAATCACATTCAAGCGATCCAGTTGTTTAGCGAAGTCAGTCGACGTGCTGAAAATAATTCGTGGCACGAGACTGCTACGCACCTCGATCACTTCCCCGGCGAGAGAATCATCGCCGGAGTAATGCTCTAGTGATACGACCTTCCAAGTCCGGAAGAAATTCGGCTGCTTCGTTCGCGCCGACTCCAGAAGCTCGGCCACTTTCTCTATCCCACGCATCGGTTGTATACTGCCATCACGCCGCTGATAAGGCTGCAAATAAGGTAGCGCAGCCAGGGCTGTCTTTGGATAACCCACCCCTTTGTAGATAGTGCCATCGCGGGCAACAATTCTTTGAACCGCCTTGCCGGCCGGCCCTTGCACTGCAATCCGGAGCACGGGCTGCTGCTCCTCCAGGGAAATCTTCAACGCACTAGGGAAGACTCTCTCCACGGAAGCGGAGACAACCTGTGGCTCGCTTTCCAACCGCTGTTTCATCCCGTGGATGTCGACTTCCATCATTGTGGTGCCTTTGGACAACTTAATCACCGTGCTCAGCCAACGGTTAGGCAGCACCCCGTTCGTTTCAAAAATCACCTGCTCAATTTCGCTGGACGGTGTATGAATCTGGATAGGCTCTGCGCGATTCTTGATGGTTGAACTAGCCCAAATGACCAGCCCCACAAGACCGACAAGCATGACGACTCCAGCGAGCAGCTTTAGCAGCTTTGCCTGCCTGCGCTTTTTGGCCTGCGGCGAATTCACCCGCCGCTTCGATGGCCCGGCCAGCTCCCGCCAGCTTTGTGTGCCTGTCGCCGAGCTACTGCCTTTGCCTTTGTTACTGCCGATCATGAACCCCCCTCTTTCTTAATTCGGTCGGATAGTCGCTTTACTGCGGGCGCTACGAGTGCAGATGCCAGACTTTTAAAGTCATGACCGACACAAGAAGCACTCTTCGGCAGTAAGCTGGTCGCAGTTAGGCCGGGCAGCGTATTAATTTCCAGAAAATAGAGCTGCGTATCCTGCAGAAGAAAATCGATTCGGGCAAAATCCCTGCAGCCACAGGCGGCATAGAGACGTTCCGCGTAGTCTTTTACCTGAGCCTCTAATGCTCGATCCAATTCAGCGGGAAACAGGTAGTCCGTAGAACCGGCCGTGTATTTAGCCTTAAAGTCATATACTCCGCTCTGGCTGATAATCTCAACTACACCCATCGCTTTGCCCTCCAGTAAGCCCACCGTGAGCTCACGGCCTTGGATACGCTGCTCGATCAGCCACCGCCCCGCATGGATATTGGACAATGCCACGCCCAGCTCCGAACGGTGCTCGGCAAAATGCAGTCCGACACTACTCCCCTGATCGACAGGCTTCACCACCAGTGATGTCCCGATTTTCGCAATGACATCGTCGGCTAGAGGAGTCTCTGCCGCATCGAAGGTCAGCCATTCCGGTGTCGGCACATTACGTTCAAGGGCGACCTCTTTAGTCGCCGCCTTATCCATGCACAAGCGACTGGCCGCCGCATCGCTGCCGCAGTATTCGATACCGGCCTGTTCTAATAGACTTTGCAACTGACCACCTTCACCGAAGCCGCCATGCAAGGCAGGGAAAACCACGGTATTCGCAGATTGAATACCCTCCGGAAGTGATTCCTCTTCGATACTGAGCAATTCAACACTGTGCTTTTTCTCTAGTGCCGCCGCAAAAGCCTGCCCGCTGGCAAGCGAGACCTCGCGCTCCTCGCTCGTGCCGCCACTTAAGACGAGAATCTTTGTTGAGTTAGACATCGGCATCCTCCTTCAGAATTTCAGCCCAATCCCGCCCCACAAGCAATACTTCCGGCTCTAAGTCGTAGCCTGAACCGGACTTCACCCTGGCTCGTATTTGCCGGACCAGCTCGATCACATCTCCAGCCGTGGCCCCGCCCTTATTAACGATAAAATTACCATGCACCTCCGAGACCTCGGCCGCGCCCACACGAAGACCTTTCAATCCGTGCTCATCGATCAGCTTACCGGCGTAGCTCCCCTCTGGATTTTTAAAGATGCAACCTGCGCTCGGCCCACGGGGTTGACTCTCTTTGCGCGAGGTGGAGTAGGTGTCGATCCGACCACGAATGGCCGTCTCTTCCTCGCTGTCCGGGCTCTTCAGCACGGCGCCAAGCGCGATCCCCCGGCTGATTTCCTCCACCTTCCGGTAGCCGTGGTGAAAATCCTCCTTCGCCCAATTCTGAAAAGATCCATGCTCATCAATAAAAAGCACACGATCGACCACATCAAACATCCAGCTGCCCATCGCACCGGCGTTCATGCGCAAGGCGCCCCCAACCGCTCCGGGAATACCCTCCAAAAATTCAAATCCGGCAAGGCCAGCCTTCGCAGCAAAGCCGCAAATTTCTTTTAAACGCCCACCGGCCGCCGCCCAAATTCGACCATCGCCCAGCGATTCGATATTTCGCCAATTTGCGGCGGAGAAGCGTATGACCAGTCCATCGAAACCCTCGTCTGCCACCAGGAGGTTGGAGCCCCGGCCAATACAAAAATAGCTCAGCCCAAAGAGTTCGGTTGCTTTCAGAAGTTGTTGTAGATCCGCAAAACTAGCCGGCTCTGCATAGAGGCGAGCCGGGCCACCGATCCGCATGGTGGTCTTGTTTGAGAGCGGCTCTTTTAACTTAATCTTCGCATCCGGAGAAAGCCGCCCTCGAAGGAATTCGAGGCAGGCTTCATCCTTCGATTTTGGCTGATTCAACATGGCCACACTGGCAGCAGCAAAATCCTCGATGTCTCCCGCGCCGACAAATGCCAGGAGGCTCGGCTGGGCTTTTGCAGCCTCATTCACCGCGCTGATACCTGAGAGTGATCGCTCCACCACCCTGGGCTTCGGTTCTGCAAAAGTATCGACTAGGTCAGATAATTCCCCTCCTTCGAGGATGATTTCGTGCGCGGCGTAGACCGGTAACAGGAAGCATGCATCCGCCCCCGCCAAGGCCTCAGCAAAGCCCTCCTTAAATTCTCGTGTCCGGCTGTAACGGTGCGGCTGAAAAACGATCTGCAGTTTGCGGCCTCGCGCTTGCTTACGAAGCGCCTTAATCAAGGCCCTAATCTCAGTAGGATGGTGCGCATAATCTTCGACCACCTTCAGATCAGCCTGGTCGAACAGTACGGTTTGCCGGCGTGCGATGCCGGGAAACTTATCCAGTGAACACTCAGGCAGCTCGTCATTGACAAGCCTAAGCACTGCTTGAGTCGCGGCCGCATTGGCCGCATTAAAATCAGGTGTATCGGCTCCGACATAGTGGATGACTTGCCCGGCATCCAAGCCAGCAAGCTTGAGCCCTTCGGGCACCACAACCTTCCCACGTGTGCGCTTTGCCAATGCGAGAAAAGTGGCCTCCAATTGAGATTCCTGGCAGTAGTGATCCGCGTGGTCCCAATCCAAGTTGAGGATCACGCAGTGCTCCGGGCTGAAGTTCTCAATTGTGCCATCGCTTTCGTCGATCTCAGCGACCAGCCAGTCACTCTCCGAAAAGCGGCTTGGAGCAAGCGAGCCATCTGCAAAGATACCGCCGACCATATACCCGGCATCGATACCACATTGCTGCATGGCATAAGCGATCATACCAGTCGTGGTCGTCTTACCATGACTGCCGGTGACAGCGATTAACTTTCGTTCCGCTGCGATGCGTGCCAACATCTCACCGCGCCTCAGGCATTCGATCCCGGCAGCCTTCGCCGCCAGAAGTAATGGGTGCTCCGCCCGAATTGCGCTGGAATACACCACAGCCGAGAATTGGCTTAACTGCTCCTGGAACACAAAGTCCTGCAAGTTCACACCACTTTCGGCGAGGTGCTTGCGCACATTCTCCTGCAGGTGTGCATCGTGCCCAAAAATTGAACAGCCAGCGCCCGACATCCAGCAGGCAAGGGGTGCCATGCCCATACCACCTACACCAAGAAAAAGGTAACTTTCGCCCGCGAATCGATTCATTGCACCACCTCCGCTTCATTTGAGGCATGCACCTCAGCATACTTCCGGCAAAGGGCTTCCATGTCTTCCGCGATGCGTTCGCTGGAATTAAATTTGTCGAGGCTTGCCATGTTCGACTTAAATTTAGCGAGTAAAGCGTCGTTAAAAATCAGCTCGTTGACCTCCTCGGTCAGGTTGCCGATCTTCTCTTGCTCAAGGATCATACCCGCCCCGTGCCGCTCATGCATGGCAGCATTAGCACGCTGATGGTCATCAGCCGCAAACGGATAAGGGATCAAAATTGCCGGCGCGCGGCAGCGTATGATCTCGGCTATCGAGCCGGCTCCAGCACGCGAGATCACCAGATCGGCCGCGGAGATCACATCGCCCATCTGATCAGAAAATGGAACCAGCGTGGCGCTGACCTCCGATCCGACATGCCCGACCCGATGTATCGTGCTGGACGAATCATGCCCAAGACCAGTCACGCAGTAGACTGAGATTCCACGCTTTGCAAGTTGCTCAAAATTCTTTGTGACCCATTCGTTAAGGGCCTGGGCACCTTGGCTGCCACCGATGATGACCAGCAGCTTATTTGCGACAGTGATATTCAGCCGGCGAGCCGCATCCGCCTTCAGGATGTGCTTGATCTCTGCGCGAACGGGATAGCCGTAGTAGCGAACGATACCTGGTGGCACCCCGGCCAACAGCACCCCATCCGGTAAATAGACACGACGGGCGAGACGTTTCAAAATCCGGACCGAACGCCCCGGCTTGCAGTTCGCCTCGTGCATGGCAACCGGCACGCCCGATGTGCGAGCGGCCAAGCCAAGGCCCAACGACAAATACCCGCCGAAAAGAAGCACCAGATCCGGCGCTTGTTCCTTGAGCATTTTACGCGCCGCAATAAAACCTGATACCAAGCTAAAGAGGAACTTCGCCCGCTGAAGCAGGCCCCCGGAGAAAGCGCGCCCCGGAGTCGTCTTAAAGTTCAGGTGCGCATACTTCTCAACCAGGCGGGAATCCACTTGCTTTTCACTGATCAAAAGCAGGCAGTGATGCTCCCGTTTCTGCAGGACTTGAGCGACAGCAATGCCGGGAGCGAGGTGGCCTCCGGTGCCGCCGCAGGCGATTAGGATCTTACTCATATTTCCCGCTGCCTCCTCAGCGCAGGCATTTCCCATGTGCGGAAGCCATTCAAAATGATACCTGTTAACACAAACATGAGCACAAGGTTGGATCCGCCGTAAGAGATAAAGGGCAAGGACATACCCTTCGTCGGTAAGCTACCGGTGACCACCCCTATGTTAATTAAAGCCTGGAACGTGATAAAAAGCAGGGCCCCCATCACCAGCAGATATTGGTAGAGATTCGGAGCACGGCGCAGCTGCAGTGTGCCGATAAAAAACAAGGTCATGTAGAGTAAGACCACCCCGGCGGTGAAGATGAAGCCAAGCTCCTCCGCAACGATGGCAAAAATAAAATCGGTATGTGCCTCGGGCAGGAATGACATTTGCTGACGACCAGCACCCAGCCCTACCCCGTGCAGTCCACCGGCACCAAATGCCAGTATACCCTGCCAGAGTTGGTAGGCGCTATCGCCACGATTGCCCTCCACATCGAGAAACGAAGTGATACGCTGCAGGCGGATCGGATCGTGGTAGACCGCGACCGAGAATGCGGTCAACGCGAGAACACCCGTTGGAATGAGAAACTTCAAGCGCGCGCCAGCCAAAAACATCATGATGCCGCCAACCGCGCCACAGAGAAAAGACGTGCCGAAGTCCGGTTCGATAATAATGAGCCCGCAAAAGATGCCGAGGATCCCACATGGTACCAGATAACCTTTAAGGATATTACCCAAGTCTCTTCGGTGTGCGGCCATATAGTGCGCCATCAGAAAGAGTAACCCGAGCTTACCAATCTCCGAAACCTGTAACCGCATGAAACCAAATTCCATCCAGCGCTGCGCTCCGTTCACCCTGACACCTATCCCCGGAACCAAGACTAAAATCAGCATCAAGATGGCACCTCCGCCAAGTATAAAGGCGTAGTCGCGCAATGCTTCAAGATTCACTAGAAAGGCAAAAACGCCGGCAGCGCTTGCGATAAGCAGCCAAACCAGCTGCTTCCGAAGCAGGGTCGTGGGATCCTCATGCATCGACTGTGACGCACTGAATAAAACGACCAATCCAAGAAAGGTCAGCGCAAAGACAATGAGGCAGAGAAAAAAGCCTACAGGCGGGACATGCTTGAGGGGATTGCGCCAGGCCGGAGAAGCGCTCATCCTGCAACTCTTTGTGTCGTGTTAATCCTGAGAGCCGTAGGCAAATTAATCCTGTAGGCGAATAACCGGAATTTCGACAGCGTTGTTGAAAGCGCTATCGTCCTCCACTTCGACTTCCAACTCAGGAAATTCACCTTCCAAAATTGGATCTGCCTCAATGACAGTGATTGTCTCAGTCTGCACGGGCACAGGCTGCAGTGTAGTGGCCGGCGCGGCAACTGTTCCAAAACTGCGAGCGGTGCCAACAGTGCGAGCGGTGCCAACGGCATCGACACGACTATCCACATTCTCGGCACTGCCCGAACCACTCACGATTAAGTTTTGCCCGATGCGCAATTTACGCGGATCGGTAATACTGTTCATTGCAAGTAACTCGCTGGTAGTCATTCCATATTGTTTAGCGATCTTTCCCGGATATTCACCCGCCTTCACGGTGTGCGTCTGGGTCCCTCCGCTTCTGGATGAGGCCACGGTCGCCGTGGCTGTGGAGCCTGATGATACCGTCGCTGAAATCCGGTTAGCAGTTGTTGCAGTTGTTGCAGTTGTTGCAGTTGTGTTTGCATTAGCACCAACCGGGACAATCAGAGTTTCCCCGACACGGATGACATCAGAGGTTTTGTTGTTAGCGGCCTTGAGCGCTCGAACGGAGGTGTCGAATTGGTTCGCAATCCTCGAAAGGTTATCACCGCGGCGCACGGTGTAGCTGGTGGTCTCCTGATTGAAGCCAGACGGCTGATACACTTCCGGGGTAACCGTATTGACCGCGACTGTGCTACCTTCCGATGGAATCTGAATCTGCTGGCCGACTCGAATTACCGAATTCTTATTCAGGCCGTTGGCAGCGTAAAGCTCGTTCAGCGAAACTCCGAAGCGCTTCGAAAGCGACCAGAGGTTATCCCCCCGCTTAATCGTGTAGCTTTGGAAGCTCGGGCCCGCGATATCGACTGTCTGCTGATTTGAGAGGGGCTCAAGCGAATCGATTGGATCTAGGGGACCCAGAGGATCTAGGGGATCCAGGGGATCCAGGGGATCCAGGGGATCCAGGGGATCTAAAGGCTCATAGCTGGTGTCCCCACCCATACCGGAATTAAAAGCGGCATCAAGCCCACCGGAATGCGTCGCTGGAATAAATTCACTCCTGGTGCGGGAGGCGCCAACCACACTGGAATTGATGGTGCGATTTTGTGTATAGCTCGAAGAGCTGGTCTGTGTGGGAGGCTGCCCGGTCTGGCAGCCGGGCTGCACGAGCAGCACAGCAATAATCACGTGAAGGCCGAGGACACAGCTTAAAGTTTTTGATATTTTCATGACAGGGATTTTTGTAAATGTCTGTGCAAGACAGAATAATCAGGAGATATAGGCTTCTACAAACCTAAAACTAAGGAAATAAAGGATTTTCCGCGCATTTCATAGGACTGGAATTGGTCAAAACTGGAAAAGGCGGGGCTGAGCAGAACACTTGCAGGTCGAAGCTCGTAAGCTGACTCGCTGGCGACCCGAACTGCCTCTTCGAATAAGGCCACTTTTCGGACATTTGGGAGCTTTCCCTCAAGCGCTTTTGCCAAGGAAGGTGCGGCTTCTCCGTAAAGCACCGCAACGTCCACCCGCTCGGAGACTTTAGAGGCAAAAGCTTCCAAATCGCCACCCTTGAGCTGTCCGCCACCAATCCAAACAATGGGGCCATCCATCGCTTCGAAGGCTGCCAATGCGGAGTGAAAATTGGTCGACTTTGAGTCGTTCCAGTAGGTCACTCCGTCTTTTGCGGCGACCACACTTAGGCGGTGGGGCGCCAGGGTAAATTCCGCCGCCGCTTCAAGCATCGGTTCTTCCGGCAGTTGCGACAGCCGCCAGTATTCAGCCGCAAGCGAAAAGTTCTCGCTATAGGGCGGGCGGCAAAGCGCCGCAGTGGAGGGGAGACGACTGAGCAGCGGGCTGACATCGGGTGAAACAGCAGCACGATCGAAAGGCCGCTTGAAGCGCTCAAGCCACGGCACGACCTGTGGACCGATCACACAAATCCCGTCCGGCTTGAGGCAATCGAGTAAATTCGCCTTCGCCATGAAGTAATCCGCCATCGTGGGGTAGCGATCAAGATGATCCTCAGCGAAGTTCGTCCAGAGTAGTCCATCGAGTTCCAAGCCCTTGACCAACTCAGCTTGGAACGAGCTGATTTCGCAAACGGCGCATGCGGACTCAGCACCATCGTTCCGCAGAACCACATCGCTGAGCGGACGACCGATATTGCCGGCAGCCACTGCATCTTGTCCTGATCGCTGCAAGGCCTCAGCTAATAAACGGGTCAGTGTGGTCTTCCCGTTTGTGCCGGTGACTCCTATCAACTGGCCCTGCCAATACTCTGCGGCAAAGCTCAACTCCGATTGAACAAGCTTGCCAGACTGTTCCGCCAGCACTCGCCATGGGTGGCCGGCAGCGAAGCCCGGACTGAAAATAAAACGCTCAAACTGCTCGACCTGAGAATGGCCGAAAGCAGCCTCCACGCCCCCGCCCATCTCGTCAAATAGCGTGGCTTGATGCCCCTCCGTCTTCGCCAGCTTCATCGCAGCCTGACCGCTCAGACCTGCTCCAAAAATTGCGATGTGCGAACTCATAAGACTAGCGAAGCTTCAGCGTGGCCAATCCTGCCATCGCAAAAATCAAGGAGAGTATCCAGAAGCGGATCACGACCTTATTCTCATGCCAGCCCTTCAATTCAAAGTGGTGATGGATCGGTGACATTCTAAAAATGCGTTTACCGCGGGTCTTGAAAGACGCTACCTGCAGAATGACTGAGCCAGCCTCCATCACGAAAATGCCGCCCACGATAATCAAGGTAAATGGCTGGTGCACCATGAAGGCAATGACTCCGATGAGCCCACCCAATGCCAGCGAACCGGTATCGCCCATAAAAACCTCGGCGGGGTGGCAATTATACCAGAGGAAAGCGAGACTGGCGCCCAGCAAGGCTGCACAGACCACCGTCAACTCACCCGCCCCGGGAATATAGCTGATAAAGAGATAGTCGGAGATGATAACATTTCCGGCGACATAGGCCATGATTGCAAAGGCCAACGCGGCAGTGACTGTGCAGCCGATCGCTAGACCGTCGACGCCGTCGGTGAGGTTGATAGCATTACTCGAACCAGCCAGCACCAGAAAGAAAAACGGAGCGAGCAACCAAATCGGCATTGAGCTGATCAACATGTCTTTGTAAAACGGCACCCAGAGTTCGCGCATTTTAGCCGCCGAATCCGGCACGCTCAGGAGCAACAGAAGTGCCACCCCGGTCAAGATGGCTTGGCCTACTAATTTCCAGCGTCCGGATAGACCGTCACTGTTGCGCTTCACTATCTTTAAATAGTCATCTAAAAAGCCGATCACTGTCAGTCCAACATAGACTAGGAGCGCCGTATACACATAGACATTTGGACTGGCCCAAAGCACGGCACTGGTCACCACCGAAACACAAATCATAAGTCCGCCCATAGTCGGCGTTTGCGCCTTGGCGGCATGTAATTCGGCGAGTTTGCCCACTTCATCTTCACCGCGAAAAGCTTGCTTGGCCCGTAACTCACGCAGCTTGGCAAAAATCCACGGCCCGACGATAAAGCCCATTCCCATCGCAGTCAGGCCGGCGAATGCACTGCGCAAGGTAAGATAGCGGAAGAGGCGAAGGGGGCCAAAGATATGTTCGAATTCAGCGAGGTAGGAGAGCATGAGAAAAGTCGGCTGTGAAAGTAATTGTCTAGGCTAGCGATTCCGGAAGGAGTTTTTCCAAATGGTATGAACGGCTCCCTTTGAGAAAGAAGGCTCCGGAGAAATCGGCAACAACGGATTGTAGACTCTGCGCGTCTTCGGAGCGTTGCATTTGCCGAGTTGAGCCTCCCCCACTCTTCAAGCCACGCTGATAGGCTCCGGTCAGCTCGTCAGGGCCAACAAAAAAGACAAAGTCTTCCGGGCGCAAACTAAGCTTTCTAGCGACTGCGGCATGATATTCCTCCGCCGATTCGCCGAGTTCATTCATCGCACCCAGCACATAGCAGCGGGCCATGGCTCTGGGCGCAGACTGCTGAAACGCAGCGATCGAGTCGATCATCGAGGCGGGATTGGCATTGTAGCAATCAATATAGAAATACCGGCCATCGCTCGAGACGACTCGCCCGCGGGTGCTTTCGGGGCGCCATGTTTTGATACGTTCGGCCATCGTCGACTTTGCGATGCCCATTGACCTCGCTGCCACGATAGCCAGTGCGGCATTTTGAGCGATCCCGAGGCTGGAGCTTTGCACCTCGTAAGCCTTCCCTTCGATCTCTACGGATGCAAATGTGCCGCATTCAGACGGCTCAATATTGCACTCCACGATTTGACCCGCGCCGCGGGCTGCTGAATCCCCGTCAAACCGAACCGCGATGCAGCGTTCCGCCATATCGGCAAACGCACGGTATTTTAGAGCGGCTGCCGGAAGCACGATCGGTGAATCCTGCTTCGCCAGCTCCGCCAGTTTGGATTTTTCTTCGGCGATACCTTCTAAAGAGCCAAGCAGTTCCAAGTGCGCGGGTCCGATATTTGTTAAAATCGTCAGGTCACCCCGAATCATCTCGCCCAAGAGTGCCATTTCTCCCGGCTGATTGATTCCGGCTTCAATCACGGCGTATGCATGCGCGGATGGATCCAGGTCAAATAAGGTCATCGGCACACCGATACGGTTGTTCCAATTTCCTGCGGTCGCATGTGTGGAATGCTCCCCGAGTAACAAACGCAGCATCTCTTTGGTCGATGTCTTCCCACAGCTACCTGTGATACCGATAACCGGCTTGGAATAATTCGAACGCAGCTCCGCAGCAATAGCTCCCATGGCAGAAAGCGGATCCTGAACGATGAGTTGAGGAAGCTCAGAATCCACGACTCGCTCTGTCAACGCACAGGAAGCGCCTTTCGCTTGCGCGTCTACCAGAAAATCGTGCCCGTCACGGCTCTCGCTCTTTAGGGCGACGAAGCAGTCGCCCGCTTCGATCTGCCGCGTATCAAAAGAGAAACCGCCAATCTTGCCGGGCGTCCCGGCATGCCAGTTCCCCTCAGTAATTTGAGCAAGGTGAGCTGGATTAAAATCAGGCATTTTTCTGGAGCAAGCGATCAAGACTGCTTTAGGCGAACGAGCTCCCGCGCGACGCTTCGATCATCAAATGGAATCACCGTGCCATCGAACTCTTGAAATGTTTCGTGTCCTTTTCCTGCGATAAGAACGCAGTCACCTTCACCGGCAGCATCAAGCGCCAGGGAAATAGCATCCTTTCGATCATCAATGAAGTGGACATCGGCACTGCCCTCGGCTGCGCGCATATCGCTGAAGATTTGTCCGAGTGATTCACTACGTGGATTATCGGCAGTCGCATACACAACATCGGCACCCTCGATGACAGCTTTCATCATCGGTGCACGCTTCGTGCGGTCGCGATCTCCACCGCAACCGAAAACGACGATAAGCTTACCCTCGGTGATCTCCCGCAACATCCCACAGGCGTGCATCAGCGCATCATCGGTGTGCGCATAGTCCACCAGCAAGTTACACTTTTGCCCTTCATCAATGCGCTCCATACGTCCGGGCACACCGGGGAATGTCGCCAGTTGACTGAGCAACTGATGCGGGTCCCTTCCCTGTGCGTAGGCGATGGTTAGCGCTGCAAGCAGGTTGCTCACATTAAACCGGCCGAGTAGCGGCGAGCTCACTTGCGATTCTCCCTCCGGCCAAATCAGCTTAAATTCTGTGCGGTCATCGAACAGTTCCACTTCGCTGGCATGCACCTCTGCCTCTGTCGTCATACCAAAGGTTTTCACATTGGAATCGCTGCCCAACTCACTAATCAGTCGGCGACCATAAGGACAATCAACATTGATCACTGCGGTCGTCGGCTTCTCGCCCATCTCGCCGGTGAAGAGCTGCTTCTTCACTTCGTAGTAAGCTTCCATGCTCTTATGGTAGTCGATATGATCCTGCGTCAGGTTAAGAAAAGCGGCCACATCGACATGGAGACCATAGGCGCGCTTCTGGCTAATTCCGTGCGAGCTGATTTCCATCACGGCCTCGGTGCATCCGTTCTTCACCATTTCGCTAAGCAATGAATACGCATCCACCGACTCGGGTGTGGTGCGATAGGACGGCAGCGTGCGCTTACCGAGATCATAGCGAATCGTCCCCATCAGCCCCACCTTATCGCTCCCGCCCATCAAGTGCTGGCAGAGCATAGAGACTGTCGTCTTGCCGTTGGTTCCCGTAACCCCTGACAGACTGAGTTGCTCATCAGGCGAATCGTAGAAGCGCTTCGAGACCAGCGCCAAAGCTTTACGCACGTCACTTACCTTAATCGAATCAATTGGGAAATGTGCACCCAGGTCATCTTCGGTAACGACTGCGACAGCTCCACGGTCAACCGCTTCTTCGACGTAATAATTACCATTCGTGCGTAGCCCGCTGATGGCAAAAAACAACGCGCCCGGCACGACACGACGACTATCCGTAATCAGGCAGGTAATGAGGTCCTCTTCATTTAAACGCTTGGCCTCGCACTCAACACCATCAAAGAGTTGTTTAACGCTTGGCTGCATAGGGACTTTCTGCCGGCTATGTAAAATCCTATCGTTAGTGTGGCTGGCGTAGTTATACCGCGCGCTGGCAGCAGAGAGTAATAGACTAATTGGTAAGTCGGCGTGACCGATCATAAATGGAAGGTTGTAGAGCTAAGAAGGACTCCCCTGTGCGGGAGGGGCGGATACCGAGGTAGGCAATGCATGCCTCGGCGATATTTTTAAATGCGGGTGCTGCGATGGAACCACCATATCCGACGCCATTCAACTTCGGCTCATCGACCACCACCGTAACGACGAGTTGAGGGCGATCCGCCGGCAGGAATCCGCTAAAGGATGCGACGTGATGACGATTCGAATAGCGCCCATCGACGATCTTCTGAGTCGTTCCGGTTTTTCCGGCAACGGCATAGTTTTTGATCGCTGCTTTACGGGCGGTTCCGTTTTCACCCACCACATCTGCGAGCATCTGAGAAACAATTTCGGCGACTTCCGCTGATACGACCCGGCGCTTCGCCTTGGGCGAAAAACGGATGACGTCCTGTCCCTCATGATTAAAAATACGCTCGGTCAACATGGGCTCCATCAGGATGCCATTATTAGCAATGACTGATGTGGCTGCATGAACCTGCATGGGCGTGGCGCTAATGGCATGCCCCATCGGCATGCGGGTGATGGTCAACCCATCCCAGGCCGAGACCCCGTGTAGCGTGCCGGAAATTTCGCCACCGAGAGCGCATCCGGTTTTTTCACCAAACCCAAAAGCGGAAGCATACTCATAGAGACGACTTTCTCCAAGTAATAGACCAAGATGCGCAGCACCACGGTTACTGGACTTCACCACGATATCGTGAACATTGAGGGACTCATAGGTATGGTGATCGGACGGCAGCCTCAAGGTGCGCCCCTTGTAACTTACGCGTGCAGCGCCGGTAGGAAACACATCATCGGGGCTAACAATTCCTTCGTTGAGCGCCGCTGCGGCCGGGACGATTTTAAAAGTAGAGCCCGGCTCAAATGCATCAGTCAGCACACGGTTGCGTTGATTGGAAATAGGATATTTTTCTGTATTATAAAATTCGTTCGGATCGTAGCTTGGGTAGTTTGCCATCGCGAGAATCGCGCCGGTGCTCGGCTTGCTCACAATAATGCTGATTCCTTCGGGCTGATATGTCTCAGCGACGCGTGCGATCTCCGTCTCGACGATATGCTGCACCATCTGATCAATCGTTAGTTCAACATTAAGCCCATTGGAGGGCTCGACCTCACGGTCACGAAACTGCGCAAGCTCGCGGCGACGACCGTCGCGCTCGCTTTCGCGCCAACCATCCTGCCCTCTTAAATAATAATCAAAGAAACGCTCAATACCCGTGACCGCTGTCTCTTCTTTATTAATGTAGCCAAGCACATGGGCAGCTAGCTTACCGGCCGGATATGCACGACTGTGGCTTTGGTTACTGTAAATGCCTCGAATCTTCAACTCGGCCACGGCGTTATTGATGGCCTCATCGGCTTGCTTAACGAGTGGCGCCCAGCGTATCAAGCGGACCTCTTTACTATGTTTCCCGCCCATACGGGTTTTACGATTGAAGGCCGCTTCAATCTCCATAGCAGGTACGCCAATGAGCTGAGCGAGCTGGGGGATTTTCTCAAGATCTTCGTCCCGCACAGACTGAGGGTCGACACCGATATTATAACTGGTGCGGGTGACGGCGAGAAGGTTGCCGCGGGTATCAACGATATTTCCACGCTGGGCTTCGATTAAATTGATGGTTTTTCGATTGCCCTGAACATGCTCAAGCAGGTCCTCCTGTTCCCAGATGTGCAAGTAAAACAAGCGCCCTAAAAGAACGCAAAATGCACATGCAATAACAACCGAAACAATCGATGATCTAGCACTGGAAACAAAAGCTTTACTCATTTAATTCACCTTATTCAGATTCTATATATTTCCTTATAATGGAGAGCCAGTTGCTGCAGGGTTTCTGCAGACGGACGTAGCGGGCGGGAAAAACCATGCGTCTGCGTCGCCCTTCGAGAAAGGCTGGCAGACGCATGGCAAGATCCCTGCGCGCCCGAACTACAAGCCGCCATCCTGTGGACGCGGCTTCGGTAGTAGTCGGAGGTAACATACATGTTTGTTTGTTGTTGTTCGTTGAGCGTTGTTTGTCAGTTAACGCGGGGAATTGGTGGAATTGGTATTTAGCATAGCTAGGTCGATGGACCTTTCGTAGGGTGCCGAAATCGCATATGCGCGCCCGTTGGGCATCTCCTGCTCGCGGACCCAAACGATTTGGTTCTCCATCGACGGGCGCAGGGTGCCGGCCACCTTACCTTGCAGAACGACAGGCTGGTGCAGCGTGGCAATACGCTCATCGAGAAATCCAATCTTGCGAACCATCTCTGCGAGGTCGGCTTCGATCTGCTTCGTGCTTTGGGCGGTGCGTGAGATCTGCTGCTGAGTCCAGACGATGGCAAATGCACTACCTACGGCAATGGCAGCCATGCAGAGGACCAGAGCGATGCTACGTGATCGGGTTTTGGGGCTGAGTCTCATGATGTTGTTGTGTTAGGAAGTTTACGGATGGCGCGCATACGAGCGCTACGGCTGCGGGGATTGGCCTCAATCTCTTCATCTGTTGGCGAAATAGGTCGCGTGGAGATCATTTCGGCGAGGGTCTCGCGCTCGTCTAGGGTGCGACTGTCGCGCGCATGTTCGGGACGGCCCGCCATTCTACGGCAAAAGCGCTTCACGATACGGTCTTCGAGCGAGTGGAAGCTGATCGCGGCCAGCACACCGCCGGGCAAGAGGCGATCGAACGCGGCAGGTAGCCCTCGTTCGATCGCGCTCAACTCATCATTCACCTCGACTCGAATTCCCTGAAAAGTGCGTGTTGCGGGGTGAACTGACTTGCGCCCTCTCGGCGTCGGGCCGACGGCCTCGGAAACGAGCGCGGCCAGTGACTGGGTGCGCTGCAACTGGCCGGTTCCACGTGCGTTGATAATCGATTCGACGACACGTCGCCAGCGCTTCTCTTCGCCGTAATTACGAACGGCCCGGACAAGACTCTCCTCATCGGCCGTTTCCAAAAACTCTGCTGCACTGATCCCACTCTGCGGATTCATACGCATGTCGACCGGCGCATCCGTGCGAAAAGAAAAACCGCGCTCACCTTCATCTAACTGAAAAGACGATAGGCCGAAGTCAAAGAAGATACCGTCAAAGTCGGCCTCAGCCAACTCGCCGAGATCTCCAAAATTCATATGGTAGATCCTGAAGCGGTCGCCGAACTCTGACTCAAAAGCCTTCGCCCGCTCAAGTGCTTGCGGGTCACGGTCGAGCGCGACGAGACTGACACCCTCTGAAGCTTCCAGAAATTTTCGACTGTGGCCGCCACCACCAAACGTTCCATCGAGTAACTTTACACCAGGACGCGGACGCAGTAGGTCAATTGCCTCGTTGAGCAAGACCGGCACATGGCCGCTGGATGCTGTAGGCATCAAACTGTCGTTAGTTGAAGAGAGCATTGAGAAACGTTCTGAGGAAATTAGTTTTGGATTTTTCGCGGTGAAGTGCGCGCTCACGGCGCTGGAGCGCATTGCGCACAGTGTCGGATTTGGAAAATGGGCTTTGAGGCGGAGTGGAAAATGTCCAGGGGGTGCGGCGCTCTCGCGAAGGATGGGTGATGTATCCGGAACTGCGGAAATTTTCGCGGGCGATGTTCTCGAAGACACTACTCATCGTATTATCTGGGGCTAGAGTCCGAAGCGCTTGAAGACCTCCGCTTGCGTCTCGCGACTGGTGGGCGTTTTGCTGCGAAGCGCATCATACACCTCGTCGCTATATATGCTAAAGGTAGACAGCTTACCAAGGAGCACTGCGCTCTTCTTCAAGCTAGCGTGTTTGATCAGCGCGGCATTCAAACTGATGCGGCCTTGCTTATCGCAACTAAAGCTGTGGGCCATGCTCATGAGGGTCTCCACCGCTGCCTGGCCTTCCGTGTCACCCATGCTGATCTGCGAGATACGCTCTTCGAGCTGCGCAATCATCTTAGGCGGATAGACATTTACGTAGTCCTCCAGACTGGGAAGCGCGAGAAAGGAGTTGTCAGCACTCCCCGCCTCGGGACGCCACTGCGAGGGTATAGTTAGGCGACCCTTGTCGTCTAAATTGTGGCGAAATTCGCCCACAAATAACCCTGTTCCAACCAAACCCATATTAACCCTTGTTCTCCATTTCGCCCCATTCCGCTGCAAAATACTCCACCCGTCAAGATGTATTTGACATATTTTATTGTGAATAAGCTGTTTATAAGTTGCTCAAAGCCTTGCAGATGAGCCGATTAACGCTTTTCAGATTTTTTTGATGCGCAGAATTATGGGCTTAAAACACGCCCCACAACTCCCCACCATCCAGATCTGTCCGCTAAAATGTAGCGGTAGCACGACAATGATGCCGGCAACAGCGTAGCAACAAGCTTACGGCTTGTTGCCCCTTCGACATCTTCCCTCCCTCCTCGGCTTAGCAATTTCCAGCTGAGCACCGACCGGAAAGAAACAAGCTGGAAGCTTGTCACTACGTTGACCAGAAGCTTGCGAGTGACCACGCGGAAAGGCCGCACGCATGCACCTGGACATAAGTGCTCACCCTCCCAAACCTTCCAACCAACAACCAATAACCAACTTAATACTTTACATATCATCATATCATCATAGTTTGATATGTTAATGGACACCTCCCCTCTAACAAATCAGCAACTTTCGAAAAAGCCGATCTTCTCCATCGAGTTCTTTCCTCCGAAATCGGAGAAGGCTGCCGAGCAGCTACTTAGTGCGGCGAAGGAGATCCAGGCATGCAAACCGGATTTCGCCTCTATTACTTACGGCGCCGGCGGCAGCACCCGCAGCCGCACTCTGAAGTATGCCCGCTGCCTCCAGGAGGACTACGGCTACGAAGTCATGCCCCACCTGACCTGCGTCGGCCACTCCAAAGATGAGCTGTGCGAGATCATCGCAGAATTTAAGTCCAGCGGTTTGAAACAAATCATGGCGCTGCGCGGCGACCCACCACAGGGCAAAACCGATTTTCAGCCCCACCCTGACGGCCTCAGTCACGCGAACGAGCTGGTTCATCTCATTCGCAAGGTCCACCCGGATTGCACTATCGGCGTGGCCGGGTATCCGGAAAAACATCCCGAAGCCACCTCGCTGGATATCGACCTGCTGAACCTAAAGAGAAAGGTCGATGCCGGCAGCGACTTCATCACCACACAGCTGTTCTTCGACAACCGCCACTATTTTGACTTTGTGGATCGTTGCCAACAGTCAGGCATCCAAGCCCCGGTTCTCCCTGGCCTACTCTGTGTCACTTCAGCCCAACAGGCACGCCGTTTCTCCGAACTTTGCGGCACCAACATACCAGATGAGCTCGAAGCCCGCTTAGTCGACGCAGGCGATGACAAGGCCAAGGTCGAAGCCCTTGGCATCGAGTGGACAACCCAGCAAGCAAAGGGACTCCTTGATAAAGGCGCGCCCGGCATCCACCTCTATATTTTAAACAGATCGGCCCCCGCCCTGGCACTCGTCGATTCGCTTCGCAGCGCAGGCTATTATAAATGAAGCCCAAAGACATCCAACTCATCGGCAACGAACTTGCGATCATCTGGGAAGATGGCAGCGAAAGCTACTTCCAGTCAGAATTCCTCCGCGCGCGCTCACCCAGCGCTGAAAATGTGGGGGAGAAAGATATTCTAGGCAATCAATACGGCGGCGACGGCCCCAAAGAATTCCCTGACGTTACCATCAAGAGCTGGGACATCGTCGGCAACTACGCCATCCGACCCTGGTTCAGCGACGGCCACAAGACAGGCCTTTTCAGCTGGGACTATTTGCGCGAACTGGAAGCAAAGCGCGGTTAAGTATAAAAGGTAGGGCGTAGTCTCCAGACAAGCCACTTCGCATAATTGGCAGCACGTTGACGACAGTTGCGTGACAAGATTCACGCTTAGGTGAATTTACTTTGACCAAATCTGCGTCACGTCATCTAGTTTAAGTGATCCCGCCAATCGTTTGCCGTGAAAAAGACCACCCTATCCTACAAGACCATCTTCATCTCGGACGTGCACCTGGGCACGGTCGATTGCAAGATCGAGGAGGTCAACCACTTCCTTAAACACACACACTGCGAAAAGCTTGTTCTGAACGGCGACATTATTGATGGCTGGAGCCTTGCACGCCGCGGCGGATGGACGGACCAGCACACGAGATTCGTTCGCCTGGTCTTAAAGAAGATTGAGAAGCGAGGCACCGAGTGCATCTACCTTCGAGGCAACCACGACGATATTCTGGGGAAATTTTTGCCCCTGTTCCTTGGCAACTTGACCGTCGTCAACGAACATATCCACGAGAACCCGAAAGGGAAATACCTCGTCGTGCACGGAGATGGTTTTGATGCAGTCACCGTCAACCATAAGTGGCTCGCCATAATGGGAGACATCGGCTACCAGACGCTGCTCAAGATTAATCGAGTCTACAACCGTTACCGAAGCTGGCGCGGCAAAGAGTATTTCTCATTGAGTAAAGTCATTAAAGCCAAGGTAAAGAGCGCCGTCAGTTTCGTCGGGAAATACGAGGACCAACTTCAAAAGTTTGCTTATAAGTATGACTGTAGCGGTATTATTTGCGGTCATATCCACACGCCGGACGATAAGATGATTGGCGACATCCACTACCTGAACTCCGGCGACTGGGTCGAGTCCCTCACCGCCATCGTCGAGCACGACGACGGGCAAATGGAAATCATTACCTACCAAGAATTTTGCGCCCGCCTTGAAGAAAAAACCCGGCTAAAGGCCGAACAGAAGGCACAGGATAAAAGCGACCACCTCGACAACGAACCGGAGCCCGTCGAAGAAGACGAACCCGCAGATACGTCCAGACTCTAAGACGTAAATAGAAAACTTGGTTTCCTAAATGAAATTAAGATCGCGTGCGACAACGTCTTCTTACGCGACCAGCGGATCGATAGCTTGTATGCCTTGGTTGCCTTAGAACTCGGGTCCGAGGATGACAAGACCTCGGCCCACCTTGGGTAATGAACAGTTTTTGACATACTTAAACAGGGGGCATTGATACACATCTTTTAATGGATTTTTACCGCGAATGACGCATTTGCCATTTCAATATCAGGCAAGAAATCTCCGCGTAAAATTCATTAAACACTGTAGGCGTATAAGTTACGAAAGTGAAGAAGCCACCTGAGCCCGCTTGCACGACCCGTGATATACGTCATTCAGCAAGAAAAACCCGCCGGAATGACGCGGGTGTAATTGCGAAGAGTAGCACTATGCAGCGCTTTTCCAATATTGGTCCCATTTATTATTAGCTCTCTGAATTCTG
>Ga0307981_1001121_pt1 | contig 24992 bp, 28 predicted proteins | sample OrgLakmetagen987_FD_201849 | JGI IMG/M metagenome (GOLD analysis project Ga0307981, IMG submission 201849) | Saline water microbial communities from Organic Lake, Antarctica - #987 | ecosystem: Environmental > Aquatic > Non-marine Saline and Alkaline > Saline | place: Antarctica: Organic Lake... | reverse complement strand
CGAGCCAGGGGCATCAGGGATACCGAATACTTCAAACTCAAAATTAGACAATCATCCATCCCAGATAATCAATCTATGTTCTATTTGAAATCCTAGAATAACTCAACAAAGCGGAGAAGAGCCACCGGATTATCAAAAAGATGTTGCCGCAATGATGCGTGCTGCGCGAGGCTTGCAACTGCCGCGCCCGTTCTTCTTGCTGGCCCATTCCATGGGAGGATCAATCGGCCTGCGCGCCGTGATGGAGGGGCTGTCGGTTCAGGCCGTCGCTTTCACCGCCCCCATGTGGGGCATCCGTATCTCGCCGCATCTGCGCCCTGTTGCATCCATTCTGTCGCAATTGATGCCAAAGATCGGCCAAGGGTATCGCCTGCCGCCAGGCACAAAGCTTGATCCTTACGTCACAGCCGAGCCGTTCGAAGACAACATGCTGACCAATGATGAGCAGATGTTTGACATGATGCGCGATCAACTGGCGGCACATCCTGAGATGTCGTTGGGTGGCCCCAGCTTTATCTGGCTGCGAGAAGCACTTTCAGAAACCAAGCATCTGTCTTTACGCGCAGCGCCCAGTCTGCCGTGTCTGACCCTTTTGGGTACAAACGAGCGGATCGTTCATGTCGGCCGGGTCAAGGACCGCATGGAAAACTGGAAGAATGGTCATCTGCAAATCGTTGACGGTGCCGAGCATGAAATTCTGATGGAGACGCCTGCAATCCGTGACGCCGCTCTGGATGATATTGCGCGACTCTTTTTGGGAAATGCAAAAGATTAAAGCTCAGAGTTTGGCTTAAGTGTTTGCTTTAAGCAATTGATAAAAAACATATTATAGAACTGACGTTCACAGGAAAACGCCATCGCCCTGTGCAAAACCGATCTGCCTGCTATCTTCGAGACATGACCAAGCCACCCGTCCTTAGCTTTACCGAAAATGGGATCTACTGCGCTGCAGGGGATTTCTATATTGATCCTTGGCGCCGCGTCGACCGCGCCCTCATTACCCATGGGCATTCTGATCACGCCCGATGGGGTATGGGAAGTTATCTTGCGACACACGGTGCTTTGCCTGTCATGCGCCACCGTTTGGGCGACATCGTAGCCCAAGGCATCGCTTATGGCGAAACCCGGCGTATTGGCGATGCCGATGTATCGTTTCATCCCGCGGGGCACGTGCCAGGATCGGCCCAGATCAGAGTAGAGGTCGCGGGCGAGGTTTGGGTGGCGTCCGGCGACTACAAGACCGCAAATGATGGATTGTCCGATCCTTTCACCCCGATCAAATGCCATCATTTCATCACCGAAAGCACCTTCGGCCTGCCAGTCTTTCGCTGGACCGACCAAGCATCGGTCGCATCGGAAATCAACGCTTGGTGGGCGGCCTGTGCCGCCGCAGGCAAGACCGCGTTCCTGGGCGCTTATGCCTTGGGCAAAGCTCAACGCCTGCTTACCATGCTGGATCCGCAGATCGGCCCGATACTGACCCATACTGCAACGGAAAACACCAATCAGGTCATGCGCGATCAAGGCATCGTTCTGCCAGACACACGATGTGCTAACGCAGATCTGAAGCCAAAAGACCATCCCGGCGCAATCGTTCTGGCGCCACCTTCTGCTTTGGGCAGTGCCTGGGCCAAGAAATTCGGACCACAAGAAACCGCATTTGCGAGCGGCTGGATGGCCATTCGAGGGGTGCGCCGCCGTCGTGCAGGCGACCGGGGCTTCATCATCTCTGACCATGCTGACTGGGATGGACTGCTATCGGCCATCAAAGAAACAGAAGCAGAAAATATATATGTGACGCATGGTTACACTGATGTCTTCAGCCGATACCTTAAGCTTAACGGTTGGAATGCCCAAGTTGTCCCGACCCAATTCGAAGGCGAGAGTTTGGACAAGGACGCCACCGAATGAAGCGTTTTGCAAAAGTGTTCAACACCATCGACCAAAGCACGAAAACCAACGTTAAGGTTGCAGCATTGGCCAGCTACTTCCAAGACGCACCCGACGAGGATCGGCTGTGGACGATCGCACTTTTTTCAGGGCGCCGTCCCAAACGTGCGGTAACCACAACCAGGTTGCGCGAATGGGCCGCCGATCGCTCGGGCATCCCGTTATGGCTGTTCGAGGAGAGCTATTCGATTGTGGGTGATCTGGCCGAAACCATCGCGCTCGTGCTGCCCCCGAACACGACGCAGAATGATCAAAACCTGTCCGATTGGATCGCCTCCCTGCGCGCGGTCTACACCAAGGACGAGGGCACGCGAAAAGCATTTGTCTTGGACGCGTGGGATCAGCTTGGAGGGGCGGAGCGATTTATCTTCAACAAACTGATCACAGGCGGCTTTCGCGTCGGGGTCAGCCAGAAACTGATGACACGCGCGCTGGCCCGCGCGACGGATAAACCAGAGGCCGAACTGGCGCACCGGCTGATGGGCAACTGGCACCCCGATGACACGACATGGCACGCCCTGGTCGAGGCCGAAGATGCCTCTGCCGATGCGTCACGCCCCTACCCTTTCTATCTTGCCTACGGGCTGGAAGACACGCCGCAAGATCTTGGTGATCCAGACGATTGGCGCGCCGAATGGAAGTGGGATGGCATTCGCGGCCAATTGATCTTGCGCGATGCTCAGTATTTCGTCTGGTCACGCGGTGAAGAGCTGATGACCGACCGCTTTCCAGAGCTTGCCCGTGCGCTGGATTATCTGCCTGATGGCACGGTGCTCGATGGTGAACTGCTCGTCTGGCCTCCGGATCAACCGACACCCTCCTCTTTTAACGCCTTGCAGGCCCGCATTGGTCGCAAGACGGTGCCGAAAAAACTGCTCGCCGAAGCCCCTGTGATTCTGCACGCCTATGATCTGCTGGAATGGCAAGGTCGGGATATGCGCGACACCCCCTTCGCCACGCGGCGTGATCTGTTGGAGCAGGCCTGTGCTGATCTGCCTGCGGATGCGCCTTTGCGCCTGTCACCGCAGTTGGGCTTTGAGAATTGGGGCGAACTGGCCGCCTTAAGGGCCGGGGCCCGCAAGGCCCAAGCAGAAGGCCTCATGCTCAAGCGCAGTCAAAGCCCGTATCTGGCGGGCCGCAAGAAAGGCGATTGGTGGAAATGGAAGCTGGACCCGCTGACCATCGACGCGGTGATGATCTATGCACAATCAGGGTCAGGACGCCGCGCCAACTTGTTTACGGACTTTACTTTCGCGGTCTGGAACGGAAACGATCTGGTGCCGTTCACCAAAGCCTACAGTGGCCTGACAGATGCCGAATTCCGCCAGATCACCGCTTGGGTGCGTAAAAATACGCTTGAGCGTTTTGGTCCTGTGCGCAAGGTCACGCCGCATCATGTGTTTGAAATCGCCTTTGAGGGCATCCAGCGCAGCGCCCGCCACAAATCGGGAGTCGCTTTGCGTTTCCCAAGAATGCTGCGATGGCGACAGGACAAACCACTGCAAGAAGCCAATACACTTGCCGATCTTGAAGAGATATTGCGCATTTACGGCTAATGACAGCCTCCACCGACTTGCCTTGGCGGGTGGTCCCCCTTAGGTAGTTCAGAGTTTAAAGGGGTTCTTACATGTTTCAATTGCCATTTCCCGTTCGTGATTCAAACGCTGGTGCCGGGGCATCTCCCTTGGGCAACCTGCCGGAATGGAACCTAGACGACCTATACACAGCCGAAGATGCGCCCGAGCTGAAGCGCGATCTGGACTGGCTGGAAGAGGCCTGCCGCAGCTTTGCCGCAGATTATGAAGACAAGCTTGCCGATCTTGATGCAAAGGGTTTTCTGGACTGCGTGCTGCGCAATGAAAAGATCAACCAGGTCGCCGGACGGATCATGTCTTACGCGGGTCTGCGCTACTATCAGCTAACCACGGATTCGGCGCGGGCAAAGTTCATGTCCGATGCGCAGGAAAAAATCACCAACTTCACGACGCCGTTGGTCTTCTTCACGCTGGAGCTGAACCGCCTGGAAGATGATCATCTGGGCAAGCTGCTCGCGCAGAATGCCGATCTGGCGCGCTACAAGCCGGTGTTCGACCGTGTTCGCGCAATGAAGGACTATCAGCTTAGCGACGAGATGGAGAAATTCCTGCATGATCTCGGCGTTGTCGGCGACGCATGGGAACGTCTGTTCGACGAGACGATCGCGGGTCTGGAATTTGAAATCGATGGTGATCAGCTGAACATCGAAGGCGTCTTGAACCTGCTGACAGACCCCTCGCGCGACCTTCGCGAGGCCGCAGCACGGGAATTGGCGGATGTCTTTCAAAGCAATGTCAAAACCTTCGCGCGCATCCATAATACCCAAGCCAAGGAAAAAGAGGTTATCGACCGCTGGCGTGGCATGCCAACCCCGCAAACCGGCCGTCATCTGAGCAACGATGTCGAACCCGAAGTGGTCGAAGCGCTGCGCAATGCCGTGGTCAACGCCTACCCCAAGCTAAGCCACCGCTATTACGAGCTGAAGCGGAAATGGCTGGGTCTGGATGTGATGCAGGTCTGGGACCGCAACGCGCCACTGCCGATGGAGGATCCCAAGGTGATCGGCTGGGACCGTGCCGAGCGCATGGTGATGGACGCCTACAGCGCCTTTGACCCGCGCATGGCCGAAATTGCCGCGCCATTCTTCAAAGACGGCTGGATTGATGCCGGAGTGAAACCCGGCAAGGCCCCCGGTGCTTTTGCGCATCCGACGGTGACGAATGTGCACCCTTACGTCATGCTGAACTATCTGGGCAAACCACGTGATGTGATGACCTTGGCGCATGAACTGGGCCACGGCGTGCATCAGGTTCTGGCCGCAGGCCAAGGCGAAATGCTGTCCTCGACCCCGTTGACGCTGGCAGAAACCGCATCGGTCTTTGGCGAGATGCTGACCTTCCGTAAAATGCTGGATGGTGCCAAAACCAAATCAGAGCGCAAGATTTTGCTGGCTGGCAAGGTCGAGGATATGATCAACACGGTCGTGCGCCAGATCGCGTTTTATGACTTTGAATGCAAACTTCACGATGCCCGCCGCGGCGGTGAACTGACCCCGGACGACATCAACGCCCTGTGGATGAGCGTCCAAGCCGAAAGCCTTGGACCCGCATTCGAGTACATGGACGGCTACGAGACCTTCTGGACCTGTATCCCGCATTTTGTCCACTCGCCCTTCTACGTCTACGCCTACGCCTTTGGCGACGGTCTGGTAAACGCACTTTATGCCGTCTACGCCGAAGGCAAACCGGGGTTTGAGGACAAGTACTTCGACATGCTCAAGGCTGGAGGATCAAAGCACCACAAGGAGCTGCTGGCCCCCTTCGGACTGGACGCCTCGGACCCTGCGTTCTGGGACAAAGGGTTGTCGATGATCTCGGGCTTCATCGATGAGTTGGAGGCGATGGAGGAGTAGTCTGGGGAAGGTCGTAGGTTCTGCGGACGAAAAGGACGTAAGTGGTGGTGCTCTAAGTGGCAGCTTCCATCTTCAGCTGAACTGCGCAAGCATGAGAACGCTGCGCAACATATCCAAAAGGGCTACTTGCACTCCTTTTGAGACGTTGGCTGCTCCTTTTGGGCGCTATTCAGCTAACCATCGACGTGCGACAGTCACCATATGAAACACGCCACTGAAACTTTCGCTCCGGACTTCTTTGTAGTTGGCGCAGCCAAGGCTGGCACTACGGCGCTGTATAACTGGCTGCAAGATCATCCGGCTATCTTCCTTCCAGCGGTAAAGGAGCCTGGTTTTTTCGCTTATGCCGATGGGGCAGCGTTACCCAAATGTGGGCCATTTGATCCGAATTACTTCAATCAAATCGCTGTGGACAATGAATCCTATTCGGCTTTGTACGAGAAAGCTGGTCCCAGACTGACTGGGGATGTCTCGCCAGTTTATCTTCTAAACGAAAATGCTGCAGAGCGGATCGCAGCCGCTCGCCCCGACGCGCGAATTATCATCGTGTTGCGTGATCCGGTCGAAAGGGCATTTTCGCAATACATGCACCATGTCCGTGACAGTCTTGAAACCTGCGAAACCTTCGAGCAAGCCCTTGCAGAAGAAAGTTCCCGATTGGCCGCTGGGTGGAGTTGGGGGCATGGATATGCGACCCATGGACACTATTGTGCACAAATCAAACGATACCTATCGGTTTTCCCACGAGAGCAAGTTCTGTTTCTCGACTTCCAAGATATGCAGACCGAACCAGAAGAGTGCTGGCGGCAACTATGCACCCATTTATCGATAGAGCAACGACCGCTCGCGCAAAATGAAAGGGTTAACCAAACAGTTGGTCTTACTGAAATATCGGCTCGACCCGGAATAACACATCGTCTTCGACACCCTGGCAAAGCCCAAAAATTGCTGAAGCAAATACTTCCATGGATAGTGAGGGCAAAAATCCGTCAAGTAATAGAAGGACCTGGACGTCCAGTCCCTCTGCTGCGTATGGACACAAAACGGTCTTTAGCCAATAGATACCAAGGCGAGCGATTGCGGATCAAGGAAATGACCGGTTTGTCCTTAACGCATTGGCTAACAAGCTAAAAAAAACAGACATCCATGCACCCCGCAGCATCCGTCACATTAGACTCAAACCAGCCATCTCCCTTCACTTCAACTGACTGTCTTTTGACCCGCGCCGGTTGATCCCGCCGCGACGGTCTGGGCTGGCATCACGCTCTCGCACGCACTCGATGCACAGCTTGACGCCCGGCAAGGCCACCCGCCGCGCTTCGGGGATGGGTTCTTCGCAGTCAGCACAATGGGTCAGGCTTTCGCCTTGGGGCCGTTTGCGCGCCCTCAGGCGGGCCAGTTCGTCGCTGATGGACGCTTCGATCTGTTCGCTTACTGCCCCGTCTTTTGCCCATCCTCCAGCCATTTCAACCCTTCTTTCCAGCCTCAAAGGCCATATCGATCATCACTTGCGTGCCCTTGCTGAATTCCAACGGGCACGGGTAGGCGTCGCCTTTCAGGACCGCACGGCCAAAGGCTTCAACCTGTTCAATATAATGATTGGTGCCGGGGAAACGTTCCGTGATGACGATGTTCTTTTCAGTCTCCAGATGCAATTCTGCCTGAGAGTGGACGGTCGGATTGAACGGGCAGCTTAGGCGCAGCACGCCCTTCTCACCATGAACGACGATTTCCTGACGCGGAAACATCCGCATCGACACGGTCGCAGAATAGTCAAACCCGTCAAATTGCGCCGCCACTTGGGCAAAGACATCAACGCCGTTTTCATGGTCGATCTTGGCATAGGGGATCGCCAAAGGCTCCTGCCCGGTCAGAAACCGCACAGACCCGAACGTGTAAATGCCGATGTCCGGCAACCCGCCACCCCCGGCTGCGGGCTTGTTGCGGATATTGTCGGTGTCATCGTTAAAAAACGAAAACGTCGCCCCCACATGACGAACACGGCCAAGTGTACCATCGGCAATGATCTGGCGCGCGCGCACCATCTGCGGATGGTGAACGATCATGAACGCTTCGGCGGCAAGCAGACCGGATGCATCGCGCGCCGCAATCAGCGCATCAAATTCAGACGCCTGCAGGGTCATCGGTTTCTCGCACAAGACGTGCTTGCCCGCCTTGAGCGCCTTGAGTGTCCACTCCACATGCAGATTGTTGGGCAAGGGGATATAGACGGCATCAACAGCGGGATCAGCCAACAGCGCATGATAGTCGTTATAAACCCGAATATCAGGCGAGAAGTCGCGGAAAGCCTGCGCTTTGGGCGGGCTTGACGTCGCCAGCGCATCCAGCCTTGCACCGCGTGCCGCATGGATCGCGGGCCCCATATGTTCACGGGCGAAATTGGCCGCCCCCAAGATACCCCATTTCAAAGCTGTCATGACTGCCCTCCTGTTTCACACCAGCTTAGGGAAAATCATCGGGCAAGACGAGTGTCAGAAATAAAAATCCTCGCAAAAGCCAGAGCTTTGCGAGGATTAACACTTAGCGGACGGTCTGCGGGTCAGGCCGAAGCAAACATGCCCTTTTCACGCGCCAACTCGCGCATGCGCTGCTGGAGCTTTTCAAACGCGCGCACTTCGATCTGCCGAATGCGTTCGCGGCTGACATCATATTGGGCGCTGAGGTCTTCCAGCGTGATGGTTTGATCCGACAGGCGGCGCTGAGTCAGAATGTCCTTCTCGCGGTCATTCAACACATCCAGCGCCTCGGCCAACATCTCGCGGCGGGTTTCAAGCTCGTCACGTTCGGCATAATCGCCGGCCTGATCAGCGTCTTCGTCTTCCAGCCAATCCTGCCATTGCATCGTCCCTTCGCCCTCGGACCCGACGGTCGCGTTCAGCGAGGCATCGCCGCCGGACATACGACGGTTCATCGAGATCACTTCGGTCTCTGTCACGCCCAAATCTGTTGCGATACGGGTCACGTTTTCGGGGCGCATGTCACCTTCCTCCAACGCGCCAATGCGGTTTTTCGCTTTGCGCAGGTTAAAGAACAGCTTTTTCTGACCCGAGGTCGTCCCGAGTTTCACAAGGCTCCACGAGCGCAGGATGTATTCCTGGATCGAGGCCCTGATCCACCACATCGCATAGGTCGCAAGGCGGAAGCCTTTTTCAGGATCAAAGCGTTTAACAGCCTGCATCAAGCCCACATTCGCTTCCGAGATCACCTCGGCCTGTGGCAGCCCGTAGCCGCGATAGCCCATGGCGATCTTCGCCGCCAAGCGCAGGTGAGACGTCACCATGCGATGCGCGGCCTTCGTGTCTTGTTCTTCAACCCAGCGTTTGGCCAGCATGTATTCTTCTTCTGGCTCCAGCAGCGGAAATTTGCGAATTTCCTGCATGTATCGGTTCAGACCACCTTCGGGGGTTGGTGCTGGCAGATTTGCAAAATTGGCCATCTTCTTGTCCCTTTCCCTAATTTTAGGGGCCCATGTTATCGGGCTTAACATAGATATGTAGAGCGCTAACATCAAATTCAAGAGCTGCTAAAACGCTATTTATACCAGTATGGACCTAATCGGTTCGAATAAAAAGAATTCCTGCCCCGCGCTCACGGGGTTGTGCTGAAACAACGCAAAAAGCCCACTCGGCTTGCTGTTAAGCTTGGGCCAAGCCCACAAGTTCCAATAAATCCGTCATGTCGCGCGGCAAGGGTGCTTCGAACCGGACCATTTCACCCGTCACTGGATGCTCGAACCCCAAAACAGCGGCATGAAGCGCCTGTCGGGGAAAGGCGCGCACAGCGTCGGACGCGATTTCAGGCAATGCCGTTTTCGGTAGTTTCCGTTTGCTGCCATAGGTGGGATCGCCAACCAGCGCGTGACCAGCATGCGCCATATGAACCCGTATCTGGTGCGTGCGACCCGTTTCAAGCCAGCATTCCATCAGCGCCAAAACAGGCGGCATGCCAAACCGGTTGACGGTACGCGCCCGCGTTACGGCATGACGCCCCCCCTGAAAGAGAACCGCCTGGCGCTGCCGGTCAGTGCGGTGGCGCGCCAGCTGGGTGGTCATTTTCAAAATGTTGCCCGGCTCAAAGCTTGCGCCCTTGATCCCGCGCAAACGCGGGTCATTGGCGTCTGGCACACCGTAGACCAGCGCTTGGTAATAGCGCTCGACGGTGTGCTTTTCGAATTGCTTGGCCAAACCGTGATGCGCTGCATCTGATTTCGCAACGACCAAAAGCCCCGAGGTGTCTTTATCAATCCGGTGCACGATACCCGGACGCTTCATGCCCCCCACGCCAGAAAGATCATCGCCACAATGGGCCAGAAGTGCGTTGACAAGCGTGCCTGACGGGCTGCCGGGGGCAGGATGCACGACCATGCCTGCAGGTTTGTTGATCACGATAAGGTCGGCGTCTTCAAACACCACATCAAGCGCGATTGATTCCGCACCGATGTGGCTTTCCTCGGCTTCATCAACGTCGACAGTGATTTCCTGACCTTCCAGCACCCGCGCACGCGGGTCTGTGACGACAAAGCCATCGACTTGCACGCCCCCGTCGGCGATCAGCTTGCCCAAACGGGTACGCGACAGGTTCGCATCCTCTGGCACATCGCGGGCAAGCGCCTTATCAAGACGCGGCGGCGGTGAGTCCGCGATGACAAAGCTTATACGGCGGTGCGACATGACTGATCCTTCCGAGCCCCCAAACATCAAGTTCCTGAGAAGGCTGGTGACGGTGCTGACCGCCACAATGATTTTCGGCCTTCTAGTCGTGATTGGCCTGCTTGTCATCCGCTTCTCAAGCCAGGGGCCCAATTTACCGGATGTCATCACCTTGCCGGGTGGCGAAAAGGCAGCGGCATTCACACAAGGGGCTGACTGGTACGCGGTTGTCACCCAAGACAACCAAATTCTCATCTTCGACCGGCCGAGTGGTGCTTTGCGGCAGACAGTTGATATCGAATAAAAAGGGAAGTGGTACCACCTCCTGGTCTCGAACCAGGGACCTCCTGATCCACAATCAGGCGCTCTAACCAACTGAGCTAAGGCGGCACTTGCGCCGATTTAACGCCCAAGCAAAAAGATTGCAATAGCTTAAGAACACTGAATGCGAATTGAACCTTGTTGAAGTGCGCTTGGTCAAACTTGCCTTTTATCTGTACCCACGCTAGGGCTTGCGTCATCATTCCGGAGGATCCAATGGGCATCGACACTGAACGCGAGATTGAAGCAAACCTGCAAATCGGTCCGACCGATGCAGGCATGGTCCGGCTCTTTATCGAAGCCGAAGGTGGCATCGAGATCCCGATGGATTTCACGCCAGACGAGGCTGTCGAGATTGCAGAAGAGATTATGGCCGCGGCCCACCGTGCGGGCAAGGCGAACAAGGGCGGCAAGCCCAAGCGCTAACCTATTGACCGTCTGAAGGGGGCCAGCCCCCACCGCGCCAAGGCGCGGCCCCCCGGGATTTAAGTCCATTTGGAATATGGGGTCAGGTCACGGGGTTCAAGGCGTGCGGATCTCTGAGAAAGTGCAGTCTGCGCGCGGCATGGCTTGCAAAGCGGTGGGTCATTGCCTTGCGGCGCGCGGGCGCGAGGCGCGTCTCCCCGCCCATGCGCAAAACCTCTGCTCCGTACCCGTCTGCAATGATCAGACCGGAGCCTTCGGGCAGCAAATCCACATCAAAATCTGCATCCACGGCCCAGAAAAAGCGGTCGGACTATTCAAGATAGCCGCGCCATTTGCTGTCGGACATGAAATCGGCGCGGCTTGATTTACACTCGACGATCCAGATGTCCCCCTTGGGACCCAACGCCATCACATCGACCCGTAGGCCACGCGCAGGCACAAGTTCTTCCACGCAAGCAAACCCCAGTGACGCAAGGTGACGCGCAACGCCGCGGGCCAAAATCTGTCCCGGTTGGATTGGTTTTGGATCATCAAATGTCATGACACCGTTATGAACAATAGGTGAACATGAGGCAAGCACTGTCCTGTGTCTTGGTATTGGCGCCGCTGCATCCTATCTATGGGCGACAGGATTAGGGATAAACCGATGACCGATGGAACCGATGCAACAAATGCGCAGCAACGCGGTGTGCGCTACGCGCGCGAGCTTGAAGGGCATTTAAGCTGGCTTGATACATTTTCGGGCACAGCCTTGGGTGTGCTGGCGGTCGCCTCGGGTATCTACACCTATCTTGGGGTGTCGTCCTTGCTGGATGACAATGGTGCCATGTCGGCCTTTGCAGCGATTGCCTATTCCATCGCCGTTTCTGTCGGTATCTTCGTGTTCTGGTCTTACATGTTGCGGCTGTTCCCGGCCGTGCGGGGCGCGCGGGCGCGGACGGGGCTGCTGGGGGCAATGGGGCTTGGATCGCTGGCCATTATCGCGATGTCGAGTTGGCTGAACGCAGCCGCCCTTGCCGGATCGGCGGCGGTCGAACAGCATCTTGCAGTGACCGTGCAGGAGTATCAAGGATCACTGGAGCGCGCCCACGAGATTGCCCTGTCCGCACAAGGGCTTGAGCGTGATGTTGCCCGTGTGCGCCAAAGCTTTGAGGATCTGAGCGAGCAAGAAGCGGGGGGCGAATTGTCCGGGCTTGCCGGACGCGGTGCGGTTTTTCGCGTCTTGCGGCAGAAATCGGCCGAACTGTCCGGGCTCGAGACACAAATCGCCTCGCAGTCCCCCTTGGTCGAAGCCGCGTTTGTTGAGGGTAACCAGCTTTTGAGCCGTATGCGCGCATTGACGGTCGAACCCGGCCCCGTCGAAGCGCGGTCCGTTGAGTTTTCCGAGCAGGCCGTGCGCCTTGCAGGATTGATCACACAACTACGTCAGCTTTCTGTTGCTTCGCTGGTCGAGCGTGCGGCGCAAGACCTGTCTGCCTCGGTCGTGCTGCCTGAACTTGACGGGCGCACCGAGCAGTCACGTGGCAATCAGGCGTCAACCATCACATCCGTGCTCGAAGTGCTGGCACAGCGCGCCGCGACACTGGAAAGCGCAGCACAAGCGGTTCTGATGATGCCGCCGCCAACTGAAACGACCTATACGCCAATTTCCAGCGCCGATGCCGTAATCAGGTATGCGCGCAATTTCGTACCCTCATGGGCTGGTGCGATTGCGATTGACCTGCTGCCTGCAGTCTTGGTTTTCATTCTTGCGATCACACAGGGCGCAATCCGCGAAGGACGCGAAGGCACCTCGATCGAGGAAACGCTGACGCTTGCGGAATTGCGCGCGGCTGTGAAAGCGCTGCGCGACGTCGATGCGACGATGAAGGGTCCGGGCGCTGACATCGCCTCGCAGAGCGCCGACTCAGCGCCACGCATCACACCGCTAAAATCCACATGAACGATCAGAACGTGCCCGTGAAACGCAACCCCGTTGGCAGGGTTCTTGTCTGGGTCCTGTTCTTCCAGCTGGGTCTTGCAGGTGTGCTGTTTTGGGGGGACATCAGCAATGGGTTGCGCCTGCCCGGCTTTGGCCCGCGCGCCCCTGACCTGACCCAGCCGGTGCAGCCTGGCGACCAGACCCGCCGCTTCCGTCCCGACCGTGCACCACCGGGCGGCCAGCCAATGCCATCAACGCCCCTGCCCGACCGGTTGACACTGACAGTGGTTGAAGGCGGCGAGCGGGTGCTGCTTGAGGGCGGAATCCTGCCCGGCGATGCCGAACGGATCGAAAAACAACTGGCCGAGCTTGATCCGAAACCCCAAGGTGTGATTCTGAACTCCCCCGGCGGATCGGTGCAAGACGCACTATTGTTGGGGCGATACCTGCGCGATGCAGAGCTGACAACTGCCTTACGGTCCGGCGACATTTGCTATTCCGCCTGTCCCTATCTGCTGGCGGCGGGCCTGAACCGGACCATTCCAGATGATGCATCAGTCGGCGTGCACCAGCATTACTTTGGTGAAAACACCTTGCTGCCCGCCTTTGTCGCAGTCGAGGACATCCAGCGCGGTCAGGGCGAGGTCATGACCTATCTGGACAGTATGGGAATCGATCCCTTGCTGATGCAACATGCGTTGGTCACACCACCCGATGAAATATACGTGCTTCTGCCCGAAGAACTGGAGCGCTATGGTTTTGTAGAAAAACCCGACGCCAGCTAAGATAGCCCCTTGTCGCAAGCCCTGCGCAAGCCTACCTATGAGGGGTGACGGTTCTGCCCTGTTTGTAAAAGTTACATTCCAGTGGCCTTACGCAAATCCGAGGGAGCTGGCTCTGTTCGAACCCTGGTTCGTTTACCTGGCGCCCACCTGTACATACAGGTCCTCGGGAATATACAATATAAAACGGCAGTGGTGGTTCCGTCACACTTCAAACCACTCCAAGCGGCCTAACTTGCCGTTTATAGCTTCTTGAAAATTAGAACGCTTTGGGTCGGGCTTCGCGGGCCATGTGATCCAGCACCGCATTGACGAATTTTGGCTCGTCGCCCCCTTCAAAGAAGGCACGCGCCACATCGACATACTCGTTTATCACAACTTTGGGCGGTGTATCAGCATCGCGAAATTCAGCACCTGCGGCACGGAACAGCGCCCGTAAAGTTGGGTCAATCCGAGCAATCGGCCATTTCGCGACCAAAGCACGGTCAGTCATCTGGTCAATCGAGGCCTGATAATTCACTGCCGTTTCCAGCACATGCGCAAAGTGACGGATATCACCGTCAATCATTTCCTCACCCTCATAGGTCGCGCCAAAACGGTGCTCCAGAAACTCGGCCTTCACGGTGTCATAGCTTTGCGATGAATGCTCCATCTGGAACAACGCCTGCACAGCATAAAGCCTTGAGGCCGATTTCATCTTGCGTTTTTGATTGCCCGAAAGGCCAGTAGAGGGGGTCATGCTGTTTGGGATCCGTCATTGTCACCCGCCATCAGATATTCCTCTGAGCGCGGTTTGAAGCCTATATCCTTGCGAATTTCGCCCCACTTACGGGCGAGCGCGATCAGATGCAAGGCCGCAGCCGCTGCACCGCCGCCCTTGTTCTGGCCATCGGGGTCGGCGCGCACGGCGGCCTGTTCGTGATTTTCCACGGTCAGGATGCCATTTCCGATGCACAGCCCCTGCAACCCCATCAGCTGCAACGCCCGGCTGCTGTCATTGCACACGGTCTCGTAATGGGTCGTCTCGCCCCGAATCACGCAGCCCAATGCGACATAACCGTCGAAATTGCTTTTACGGTCTGAAATGCCGATGGCGGTTGGAATTTCCAGCGCACCGGGCATTTCAACCACGTCCCAAGCCGCGCCAGCAGTCTCCAACTCGGCTTTGGCCCCTTTGAGCAACCCGTCGGCGATGTCCGAATAGTAGGGCGAAATGACGATCAACACCTTAACAGGCTTGTCGAAGCGCGGTGTCGCCAAAGTGGTGTGGTTTCCGGCAGCCATGAGGATTACTCCGTTGTGATGGGGCGCGTGCCCACGATGCTGAGGCTATAGGCGTCAAGGCCCAGATAGCGCGTCTCGGGGTTGTCGGTCAGCAAAATAAGTTCGGTCAAACCCAACGTCGCCATGATCTGCGAGCCAAGCCCCGTGCGTTTGATCGTGCGCGGCCGCTCGTCTTCTTCGTCTTCAAAGCGCAAGCGCGGATCAGGATCGCGGAACAACAACACAGCACCACGCCCCTCTTCTGCGATGATCTGCATCGCACGGGGCAGTTCATCCGCCGGGCTGGGGCCAAGACCCAGAATATCCTCAAGCGCGTTGATCGCGTGGGTGCGCACCAAGACGGGCGCTTGCGTGGTCAAATCACCCTTGGACAAGACAACATGGTCGGTTCCGCTGATCTGGTCGGTGAAAACCTGCATCTTCCATTCCCCGCCATAGGCCGAGGTCACGGTCCGGCTGTCGCGCTCGACCAACAGATTATCGTGCTTGTGACGGTAGACGATCAGATCGCTTATCGTGCCGATCTTCATGTCGTGCTCTTTGCAGAATGCAACAAGATCAGGCAGCCGCGCCATGGTGCCGTCTTCTTTCATGATTTCACAGATCACACCCGAGGGGTGCAAACCAGCAAGCCGCGAAATATCGACGGCAGCCTCGGTATGGCCTGCGCGCACCAGCACGCCGCCCTCGCGCGCGCGCAAGGGGAAAACGTGACCGGGCGTCGCGATATCAACTGCGCCCAACTCCTCGTTGATCGCCACCTTGATTGTCAGCGCGCGGTCGGCTGCCGAAATGCCTGTCGTCACCCCTTCGCGGGCCTCGATCGACACGGTGAAAGCTGTCTCGTGTCTCGCTGAATTGTTGATGGCCATCATTGGCAAGCCCAGCTTGCTGATGCGCTTTTCCGTCATCGGCAAACAGATCAACCCGCGCCCATGAGTGGCCATAAAGTTGATCGCCTCTGCATCGGCAAACTGCGCAGGGATCACCAGATCACCTTCGTTCTCGCGGTCTTCGTGGTCTACCAAAACGAACATCCGGCCAAGCCGCGCATCTTCGATGATGTCCTCGATCGGGGAAATGGCCGATGACAATTCGGCCTCGACGGGTCCGGGCGTTTCAAATTGCATGGCTCATTCCTCCTGTGTCACTTGGGGTGCCACATAGCCCACCACGCACCAGTTTGCCAGAGCACGAACACCACCGTGCCGGTTTCATTTTGCCAAGTAAACTCAATTCCGCGAGGTCACTCACGCGCAAGCGTCCGGCCTTAGGCTCCTGCCCGGAAATACCGGGCGGATGCAAGATAACCTGCTGCCTTGCTTGCGGCACACCAGTCACGCTCGAACGCGGTATCGCCGATGATCAACACCTGATCACCGACCAGTTTGCGCTGCCGGACAGCGTCATGCAGATGATCGCGCATTTCGGTCCAACTGTCCGTGAACTTTGGCGCCTGCCCGACATGGTCCATAACCGGGTTTGCCGCCTCGAATTCAGCGGGCACGATGGGGCGATGCACCAACGCCAGCTTTTGTGCGCCTTGCACACGATCCAACACATTCGCCCTGTCCACAGGCATCCGGGGCGCATCGGCATGCATGACCCGCAGCGCATTGTTTGAAAACAGCAGCGCCAGAATATCGCGCCCCGTCGCTTGGCGGATGGCGGCGTAGGCTTTGTAGTCCAACCCCAGTTCGCGTGCCCGCTTGACACGCATCTTGACCACCATCAGCGGGATCGTCTTGGGCATTGCCGCTTCACGTGCCTTTTGCCACTGGAAGGCGCGCCATTTGTGGCCGGTTTCCAGGCTGGGGCCTTGGTTATGGCCGATCCCGGCGCTCAAGACATCTCTGCCAGCCGCGCGACGTAGCGCGCCAGCGTGTCGATCTCTAGATTGATCCGGTCCCCAACAGCCACGTCACCCCATGTCGTCACTTCCTTGGTGTGAGGGATAAAGTTGATACCGAAATCACAGCCGTTGACTTCGTTCACCGTCAGGGAGGTGCCGTTCAGCGCGACAGATCCTTTGGGCGCAATGAACCGCGCAAGGTCTTTGGAGGCGCGCAAGGTCACGCGGGTGCTGTCGCCCTCGTCGTGCATCGCGACCACCTCGGCCACACCGTCGACATGGCCCGACACAATATGCCCGCCCAATTCGTCCCCGACTTTCAAGGCGCGCTCAAGGTTCAAGCGCTTGCCCAATGTCCAATCACCAAGGTTGGTCATTTGCACGGTTTCCGCGCTGATTTGCACCTCGTACCAATCGGGGCCCAGATCCACGACGGTCAGGCACACTCCATCACTGGCGATTGAGGCCCCCATATCAATCCGTGCCGTATCATAGCCCGTCTCGATCCGCGCGCGCAGATCCCCTTCTTGGGTCAGCGATCTGATTTTTCCGATGTCTGTAATAATTCCTGTAAACATTGGCAGCCCTTATCATATACCTCCAATGAGTTAGACCGACCGCTGGGGCATGACAAGTCCGCGACCGCGCCACACTTTGGCCCGGATCACATGATTATTTACAAAAAGACCAGAATGAACCAAAGGCATGACATGAATTCCACCCCACCCAGCGAACGGGTTTTCCTGTTTTTGCAAGGGCCACATGGTCCTTTCTTTAACAGGCTGGGCAAGATGTTGCGTCTTGCCGGGGCGCAGGTATGGCGTGTCGGGTTCAACGCGGGCGACCGTGCATTCTGGTTTCATCCAAGCAGTTATATTCCGTTTCGGGGTAAATCTGACGAATGGAAAGACACTTTTGTTGCACTGCTCGCCGACAAAGGTGTTACCGATCTTGTCCTTTACGGCGACACAAGGCCCATTCATGCCCAAGCCGTGATCGAAGCCAAGGCCCGCGGCCTGACCGTGCATGTCTTTGAAGAAGGCTATATGCGGCCCTATTGGGTCACCTACGAGCGGGGCGGATCAAACGGAAATTCACGGTTGATGGACATGACAATTGGGCAGATGCAAACCGCATTGGCCAATTCTGATATGGAAGCGCCCCTGCCGCCCGGTCATTGGGGTGATATGCGTCAGCACGTGTTTTACGGCGCGTTGTATCATTGGTTCATCATGTTCAGGAACGGTGACTACCGCAATTTCCGCCCGCACCGCAGTATCCCTGTGACCAAGGAGTTCAGTCTTTACGTCAAACGTCTGCTGCTAATGCCGATCCTTGCACTGGATCGGTTGTTTGCGACGTTGCGCATCCGTTTGGGCGGTTTCCCCTACCATCTGGCGCTGCTGCAACTCGAGCATGACAGCTCGTTTCAGGAGCATTCACAGTTCGCGACGATGGCCGATTTTCTAGAGGTCGTTCTGGACGGTTTTGCCAAAGGCGCACCGCGTCATCACCATCTGGTCGTCAAGGCGCACCCGTTGGAGGATGGCCGCGCTCCCGTGCGCCGCGACGTCAGGCGCATCGCCAAGCGGCTGGGCGTGGCGCACCGGGTCCATTATGTGCGTGGTGGCAAGCTGGCGCAGCTGCTGAACGATGCGCGCACTGCCGTGACGGTAAACTCTACCGCAGGACAACAGGTGCTGTGGCGGGGCATTCCGCTAAAGGTGTTCGGACGCGCCGTCTATGCCAAGCCGGAGTTCGTATCCGACCAGTCGTTGCCAGATTTTTTTGCCGCAGCGTCCCGGCCAGACAACAAGGCATATAAAGACTACCGCCGATATCTGCTTGAAACCTCTCAACTTCCCGGCGGATTTTACGCGGCACGCGCACGCACACAATTGATGCGTCAGGTCGTTGATATGATGCTGGCCCATGACGATCCCTACGATGCTCTGGAAAGGGGCACCGCGGCACCAAGGCAACAGTTATCCGTCGTAACCTAAGCCAGCCCATTCCAAGCAGTAGCTTTTTGATCTGAACTGCGATAGCTTGGTTGTAATTACGTCGAAATAATCGACGAGTTTGAGGCAGAATTTGAATAGGTCGAGGAGACCGGGCAGTGAAATCCGTATCTTTCCGGTGGGCGCGTCCCATCGCAGTTCTTGCGGTTGTGGCCGTGATATCGTCATGTGGCCTCCCTCAGGTTGGTCCAAATAAACGTCAGATTTACGCCGGTTCTGTGCAGCGCGAAGGCGATGCGTTTATTGTTGCAGTAAATGACCGGGTGTCGCGTGCCACGGCTGTCACGCCGGCATTGGGGTTCAGTCAAACATTCATCAACGCAGGCCAAGTTGGGTCTGACACGATCAGCGCCGGCGATACGCTGGGGTTGACGATTTGGGAAAACGTTGACGATGGCCTCTTGGCCGCCCAAGGCGGGAATGCCACCCTTCTTGAAGAAGTACAGGTTGACGGGGCTGGCTTTATCTTTGTCCCATATGCAGGCCGGATCAAAGCCGCAGGAAACTCACCCGAAGCCATTCGCCGCATCATCACTCAACGTTTGTCCGAACAAACCCCCGATCCCCAAGTGCAGGTGCGCCGCGTTGCAGGCGACGGCGCTACCGTGTCATTGATTGGTGCTGTGGGCGCACAAGGGGTGTACCCGATTGAACGCCCTACCCGGACATTGTCGACGATGTTGGCGCGCGCGGGTGGTGTGTCTATCGTGCCGGAAATCGCGCAAGTAACGGTTCTTCGGGGCGGGCAACGGGGTAAAATCTGGTTTGAGGACCTGTATCAGCATCCCGAACTAGACATCGCCCTGCGCGGCGGCGACCGCATTCTTGTCGAGGAAGACAGCCGTTCATTCATCGCACTGGGTGCGACAGGCTCGCAGCGGCAGGTCCCGTTTGAATCGCAAAACCTCTCTGCACTTGAAGCCATCGCACAAGTCGGCGGCCTAAGCTCGGCTTCGGCGGATCCCACAGGCGTTTTCGTGTTCCGCAACGAACCCGCCGAGGTTGTCGCCCAAGTTCTGGGCCGCAACGATCTGGAAGGCGCGCAACGTGTCATTTACGTTCTGGACCTGACCAAACCCAACGGTATGTTCATGGCGCGTGACTTTGTCATCCGTGATGGCGACACGCTTTATGTCACCGAAGCGCCGTTCACCCAGTGGACCAAGGTTATCACATCAATTACCGGTGCCGCTGGGTCTGTCAGCGGGCTGGCCGATACAGCCACCACGTTTTCGGGGAATTGATCTGACCCCATGGCTTTAGGGCCTGAAATATACGATACCCCAGCCGCCGGACCTGAAAAGAACCGGCGGCTTTTCGTCTATAATGGCGGGTTTCTGACGCAAAAACGCGTCAGGCGGATCTTGCAACTGTCTGGTCATTCCCTCCACCTCGGCCTGCCCGGTAAAGGCGACCACGTCGCGGTCTGGGGCAATTCGCCCACCGCACATCGCGGCCTTGGCATCGCGGCAAAACGCGGCGTGCCAGTGGTGCGCGTCGAGGACGCGATGCTGCGCTCGCTTTTCCCCGGTCGCGCAGGCGAGCCACCTTTGGGGCTGCTGATCGACACGAAGGCGGCGCATTTCGACCCCAGCCGCCCGTCCGATCTGGAAACCCTGCTGGCGACGCATCCTTTGGATGATACTGCCCTTTTGGACCGTGCGCGTGGCTGCATTGCCCGCATGATCGAGGAACATCTCACCAAATACACTGCCTTTGAAACCACGGGGGCCGCGCCCGCGCCCGGCTATGTGCTGGTGATTGATCAGACACGCGGCGACGCGTCGGTGGTTGCGTCCGGTGCTGACCGCGCCAGATTTCTGGAAATGCTAGTGTTTGCCCAGCAGGAAAACCCCGGTGCGCGCATTTTGATAAAAACGCATCCCGAAACTGCAAAAGGCTACCGTGCCGGTCATTTCGTGGCGGAAGACGCGAATGACAGGATCACGTTGTGGTCAGACCCGATCAGCCCCTGGACACTGTTCGAGGGTGCTGTGCGTGTCTATGCCGTCTCCTCTCAAATGGGGTTCGAGGCGATTTTCGCAGGTCACAAACCCCGCCTCTTTGGCCAACCCTTTTACGCAGGCTGGGGCCTGACGGAGGACGAATTTCCCGTCCAGCGCCGCCAGCGCAAACTGACCCGCGCCCAGCTTTTCGCAGCAGCTATGATATTGTACCCCACCTGGTACGATCCGCACCGCGATCGGCTGTGCGACTTGGAGACAACGCTTAACGCATTTACAGCCATGACCCGCGCCTGGCGCGAGGATCATCACGGGTGGGTCGCTTCGGGCATGCGTCTTTGGAAACGGGGGCACTTGCAACGGTTTTTTGGCAGTTGGTCGCCTGTGGTGTTCGAAAATGAACCGGCGCGGGCGCGTTCGACGGGCAAGCGCTGGATGGTCTGGGCCGGCAAAGCCGAAATCGGGCAGCGAGATGCGATCCGGATCGAGGACGGTTTTCTGCGTTCGCGCGGGCTGGGGGCGGATCTGATCCCGCCCCTGTCGCTGGTGTTTGACGATCTGGGAATTTACTATGATCCACGCCAGCCCAGCCGTCTGGAAAAATGGATCGAGGCCCGCCAAAAGCTGCGCCCGGATCAGCAACTTCGCGCAAGTCGCTTGTTGGACACACTACGCGAAAAGCGGCTGAGTAAGTATAATCTGGGTGGTGCCATGGCACTTGAGGGCCTGCCAGAGGGGCGGCGTATTCTCGTGCCAGGCCAGGTCGAGGATGATGCATCAATCAAGACCGGCACTGATGCGGTTTCCACCAACAGCGCGCTGCTGCAAGCTGCACGCGAGGCCAACCGTGATGCCGTGATCCTGTACAAACCGCATCCAGACGTCGAGGCAGGCCTGCGCTCAGGCACGGTAGAGGCCACCGGGCTGGCCGATAGAGTGCTGGATCACGCGGACCCGATCGCCCTGTTGGACCATGTCGACGAAGTCTGGACCATGACCTCGCTTTTGGGCTTCGAGGCGTTGATCCGCGGGGTCAAGGTGGTTACTTTCGGGGCACCGTTTTATGCGGGCTGGGGTCTGACCGAGGATCGCGGCGATGTGCCCCCACGGCGCCGCGCCACCGTGAGTCTGGAAAGTTTGGCGCATGCGACGCTGATCGATTATCCCCGGTATTTTGATCCGCACACCGCCAGTCCCTGCCCTGTCGAGGTCGTTCTGGACCGTCTTGCGACGGGTGATTTGCCGCATCCGGGCCTGCCCAATCGGCTGCTGGCCAAGCTGCAAGGTGTGTTTGCAAGCAAAGCGCATTTGTGGCGCAGAGGCTAGCGGCTGTTGCAGGCCTGAGAATGGGGGCCAGCCCCCAAACCCCCGGGATTTGGAACCATTTGGAAGACGCAGGTTAGGTGCGTTCCCAGATATGCAAAATATCAGGGCCGATGGCGCGCGTAGACTGAAGCTGGAAGCGGGGCGCGTTGCCAAGACGTGACAGGCCAAGGGGCCCGTTGGAAGGCAGGCCGTCAGCACCAATGACAAGACCCGCAGTGAACCCCACAAGCCGGTCAACAAGCCCCGCCCTGAGCAGCGATGCTGCCAAACCACCGCCGCCCTCGCAGAAAACACGGGTCAGGCCATGATGACCCAGCTTTTGCAAAAGCTCGGCCGGGTCAAGCTGGCCTGCGTGGGACGCGCAAGGGATCATCGTGGCCCCGAGCTGTTGCCAGGTCTTTACAAGCTGCGGGTCGGCAGACGGGGCATGGCACAAGATCAGCGGGATATCTGCGGCCGTTTGTGCAAGCTTGCTGATCAGAGGCAAATCGAGATGTCTGCTGACCACAATGCGGGCGGGTTGGCGGGAAATGCCCAAATCGCGCACATTGAGGCTGGGGTCATCTTTGCGGGCGGTCCCGCCTCCGACCAAGACTGCGTCGTGCTGTGCGCGCATGAAATGCACCAAGCGGCGGGCTGGTGCCGCAGTGATCCATTGGCTTTCGCCGCTGGCCGTGGCGATACGTCCGTCAAAACTGCTGGCCAGTTTCAAAGTGACCATCGGACGGCCCAGATCGACTTTTGAGAAGAAACCGATATGGGCAGCGCGGGCTTCGCGCTCAAGCAGCCCTACCTCGACCACGATACCAGCCGCTTGCAGCATCGCAACGCCCTGCCCGCTGACCCGTGGGTCACTATCAGCGCAGGCAACCATCACACGGGCGACATCCGCATCGATCAATGCCTGTGCGCAGGGCGGCGTCTTGCCAGTGTGGGCGCACGGCTCCAGAGTGACATAGGCTGTCGCCCCCTTGGCCAAAGCCCCAGCCTGAGCAAGCGCCACTGTCTCGGCATGGGGGCGGCCCGAGGGTTGCGTCCAGCCACGCCCAACGATCCGGCCATCTTTGACAAACACGCAGCCGACCGCCGGGTTGGGCCAGACAGCCCCTTCGGCACGCCGGCCCAAAGACAGGGCAAGCGCCATAAAGCGGGTGTCGGCGGCGAGGGTCACTCTTCTGGCGGGGCGTCGGGGCGCAATTCCTGAACGAATTTATCGAAGTCATCTGCCGCTTGGAAGTTCTTGTAAACGCTGGCAAAACGCACGTAGGCGACCGTATCGATACGCGCCAGCGCCTCCATCACGATCTCACCGATCTGTTTGGAGCCGATGTCGGTTTCGCCCATGCTTTCCAGACGGCGCACAATCCCCGAAATCATCTGATCGATCCGTTCCGGATCTATCGGGCGTTTCTGCATCGAAATCCGGATGGAGCGTTCCAGCTTGTCGCGGTCAAAATCCTCGCGCTTACCAGACGTCTTGATCACCACGAGATCACGCAGTTGAACGCGCTCGTATGTCGTGAAACGGCCACCGCAGGCCGGACAGAAACGCCGGCGACGGATGGATACATGATCCTCGGCCGGGCGGCTGTCTTTTACTTGAGTATCGATATTTCCGCAAAACGGGCAGCGCATGGCCGGTCCCCTTTATTTTCTGATCTGCCTCGATAGTGGGGCTCTTCGCCCTCTTGGCTAATGGTATAGGACACCCGCGAGGTTTTGGGTAGTGGCGAAATGCATCCCTAGATGTTGTGTGGACGCACAGTGACATGAACCCAACAGCTGTCCCACGCGTTGGCACGGTGAACCAAGCAAAATACAGGAGATCACTATGACCAAGACGCTTTTCATCACAGGTGCCTCAAGCGGCATCGGCGCGGCGACGGCCAAAGCAGCTGCAGCGGCGGGCTGGAATGTCGGTTTGTTTGCGCGCAGCAAGGAAAAGCTGGATGCGCTGGCCGCAGAGATCGGCGATCAGGCATTGGCCTTGGCGGGGGACGCGACGTCCTACGATGAACAAAAAGCTGCGATGGAAAGGCTGGCCGCAAAATTTGGCCAGATTGACGCGGTATTTGCCAACGCGGGGTGCGGCACATCCCAAGCCGGAACAGAAAACGGTGACCCGGAAGACTGGAAAAAAATGGTTGATCTGAACGTGATGGGCGCGCTTTACACGGCACATGCTGCGATGCCCTATTTGCGCAAAACAACGGGGCAATATGTTGTGACAGGATCGGCAGCCGGGCGTCGCCATATCAAAGGGTCGGTTTATGGAGCAACAAAATTCTTCATTCACGGGTTTGCCGGAAATCTTGCTGACGAAATGGCGGAATGGGGCGGCAGATGTATGGTTGTGTCGCCGGGCATGGTGAATACGGCATTTTTTGACGAGGCCAAACCTGACAAGCTGCAACCGGATGATGTCGCCTCTGCCGTGATGCACGCGTTGAGTGCGCCGGACCATGCGGCGATCCGCGAGATTCATCTGATGCCAGTAGGTTAACCCAAGCTGAAATGTGCTGCGACGCGTCTTGAATGGGGCGCGTCGCGGTGTTCAAACAGATAGATGCCCTGCCACGTCCCCAACATCATGCGGCCTGCCTGTACAAGTATGCTGAGCGATACAGGCAGCATGGCGGCCTTGATATGGGCTGGCATGTCGTCGGGCCCCTCCAAGGTATGGTTCAAATAGGACATTGAAGGATCATCACTGCGCGGGACAGCACGGCTGAAAAACGCCAGCAGGTCACGCTGCACATCGGGGTCAGCATTCTCTTGGATCAGCAGCGAAGCCGAGGTGTGCCGGACCATCAAGGTCAAAAGCCCGTCCTCCTGACCAACCAGCCAAGCCGCGACCTTGGACGTCATGTCGTAAAGGCCCGGACCCTGCGTTGTCTGCTGGAATTCTGTGATCATAGCACAAAACCTAACCCGAATTATTCATGAGGGGTTGGTGAGGGTAGCTTAAGCGTTTGAAAGTGTGTATTTTTAGGTTGTCTCGACCAAAAATCCAGCTTTCAAACCCCG
>Ga0307981_1001119_pt1 | contig 25001 bp, 27 predicted proteins | sample OrgLakmetagen987_FD_201849 | JGI IMG/M metagenome (GOLD analysis project Ga0307981, IMG submission 201849) | Saline water microbial communities from Organic Lake, Antarctica - #987 | ecosystem: Environmental > Aquatic > Non-marine Saline and Alkaline > Saline | place: Antarctica: Organic Lake... | reverse complement strand
CGCTGCCTTATAATCATCTGTGTAATTCCGTCGCTGTTGTCCCATTTGGCGCCCCTTTCACGGACAGGGGTAAAGTACCCCAATGTCCGGGAACAGGGACGAAGTTCAGACCTCGCCTGCCGCCAGAGAGACCGCAGCCCCGCCAGACGATCCGCCTGCGTTGCGCGATGTGTCCCACGGGTTGCGGGTCATGCCGAAGACATCGTTGAAGGTGTTGCCGCCCGCGCCCATTTCCGGCGTATTCGTCTTGCCCATGATCAGCGCGCCACGCGCGATCAGGCGGTCGACCATGGGGGCGTTGGCCAGCGGGTAATTGCGCCTGAGCGCGCGGTTGCCCATCGTCGTCAGCACGCCTTTGACCGGGGTCAGGTCCTTGATGCCGATGGGCAGGCCTGCCAGCATCGTGTCCTGGGGCAGGGTGTGCGCCTGATCGCGGGCCAGATCGGCACAGGGCGTCACGACGGCGTTCACCAGGGGTTCGACCTGCGCGATGCGGGCCTCGGAGGCCGCGATCACCTCATCGGGGGACACTTTGCGGGCGCGCAGCAGGGCGGTGATTTCGCGCGCGGGCAGGGCGCAGAGGTCGGGGCCGGTAAAGCTCGTCTTGGGGCGCATGGGGGCCTTCCCGGGTCAGTCGATGAGCACGGGCGCGCCGCCGGCAAAGCTGTTGCCATGAGCGTAATCGGGTGGTGCTTCTTGCATTTCAAGGTGCAGGCCGGTGCCCGAATAGGGGTGCGCGCGGGCCAGTGCCTCGTCCACGTCGATGCCGAGGCCGGGTGCTGTGGGGGCTGCGATAAAGCCGTCCTCGACCTTGATGCTGCCGCGGATCAGGGCCGCGTGATAGGGGGTTTCGATGGTTTCGGCCATCAGCAGGTTGGGGATCGACACGCCGAGCTGAATATTGGCCGCCCATTCGACGGGTCCGGCATAAAGATGCGGCGCCATTTCGGCGTTGAAACATTCGGCCATGGCGGCGAGCTTGCGCATCTCCCATATGCCGCCCGCGCGGCCCAGTGCGGGTTGCAGGATGCGGGCACCGCCACTGCGCAGGAGTGTGGCGAATTCGGCGCGTGTGGTCAGGCGTTCGCCGGTGGCCACGGGGATGCGCACGGCACGCGCCACCTCGGCAAACTCCAGCAGGTTGTCGGGCGGGATCGGCTCTTCGAACCACAGCGGCGCGTAGGGCTCGATCGCCTGGCCGAGGCGGATGGCACCGGGTGTGGTAAACTGACCGTGGGTGCCGAAGAGCAGATCGGCGCGGTCGCCTATGGCCTCGCGGATGGCTTTGCAAAAGGCCACGGACAGGGCGATGTCGCGCATGCCGGGGTGGTGCCCGCCGCGTATCGTATAGGGGCCTGCGGGGTCGAATTTCACGGCTGTGTAGCCGCGATTGACCGCATCCAGCGCGGCTTCGGCGGCCATGTCGGGCGAGGTCCAGAAATCGGCGACCTTCTGACCGGGCAGCGGGTAGATATAGGTATAGGCGCGGATCTTTTCGTTCATCTGACCGCCAAGCAATGCCCAGACCGGACAATCGCGCGCCTTGCCGAGAATGTCCCAGCAGGCGATCTCGAGGCCCGAAAACGCGCCCATCACAGTCAGATCGGGGCGTTGCGTGAAGCCTGACGAATAGGCGCGGCGGAACATCATCTCAATGTTCTGCGGGTGTTCGCCCATCATGTGACGCTCGAACACATCCTCGATCACCGCGCGCATGGCATTGGGGCCGACCGAGGAGGCATAGCATTCGCCCCAGCCTGTGATGCCGCAGGCGGTCGTCAGTTTCACCAGAATCCAGTAGCGCCCGCCCCAGCCCGGAGCCGGAGGAGCCGTGACGATGATGTCGAGATCTTGCAGTTTCATGACATGGACCCCTTGTTGAACACGATCACATTGCGCCGCGCGCCGCCAGCCCTTGTGTCGGCCATCGCCTCGTTGATCTGATCGAGGCGCCAGCGGCCCGACACCAGCTCGTCCAGTTTCAGCCGCCCTTGCCGGTAGAGATCGACCATCCACGGAATATCGCGCTGGATCACCACATCGCCCATCTTCGACCCTACGCTGGCCTGCCCGCAGGCGGCCATCATAGCGGGATCGTATTGCGCGACGTCGCCCGTATGCGTCATGCCGACCATCACCAGTCGCCCGCCATTGGCCATGTATTTCGGCGCGGTATTATAGGCCGCAGGCACGCCGACGGTGACGATCACGGCGTCGGCCTTGCGGCCCATGGCGTTCTCAGCTTCGCGCCAGGGTTTTTCGGCAGTGGCCAGCACGCCGTCGGTGGCCCCGAAATCGCGCGCCATGGCAAGTTTTCCGGGCGACATATCGACGGCCACGATGCGGCGCGCGCCTGCGATCCGCGCGCCCTGAATGGCGTTGAGGCCGACGCCGCCTGCGCCGATCACCACCACGTCCTGCCCCGCGCGCAGGCCTGCTGCGTTGACCACCGCACCGATTCCGGTGATGACCCCGCAGGCCAGCAGGCTGGCGGCGTCCATCGAGATGCCGCTCTGCAGGCGGACCACCTGGGATGCCTCGACCACGACCCGTTCGGCAAAGGCCCCGCAGGCCATCGCCTGACTGACCGAATTGCCCGAGGCGTCAGACAGCGGTGACGGTGCATGGGGCGTATTGCACAGCACCGGTCGGCCCGTGGCGCAGAACGCGCAGGTGCCGCAGGCGCGGATCAGCGTCACGACAACCGGATCGCCCAGTGTCAACCCGGCCACCTCAGGCCCCATCGCGCTGATCCGGCCTGCGGCCTCGTGGCCGTAGACCGCAGGCAGGTCGCCGCCCCAGCCGCCCATTGCATAAGAGATGTCCGAATGGCAGATCGCCACGGCGTCCAGCGTCACTTCGACCTCGCGCCCTGTCGGCGCGCGCAGCTCCAGCGTTTCGATCGTCAGCGGCGCGCCGAACGCGCGGCACACGGCGGCCTTGATTGCGGTCATGAGAATTCTCCTGTCTGACATGCAGTCTGCGCGAAAGCGCCGCGAAGGCTGGGTGAAAAACGACGCATCCTGTCGTGTTGCGGCGTTGCGTCGATCATGGGAAGGCAGCCTTGCGCGGGCCGACGAAGACGACCAGCGCCACGCAGATCAGCGCCATCGCCACCAGAAAAGGTGCGCCCGGCAGGAACACCGGCGCGCCGGTTGCGGTGAAGGCGAAAAACACCGATGTCATCAGCATCGGCGACACGATCATGGCCAGTGCCGCGACGGACACCAGCGCGCCTTGCAACTCGCCCTGCGCATTGTCGTTGACCAGACCGGACATGATCGACTTGAGCGCCGGGTTCACCACCGCCGCAAGGGCCGCCAGCGGTATCAGGATCAGCGCCACCGCCCCAGAGGTGACCAGCCCCAGCGCCAGAAACGCCACCACATCAAAGGACAACCCGTAAATCACCGTGCCGCGCACGCCCAGATAGCGCAGTGCCACACGAATGAGCCCGCCCTGCACCACCGCAATGCCGATCCCGAAAAGCGCAAGGCTGAGCCCGATCGTCGCGGGCGACCAGCCAAAGCTGGCCTGCGTGTAATAGGCCCAGATCGCGGGGTAGACAAAGAACGCCACCTCGGCGAGGAAAAAGACCACCATCAGGCGGCGCAATCCTGGCAGTTTGCCGAGCACCCTGAAGGCGCCGAACGGGTTGGCGCGGCGCCACTCGAACGGTCTGCGGATCGCGTCGGTGACGGTCTCGCGCAGCACGAAATAGCCCAGTGCGAAATTCAGCGTGGCGAGCACTGCGGCGGCATAGAACGGCGCGCGCGGCCCGAATGTGCCAAGTAGCCCGCCCACGATGGGCCCCAGCACGAATCCCATGCCGAAGGCCGCGCCGATCAGACCGAAATTCGCGGCCTTCTCATGAGGTTTCGACGTATCCGCCATCCACGCCGATGCGGTCGATGCGGTGGCCGAGGTGACGCCGCCGATGACCCGCCCCGCCAGCAGTAGCCAGATGCTGCCCGCAAGGGCCATCACGATGTAATTCACCGCCATCACGGCGAGCGAGATCAGCAGGACGGGCCGCCGTCCGTATCGGTCCGACAGGTTGCCCACCATCGGCGCGCACAGAAACTGCATCACCGCATAGACCGTGCTGAGAACGCCGCCCCAGAGCGCCGCCTGCGCCAGCGATCCGCCGTTAACGTCGCGGATCAGGTCGGGCATCACGGGGATGATCAGCCCCACGCCCATCGCGTCGATCATGACGCAGAGCAGGACGAAGACCTTGGGCAGGTTCACGCGGCAGGCTCGGGCGGCAGCGCGCGGGCCTGGGCCGCAAACCGGCGGGCGTCCTGTGGCGCGGTGCCCATCTGGTGATGTGGCTCAAAGAGCGCCGGGTCGAGGTCGGGCCACGTCTCGCGCGCGAGGTCTGCCAGTCCCCGGGTCTGCGCCGGCTGGTCGGCCAGCCTCTGGCACAGCGCCTTGACCTGCGCCTGCGCCTCGGGGCGCGGCATGCGCCGGGCCAGCGCAAAGCTGAGCGATTCGGCATGGATCAGACCATGGGTCGCGGCAAGGTTCTGCGCCATGCGCGCAGGATTGGCAGTGATCTGCGTGGCAAGCTCTACCGCCCGTTCGAGTTGTGCGGCCACCGACAGGCAGAGCTGCGGCAGCGTCAGCCATTCGGTGAACCACGCCGCCCCGTCGCGCTGCGACAGATGCAGGGCCGCCCCGGTCAATGTGCCGCCCAGCCCCTGAACATGCCGCGCCAGTGCGACCAGCACATTGGGCACTACGGGGTTTTGCTTTTGCGGCATGGTCGAGGAGGCTCCGGCACCGCTGAGCGTCACCTCGCCCAATTCCGATTGCGTCAGGATTGCCAGATCGCCGCCCATCCGGCCCAGTGTGGCGCTGAGCGCCGTGAGTGTCTGGACCAGCGCCAGAACCGGCGTGCGGTCGTTGTGCCATGTGCGGCCCGGATCGCCGAGGCCCAGTTGCCGGGCGAGTTGCGCGCGCAAGTTGGCAGGGTCGGGGCCCAACTGCGATGCAGTGCCCGCAGCGCCCGACAGGGACACCGGGAATTCGAGCGCTTTGAGCCCCGCATGATGCCCCAAAAGCGGCGCGCCCCAGCCAGCGATCATGGCACCGAACGAGGTCGGCGTGGCCTGCTGACCATATGTGCGCGCGGCCATGGCCGTGTCGGCATGATCCTCTGCCAGTCTGGCCAGCGTGTGCAAAAGGGTCCTCAGAGTGCCAGACACCCCGTCCCTCATCCGGCGCAACCGCAGCATCAGCCCGGTGTCCATGATGTCCTGCGACGTGGCCCCCCAATGGATGAACTGTGCGTGTTCGGGGGCCTGCATTTCGCGGCGAAAGGCGGCTACGAGAGCGGGCACCGTCACGCCGTTGCTGCCCGTCGCATCGGCCAGCGCGCTGGCGTCGATCTGCACCTCCATCGCGGCGCGGTGGATCGCGGCGGCGGCGGTTTCAGGGATCAGCCCTGCGGCGCCCTGCACCCGCGCCAGCGCGCCGAAGGCGAGCAGCATCGCGCGCAGCTCCGCGCTGTCCGAAAAAAGCCGCGCGGCATCCCCTGTCGGGAATAGCCGGGCATAAAGCGCGGAGTCAAAAGGCGTCGCAGGCATGGATCAGGTCACCGAATGACGGTTCAGGAAACCGCTCAGGATCCGGGCGTATTCACGGGGATTTTCGACGCAGGGAAGGTGCCCCGCGCCGCGGATCAGGTGAAACTCCGCCCCGGGGATCAGATCGCAGGTCTCACGGACAAGATCCGGCGGAGTGGAGCCATCTTCTGAGCCTGCGATGCCCAGCGTGGGCAGGCGCAGACCGGATGTGGTGGTCATGAAATCGCTGCCCGCGATGGCGGCAGAGCAGCCAGCGTAACCCTGCACCGGCTGGCGGGTCAGCATGTTGCGCCAGGCCAGACATTCGGGCGTCGCGCGGAACCCGTCGGAAAACCACCGCTCCAGAATGGCCGGTGCCAGCGCCTCGATCCCGCCTTGGGTGACGGCGGCGATACGGCCCTCCCACATGGCGCGTGTGCCGATCCTGGCGGCGGTATTGGACAGCACAATGGCGCGGATCTGGTCGAGCCGCTTGACCGCCAGCCCCTGCGCAATCATGCCGCCGATGCTGAGCCCGACAAAGATGCAGCCCTGCACGCCCAGGTGATCGAGCAGCTTTTCCGCGTCACCGACCAGCGCGCCCATGGAATAGGGCGCAGGCGGGGCCGAGGACAGCCCGTGGCCGCGTTTGTCATAGCGAATGAATTTGAGACCTTGCGGCAGCAGCGGCAGGACCTGGTCCCACAGCCGCAGATCGGTGCCCAGCGAATTGGCGAAGACCACCGGCGCACCCGAGGGGTCACCGTCAATGCGCACATGCAGGGTCACATCGTCAAGCTCGATCATCTGCATCGTGTCTCTCCACTTGGGGGGCTGCGTTTTCTTTGCAAGAAAACGGGGCGGAATTTTTCAAAAATTCCGGTTCCTGGCGCGCTGCACATGTCAGTCATGGAACCGCAGATGCGCCATGATCTGTCCGTGGTCAGAGGCCAGCCTGTTATAGGGCGCCTCGGGGTGGCTGCCATCGGTGAGGTGGTCGTTGAACACGCTGAAATACTCCATCTGTCCGATGCTGCCTGTCGCGCCTGCCAGAAAGTGCCGCGACATGAAAATCTGGTTGATGCTTTGGAAATTGCCGCCAAAGGCCGCAGTGTAGACCATGTCGGGGCTGGATTTGCGCACGAAAAGACGCTCGGCGGAATGCATGCGCAGCGCCTCGATGTCTTCGGTGATCTGCGCGCTTTGCTCGGCGGAATAGCGGTCGCCGCGATCTTGCGCGTCGTGGCGCAGCATCCACTGATAGTTGCGGAACGGCACCTCGCCCGCGACGATCTCGGAGCTGACACTATGTTCGCCGTCGTTGAAATCGCCCAGCGCGATGACGGGGTTTCCGGCCTGCAATTCCTCGACGATGGCGCTGCGCAGCACCCAGGCTTCGGCCATGCGGCGCAGGCTGGCGCGCAAGGCCCCCATCGCGCGGCCTGTCGCGTCGTATTGCGTGAGATCCGCCTCGGGCGGGAAGGGCGCACCGTCGGGGGTCACGTATTCGCCCAGCTTTGATTTCAGTTGGCAGTTGAACAGTGTCACAATGCGGCCCCCCCCATCGGGATACGCGCCTTGAGGATCGGGCGGGACAACCGGCGCAAGGTGAACGCGCCCGCGTCGCCGTCCGATCCGCGCAATGCGCCGAACGGTATCACCAAAGGTGTGCCCAGATCCTGAATGATCTCGGGCTCTTCGGCACAGCCGTTGCGCGACAGGATCGCCAAGCCGGGGCGGCGGTCGCCCGGCAGACCGGTGTCGGCGGCATTGGGCGCAAACGCAAGTGCCGCGTCGTCGTAGGGCGTGATTTTCAGCCGGTCGAAGATCACCTTGCGATGGTAGCGTTTGGACCGGTCGGGCACCGAGGCGGCATTCAGGATGCGCGCGGTCGGAGGCCTCAGTGATCACGCCCAGGAGCGCCTCTTCCTCGAAGATCTCCTGAAACCCAACCACATCGGCGTTCATCGACAGCAACTGATCGGCCAGCCAATCCTCTTTCCAGGCGTATTCCTCGGGGGTGTAGCTTTGGAAACGGTAATATTCGCTGTCCGGCCCGATCAGGTTCTTGACGTTGAAGCTGGCGATGGTGGCGTGGGTCATGGGCGGGTCTCTGACAGGATATTGGCAAAGGCGACTGCGTCGACGTTGCCGCCTGAAACGGTGACGATGACGGTTTCTGCCTCCAGGGATGCGCCGTGAAAGAGCGCTGCGGCCAAGGCAACCGCGCCGCCGGGTTCCGCAACGATGCGCAGCCGTTCGAACGCGTGGACCATGGCGCGGCAGGCGTCGTCTTCGGTCACCACAAGGCCCGCGCCGCAATGGCGGTGCAGGATGGGAAAGGTGATGTCGCCGGGCTGGCGCGTCAGGATGGCGTCGCACAGGCCCTTTTCGGGGCCGCTGTTGGCCACGATCTGCCCGGCGGCCAATGAGCGGGCCACATCGTCGAAGCCTTCGGGTTCAACCGGATGCACGCGCATATCCGGCGCGCGATGCGCCAGCGCAAGTGCCACACCCGAGGTCAGCCCGCCCCCACCGCAACAGACCAGCACCTGCGCCCGGGTGACGCCCAGTTCGGCGGCCTGTTCGGCGATCTCGAGCCCGCAGGTGCCCTGGCCCGCGATCACCTGCGGCTCGTCGAAGGGTTTGATCAGGGTCAGCCCGCGATCCTGCGCCAGATCCTGTCCCAGCGCATTGCGGTCCTGTGTGGCGCGGTCATAAAGCACCACTTCGGCACCGAGCGCGCGGGTGTTGGCGATCTTCACCGCGGGGGCGTCGAGGGGCATGACGATCACCGCAGAGGTCTCGTGCTGCGCGGCGGCCAGCGCCACGCCTTGCGCGTGATTGCCGCTGGAATAGGCGATCACGCCGCGCTTGCGCTGCGCAGGCTCCATCGCCGACAGTGCCGACCAGCCACCGCGATATTTGAAACTTCCCGTGTGTTGCAGGCATTCCGCCTTGATCAGCACGCGGCGCCCCGCGATCTTGTCCAGAAACGGCGACGACAGCAGAGGCGTGCGGCGCACATGGCCTGTGCCGCGCTGGGCTGCGGCCTCGATCATGTCGATATTCATGTCATGTCCTTCAGCCAGGCTTGCAGGCAGGCCAGTGCCTCGGGTTCGTCCAGAAACGGGATGTGGCCTCTGTCAGGGACAATGGCCACGTGCATGTCAGGGCGACGTCTTTGCATCTCACGCAGCGTCTCAGGCGTCAGCAGATCGGAATTGGCACCCCGGATCGTGGCCAGCGGCAGGCCCGCAAAGGCATCGAATTGCGCCCAAAGGTCGGGCGGGTTTTCGGGGCGGTTGTTCAGGACGGCGTCGCGCAGCGCAGGGTCGTAGGTGATGCGTAGTCCGTCAGGGGTCTGGGTATAATGCAAGGCGACCTCGGCCTGCCACCGCGTGCGCGGCACGTTCGCGAACCCGGCCATGAGGGCTGCGCGCTTCTCGACAGCCTCATCGGCGGTTTGCCACGACGGATTGCGGCCCAGATAGCTGACAATCGCCTCAAGGCCCGCGGGCGCCAGATCGGGCCCGATGTCATTGAGCGCCACGCCGATCAGACGATCCTTGTGAGTCTGCGCCAGCTCCATCGCGATCAGCCCGCCGCGCGAGGTGCCGAGGATTGCGGCACGCTCCAGCCCCAGATGGTCGAGCAGCTCCAGCGCATCGTTGCCTTCGCGCGGGATCGTATAGCGCGACGCGTCGCCCCAGTCGGATTGCCCGCGCCCCCGGTAATCGAGCCGGATCAGCCGAACGCCCGTCAGATGCGGTGCCACATAGTCAAAGTCGCGCCCGGTGCGCGTCAACCCGGACAGGCACAGCAACGGCAGGCCCGCGCCCTGATCGGTATAATGCAGCGACAGCCCGTCGGATGTGGTGAACTTCATGGCGCGACACCCGCCAGCGCCGGAACTCCGGTCAGGTCGGGCAATACATGGGCAGGCCGCCAGGGCAGGTTGTCCATCGGCTCGGCCGCACGGTTGACCCAGGCTGTCTGGAATCCGTAGCCGGTGGCGCAGGCGGCGTCCCAGCCGTTCGACGACACGTAGAGCACTTCGCCTGCGTCGCAGCCCATCTGCTGGCCCACCAGATCGTAAACCGCAGCGGCGGGTTTGAAGATGCCCACGCTGTCGACCGACAGGACCGCATCCAGCAATTCCTCGATCCCGGCAGAGGCGACGGCGCCGGTCAGCATATCCATCGACCCGTTCGACAGGATCGCAGTGCGCAGCCCTGCGGTTTTGAGCGTCGCCAGCACGTCTGGCACGTCCGGATAGGCGTCCAGCGCCCAATAGAGCGCCAGCAGGCGTTCGCGCAATTCGGTATCGTCCAATCCATGCCGGGCCAGCGCCCAGTCGAGCCCGTCCTGCGTGACCTGCCAGAAATCGCCCTGCGCCCCGGTGATGGCGCGCAGCCACGTATATTGCAGCTGCTTTTGCCGCCAAGCCTCGGCCACGCCTTGCCATTTGGCGGCAAAGGCCTCGCGCCCCGGCTCGGCTGCAGTGGCGCGGGCGGCTGCGGCGACATCGAACAACGTGCCGTAGGCGTCGAAGACACAGGTGGTCAGTTTCATGAAGTCACTTTCCTCAGGCTGCATGCAGGCTCGATACGGTGGCAGACTTGCATGGCGGGTGGACGGGGAAAAGCGAATAAATCCGTGCTATGGTGATGGGGCTTCAATGGGAGGAGGCCGAGATGACCGCAACACATGGAACCGTTCACTGGACCGAGCTGATGACCCGCGACGTGGCAGGCGCGCGCGCCTTTTACACCGCCACATGCGGCTGGGAATGGGACAAGATGCCGATGCCGGACGGCGGCGAATACCACACCGCTAAACTGGGCGATACATGGGTGGCGGGGGTGTTCGACATGACCACGATGCCGGGGTCCGAGGCGATGGCACCGCAATGGATGACGTATCTGGCGGTGGATGACGTGGATGCGACAGTGGCGGCCACCACGGCTGCGGGGGGGCATGTTTTGCAAGCGCCCTACGATGTGCCCGGCGTGGGCCGGATCGCGATGATCACCGACCCGGGCGGCGCGATGCTGGGGCTGATGACGCCGTCCTGAACGTCTGGGCCGGCGTAACGGTGCCCGGCGTATCGGTGTCCGGCGGGCGCGGCTCCGGGCCGATCGTGCGTTTTGGCCCGCAGGTCGAAAAATACCGCTCGAACGCGACAGGCCCCGCCAATCACCATCGCCACCGTGAACAACGGCGACATGTCCACCGGCATCGTCGCTGTTTCGTCTTCGGCGATCCGGCGCATAATGCCGACTTTGCCGAGGCTTTCGTCCGCCACCTGTGCGTGCTGCAATCGGGCGGCGTCGCAACCCTGCCGGGGCGCTACATCGGCCGGGCGAGATCAACGCGCACAGCGGCGTCATATCGGGTATCGTGGCCCCAAAAGGGGAGAGTGGCAGATGAAATGGGACGAATTCGCGCATTGGGGCAAGCATATCTCGGACTGGGCGGCGGACTATCATACGCATCTTGGCGACAAGCCCGTCAGGGCGCAGACCAGACCCGGTGAGATCGCCGCGCAACTGCCGCCAGAGCCGCCCGAAACCGGCGAGGCGATGGATGCGATCATGGCGGATTTCGAGACCATCGTGATGCCCGGGATGACGCATTGGCAGCACCCCCGGTTCTTTGCCTATTTCCCCGCCAATGCAGCCCCCCCGTCGATGCTGGCCGAGATGCTGGTGACCACGATCGCCGCGCAATGCATGCTGTGGCAGACCTCCCCTGCGGCGACCGAAGTCGAGACGGTGATGGTGGATTGGCTGCGTCAGGCGCTGGGGCTGGCCGAGGGCTATACCGGCGTCATTCAGGACAGCGCGTCGTCGGCCACGCTGTCGGCGGTGCTGACCATGCGCGAACGCGCGACGGGCTTTACCGGCAACCGCGACGGGATGTCGGGCAAGGGGCATCTGCGGATCTATTGCTCGGATCAGGTGCATTCCTCGATCGACCGGGCCGTTTGGGTCGCGGGGGTCGGGCAGGCCAACCTGGTCAAGATCCCCACCGCAGGTCCGCGGTTCGGGATGGATGTGCAGGCTTTGAAGATGGCCATCACGGCGGACCGCGCCGCAGGGCACATCCCGGCGGGGATCATCGCCATCACCGGCGGCACCAGCGTCGGGGCCTGCGACACGCTGGGCCCCATTCTGCAGGTGGCACAGGCCGAAGACCTGTATACGCATCTGGATGCCGCCTGGGCCGGGGCGGCGATGATCTGCCCCGAATTTCGGGCGGATTTCTGGGCCGATGTGGACGGGTTCGACAGCATCGTCTTTAACCCGCACAAATGGCTCGGCGCGCAGTTCGATTGCTCTGTGCAGTTTCTGCGCGACGTCGCACCGCAGTTGAACACGCTCAGGATAGAACCGGAATACCTCAAGACCACGGGCGACGCCGTCACCAATTATTCCGAATGGACGATCCCGCTGGGGCGGCGGTTTCGCGCGCTCAAGATCTGGTTCCTGATCCGGTCCTACGGGCTGGAGGGCTTGCGCCGCCGCATCCGTGACCATGTAGCATGGGCGGCAGAGCTGTGCGGGGCGCTGCGCGGCATCGACGGGTTTGAGATCGTGACAGAGCCGATCCTGAGCCTCTTTTCGTTCCGCTGTCCCGGCGGGGACAGCGATCAGCAGCGGTTTGTCGATGCGCTCAATGACGACGGGCAAATCTATGTCACGCAAGGCGCATTCAGGGGCCGCAGGATCATTCGCTTTCAGGTCGGTCAGTTCGACACGACCCGCGACGATGTGATGATGGCCCACAAGGTCATTCAGCAGGTCTGGGCGCAAATCCGGTAGACGCCGCCATACCCGACGCAATGGCCCCGAGCGCATTTGAGGTCTCAACCATTTCCCGACACGTTGATCGGGGGGCGCTTGCCGATGATGTCGGCGGCGCGGGCGGCGACGACACGATCGAAGGACGCGGGCGGCGGCGACATGGCCGTGGTCAACGACGGGGTCGACACCTTTGCGCCGGGCGACGTGAACGGCGACGGCACCGCGGATCTGAACATCCAGTTGACCGGCGTTCCAGGCCTGGACGCGCGCGACTTTGTCCTGTGACAAGGCTCCACCCCGCCTTGCGGTGCGGGATCGCGCGAAACGCAGGCGTGACGCGCGCGCCAGAACAGGCTAACGAGGCGCATAAATCAATCGAAAGTCCCTCATGCGCGATCAAGACCTGACCGAAGGCCCCATCTCGGGCCATTTCCGAACGCTTGCCGTGCCTGCGGCCATGGGGATGCTGTTTTCGACGCTCTATAACGTGGTCGACATCTTTTACGCCGGGCAATTGTCGACCGAGGCGCAGGCGGGGCTGGCCATCGGGTTTCAGGCGTTCTTCATCATGATTGCGGTGGGGATCGGCACCGGATCGGCGATGAGCGCGCTGGTCGGCAATGCACGTGGCCGCAAGAGCGATGCCGATGCGCGCCGCACCGCGATGCAGGGTCTGTCGTTTGCAATTGTGGCGGTGGGTGTTCTGCTGGTGGTGGGGGCCATCGGAGGGCCGCAGCTGATCGCGCTGGTGTCCGAGCCGGGCGGCTACCGCGATGCGGCCAACGGCTATTTCTTCTGGCTTTTGGCGGCGCTGCCCGGATTTGTGGTGGCCTATGCGGCCAACGGCATCTTGCAGGCGCATGGCGACAGCGTCACGATGCAGCGTGCGATGATGGCGGCGTTCGTGGCCAATATCGGTCTGAACCCGCTGTTTATGTATGGTATTCCGGAGCTGGTGCCGGGTCTGGGTTTCAACGGGATCGCGCTTTCCACGGTCGTCTCGCAGACCGGGGTGATGGTCTTCGTGCTGCGCGCGGTGCTGAACCTTCGGGTCATCAAGGGCGCGCAGCTGACCGAACTGACGCCCAAAGCCGCCGATTACCGTGAGATTTTCTGGCAGATGATCCCCACGTCCTCGGCGTTGATCTTGATGTTCGTCTCGGGCTTTGTGGTGCAATTCGCGCTCAAGGATTTTGGCGAACACGCCATTGCCGCCTACGGCATCGCGCTGCGGATCGAGCAGATCCTGCTGTTGCCGGTGCTGGGCATGACCGGCGCGCTGCTGCCCATTGCGGCGCAGAATTTCGGAGCCGGAGACTTCGCGCGGGTGCGCGAGGCGGTGTGGTTTTGCTGGAAGCTGGGCTTGGTCTTGACCGTCGGCGCGGCCCCGGTCCTGTGGTTCGGCGGCGGTGCGGCGATGTCGTTTTTCACCGACGACCAGCAGGTGATCGCGGTGGGTGTCAGCTATCTGCGCGTCGACAGCTTTCTGTTCGTCCTTTACATGATGCTGTTTTCGATCAATTCGCTGCTTCAGGCGCTCAAGCGGCCGGTGTGGACGCTGTGGATCTCGATCTACCGACAGGGCTTTGGCGTCGCGTTCTTTGTTTGGCTTCTGGTGGGCGTGATCGGTATGGATGTCTGGGGTGTCTGGCTGGGCATCGGGCTGGCGGTCAGCTCCGGCTGGGTGATCGCATTGGTCGTTGCGTTCCGCGTGGCGCAGCAGGAAATCGGCGGTCTGCGCGCGGGGCCGTCGCCCGTCACCGCGCGGTAGCCTTTGCGACAGGCGGCAGGAATCTCAGGGGTTGGAATGAACACATTGAGCGCAGTCATTTTCGATCTGGACGGCACGCTGATCGACAGCGCGCCTGACCTGCGCGCGGCGGTGAACGTGGCGCTGGCCGGTCTGGGCCGCACGCCGCTGGACCTGAGCATTATCGTGTCTTTTGTCGGCAACGGGGTCGAGGCGCTGGTCGAGCGGAGCCTGATTGCCACGGGCGGCTCTGACCCTGACCTGCATGCGCAGGCGCTTGGGCTCTTTTTGCAGGCTTATGAGGTGGACAGAGCAACCCTGACGCAGGTCTACCCCGGCGTCATGCCCTGTCTGGACCACCTGCGCGCGCAGGGCATCCGGCTGGGCCTGTGCACCAACAAACCCCAGGACCTCGCGGAGGAGATCTGTGCGGCACTGGGCCTGGGTCCGTATTTCGACGCGCTGCACGGCGCACGGGCAGGGGTGCCGAAAAAGCCCGACCCCGCGTCCCTGCTGGCCTGCATCGCGGATATGCAAGGCGATGCGCAAAGAACGCTTTATGTCGGCGACAGCGCGGTGGATCATGCAACCGCCAGGAATTCAGGCGTGCGGTTTGCCCTGTTCACGGGCGGATATCTGAACGACCCGCTGGACGCACCTGCGCCTGCCCTGCGTTTTGACGCATGGACGCAGGGCTGGCTGGAGGGGCTTTAGGCAAGATTCCTTTTGCCCTTCCGACCGTTCCGCCCTAGCGTCTCTGGCAGGGAGGATACCATATGAAAATCATGACAACTCTGCTGTCCGGTGCCGCGTTGACGGTCACCATGTCGTTTGCCGGCCCGGTCGCGGCGCAGGATTGCCCGCGCGGCGATCTGGATACGCGCTATTGCGATGTGGACGGCGATCTGATCGCCGACACGCCCACCGATCCCGCCGATCAGGTGGACCCCGATACGCTGATCTTCGCCTATACACCCGTCGAGGATCCGGCGGTCTACAAAGAGGCATGGGCCGATTTTCTGACCCATCTCGAGGCGGCGACAGGCAAGGACGTCGCCTTTTTCCCGGTGCAGAACAACGCCGCCCAGATCGAGGCGATGCGCTCGGGCCGGCTGCATATCGCGGGCTTCAACACCGGATCGAACCCGCTTGCGGTGAATTGCGCAGGCTTCAACCCGTTCACCATCATGGCAGCCGCGGACGGCAGCTTTGGCTATGAGATGGAGATTATCACCTATCCCGGTTCGGGCATTGAAACCGTCGAGGATATCCGCGGCAAGCAGCTGGCCTTTACTTCGCCCACGTCGAATTCGGGCTTCAAGGCGCCTTCCGCGATCCTGAAGGGCGATTTCGACATGCTGCCGGACCGTGATTTCGAGCCGGTGTTCTCGGGCAAGCACGACAATTCGATCCTCGGCGTGGCCAACAAGGATTATCTGGCCGCCTCGATCGCGAATTCCGTCAAGTCGCGGATGCTCAGCCGCGACGTCGTCACCGCGGATCAGTTCGTGACGCTCTACACCTCGCAGACCTTTCCGACCACGGGCTACGGCACGGCGCACAACCTGACGCCCGAGCTCAAGGAGAACATCCGAAACGCCTTCTTCAGTTTCGACTGGAAAGGCTCCTCGCTGGAGACGGAGTTCGGGAAATCGAACGAAGGCCAGTTCCTCGAGATGAACTACAAGGATTTCTGGGAGGTAATTCGCAAGATCGATACCGCAAACGGCGTCAGCTATTCCTGCGAATAAATCCGGTGGGGCGGGCCTGAACGGGTCCGCCCCGTCCAATTATAAAAGACGTCGGGGGGCATGGTGATGCTGCGGCTGGACAAGCTGGTAAAAACCTACAAGACCGGGGATCAGGCGCTCAAATCCGTCAGCCTCGAGATCCCCGAAGGTCAGGTTCTGGCCCTGATCGGCCCCTCTGGTGCGGGCAAATCGACGCTGATCCGCTGCATCAACCGATTGGTCGAGCCGACGTCGGGCAAGGTGTATCTTGGCAATGTCGAACTGACCGGGCTGTCATCGGGCGCGCTGCGCCGGGAACGGCGACGCATGGGCATGATCTTTCAGGAATATGCGCTGGTCGAACGGCTGAGCGTGATGGAGAACGTGCTGTCGGGGCGGCTGGGCTATGTCGGCTTCTGGCGGTCGTTCCTGCGCCGCTTTCCGCAATCGGATGTGGACGAGGCGTTTCGCCTGCTCGACCGTGTGGGCCTTGCGCATATGGCCGACAAGCGCGCCGATGAGCTTTCGGGCGGGCAGCGCCAGCGGGTCGGCATCTGCCGCGCGCTGATCCAGAACCCTGCGCTGTTGCTGGTGGACGAGCCGACGGCGTCGCTCGACCCCAAGACATCGCGCCAGATCATGCGGCTGATCTGCGAGCTCTGCCGCGAACGCGGGCTGGCCGCGATCATCAACATTCACGACGTCGCACTGGCGCAGATGTTCGTGCAGCGCGTCGTCGGGTTGCGCGTGGGCGCCATCGAATTCGACGGGCCGCCCGACGCGCTGACCCCTGACGTGCTGACCACGATCTACGGCGAGGAAGACTGGGAAGCGACCATCGAGGCGGTCGAAGACGACGATATCGAGGCCGCCGAATGAGCAGCCCCGACTTCGATCTCGACGCCCGCCTTGGCAAGCCGTGGAAAAAGCCGCCTTTCGTGCAGCGCCCGTGGTTGCGATACACGCTCTGGATGGGGTTCGTCGCCTATCTGATCGCTGCCTGGATGACGATCGAGGTCGACTGGGCCCGCGTCTATGCGGGGCTTGAACGGGGTCAGAAATTCGTGCTCGCCTTCACGTCACCCGATTTCACCACCCGGTCGTCCGATATCTACGGCGGCATGCTGGAAAGCATCGTCATGACCGTCGCGGCCTCGGTCGTGGGCATCATCATCTCGATCCCCATCGCGCTGGGGGCGGCGCGCAACGTGGCCCCCTTGCCGGTCTATCTGATCTGCCGGGGCATCATCGCGATCAGCCGCGCGTTGCAGGAAATCATCGTGGCGATCCTGCTGGTGGCGATATTCGGCTTTGGCCCGCTGGCGGGGTTCCTGACGCTCAGCTTTGCGACCATCGGTTTTTTGTCGAAACTGCTGGCCGAGGATATCGAATCGATGGACCGCGTGCAGGCCGAGGCGATAAAAGCGTCGGGCGCGCGCTGGACGCAATGGATCAATTACGGCGTGCAGCCACAGGTCATGCCGCGCCTCATCGGCCTGTCGATCTACCGTGTCGATATCAATTTCCGCGAAAGTGCCATTCTGGGCCTCGTCGGCGCAGGCGGCATCGGGGCCACGCTCAACACCGCGTTCGACCGGTATGAATACGACACGGCGGCGGCGATCCTGATCCTGATCATCGTCATCGTGATGGCGCTCGAATATATCTCGGGCTTCGTCCGGGCGCGGGTGCAATAATGCCGATTCACGACACCGATGGGCTGAAAACATGGCAGCGCCGGACCGGCCGCGAAAGCCTGTCGCACTGGATCATGTGGTTGATCGGCGTGGCGATATTCGCCTGGTGCTGGCAGCAGATCTCGGCCTCGACCACGTGGTTTTTCGTCTGGGACGCGCCGCGCATCGCCAATGACATCTGGACCCGCGCCACGCCGCCGCGCTGGGAATACATCACCCAGCTGGGTGAACCGATCTGGGACACGCTCAACATCGCCACGCTGGGGACGATCATCGCGCTATTCCTTGCGGTGCCGGTGGCCTTTCTGGCGGCGCGCAACACCACGCCGTCGACGCTGTTCATCAGGCCCATCGCTTTGCTCATCATCGTGTCGACCCGCTCGATCAACTCGCTGATCTGGGCGCTGCTCCTGATCGCCATCATCGGGCCGGGGGTATTCGCGGGGGTCATAGCCATCGCCATCCGCTCCATCGGGTTCTGTGCCAAGCTGCTGTATGAGGCGATCGAAGAAATCGACCAGGCCCAGGTCGAGGCGATCACCGCCACGGGCGCCTCGCGCATGCAGGTCATGGCGTTTGGCATCGTGCCACAGATCATGCCGGCCTTCGCGGGCATCGCGGTGTTCCGCTGGGACATCAACATCCGCGAAAGCACGGTTCTGGGGCTGGTGGGCGCGGGCGGCATCGGCCTGCAGCTGTCGGCCTCGCTCAACGTGCTGGCCTGGCCGCAGGTGTCGCTGATCCTGCTGGTGATCCTGCTTGCCGTGGTGATCTCCGAATGGGTGTCGGCCAAGGTGCGGGGCGCGATCATCTGACCGGGGGCAGGGTCGCCGCAAGTATCGCCGCATCCGCGAACGAGCCCGACCGGATGCGCGCCCTGCGTGCTACCCCCCGAGCAGCCGCGCGATCTCGACCTTGACCGCTTCGCGCAGCGGGGCCGTTGCAGTCAGGATGTCGGAGACTTTCAGAAAGTCGAGCGACCGAAACCCCTTGACCGACGGGCGCAGCAGCACGGTCTGCGGATATTCCCGCGCCATGCTGCGGACGATGGATTGCTGCATGATCTGGCTGGAGGCATACATCACGTCGATCTTGCTGGGCCGGACATCCGCCGCGCCGCTGGTGCCGCCCGACGCGTCGATGGCGATGACCGCATCCGCCTGATTCTGCACGATATTCAGCGGGCAGGGGTTGGTGGACGAGCCGTCGATATAATACCTGTCGCCGACCCGGACCGGCAAGAACACCGCCGGCATCGCAGCCGAGGCCGCCAGCACGCCGGTCAGCGGGCCCGACGTGAACACGGTGTCGGATTCGCCGTAATAATCGGTGGCCACGGCATGCAGCGGCAAGGTCAGGTCTTCGAACGTGGCGGGAATGGCGGCGGGCAGAAAGACCGACAGGATCGATTCGAGGTTCAGCTCACCCAGCCGCAGGCCGCCGTCGGCGAAGAAATCCTTGATGCTGCTGGGGCGCACCTGAAACGCCTTGGTGATCAGGCGCTTGCGGTCCTCGAGGCTGTGGCGCACATAGGTCTCGACCGCATCGCCCGTCATGCCCGCGCAATAGCCCGCACCGATGATGGCCCCGATCGAGGTGCCGGCGATCAACGTCGGTCTGACGCCCAGATCGTCGAAGGCCTGAAGCGCGTGAATATGCGCGATGCCCCGTGCGCCGCCTGCGCCCAGAACCAGTGCGATTGTCGTCATTGATCCGCTCCTGTCACCCGGGCTGCGCTGCGCCATATGATACCCGGTTTTGCGCGGCGCATGAAAGCGCCCATCACAATTCGATCCAGGTCGGCAACCCGGGTGCGCATCGGGCCCGCAGCCTGTCCGGTCGTTTGACCGTGAAAGACCGCCCCAATCGCGCTATAGAGATCTCAGCTTGACGGAGGTGCCGCAATGAACCCGCTGATCGACGGCCTGCAATATGCCAATTGGTCGGAAAAGATCTTTGCCCAGATGCGCACCGGGGGCGTGGATGCGGTGCATGTCACCATCACTTATCACGAGACGTTCCGCGAAACGGTGCTGAACATCGAGCAATGGAACCGCTGGTTCGAGATGTATCCCGACCTGATCTTTCAGGGGCGCGCGGCGGCGGATGTCCAGCTTGCCCGCGACACATCCCGCACCGCGATCTTTTTCGGGTCGCAGAACCCGTCCTGCATCGAGGACGACATCGGTCTGGTCGAGGTGCTGCACAGTTTGGGTCTGCGCTTCATGCAGTTGACATATAACAATCAATCCCTGCTGGCGACGGGTTGTTACGAGGCGCATGACAGCGGTCTGACCCGCATGGGCCGCGCCGTGGTAGCCGAGATGAACCGCGTCGGCATGGTGGTCGACATGAGCCATTCCGCCGAACGCTCGACCTTTGAAGCCATCGAGCAGTCCACCCGGCCCATCACCATCAGCCACGCCAATCCGCTCAGCTGGCACGCGGCGCGGCGCAACAAATCCGACGATCTGCTGCGGGCTTTGGGGCAAAGCGGCGGGGTGTTGGGGCTGTCGGTGTACCCCCATCACCTGAAAAACGGCAGCGCCTGCACCTTGCAAGCCTTCTGCGATATGGCGGCGCGGGCGGTCGATCTGGTGGGGCCGCAGGGCGTCGGCATCGGCACCGATCTGTGTCAGGACCAGCCCGACAGCATCGTGGACTGGATGCGCATGGGCCGCTGGACCAAGGCCATGGATTACGGCGAAGGCAGCGCCGCGGCCCCCGGTTTCCCGCCGATGCCCGATTGGTTCCACGACAACCGCGATCTCGGCCAGATCCGTGCGGGGCTGGCCAATACGGGCATGGACGCCGCAATGGTCGACGGGCTGATGGGCGGCAACTGGCACCGGTTTTTCGAACAGAGCTTCAGGCCGCAGGGACAGGCCAAACCCCTCGCGGTGGGGCAGGCTCTGCGTCAGGCTGATCCTGAGGCCCCGGTGATGCGATCAGACAGGACCCTGCGATGACCCGACCCGGACCGATGCCAGACGCGCAGATCGCGCCGTTCTACCGCCCGACGTCGCAGGTGATGCGGCTGGCGCGCATGGGGTCGAGCCACCCGACGCGCCTGTCGTTCCTGCGTGTCATGCTGCGGCGGTTGCAGGCCGGGGATTGGCACTGCGACCGCCCGGTCTGGGAGATGGATGGCAATGGTGTGGGCCATGCGGTTTACCGCGTGCAACGCGCAGGCCAAATCTACTGCCTTGTGGCCTTTGCCCGTGATCTGCCCGATGACATGCGCTCGGACCGGGTGATCGCGACCGCGTGGGATGCGACCTTCGTGCTGTGCGACGGCATGCCCAATCCGCAGGATATCGAACGGCTGCGCGCCAATGTTCCCTTGCAGGAGGCCGGGCGCATCACGGCGCGCGAATTGACACTGGCGCGGGCAAACCGGTCTGTGCGGCTCTTTGCGCATGTGGTGGCGGCGCTGGCCGAGGGGGTGCAGCCCGACCCCGAAGAGATCGCCGCTGTCGGATATCTGATGCGCACCACGGCCGTCTACGGTTCTGGAAAATTCGGGGCGGCTGACCGAGCCCGCATCGCCGCGCGGCCCGAACTGACCGGACCGTTTCAGGCCGAAATGCTGAGCGTCTGGCTGATCCGGGCCTTTACCGTGGATATCGTCGAGCATATGGCGCAGGCGCGGGGCGGTGCGCGGGCGGTGCGGCTGGACCGGGCAATCCGGCGCGGGCTGGGCGTGGGCAATTCGACGGGGCTTGGCATGGCGCCTTTCGTGGTGCGTCACCCGATCCTGCTCAACAACTGGATGATGGCGCGCGAAGCGGCGCTGGCGCGGGTCCGGGCCTTGCCCGATGCGACAGATGCGTCTGCGGCGGCGCTGCGGCACGCACTTGCTGCGGCGGTCGAGAATGCCCGGCTCTGGCGGTCGGAGCATCCGGTGCAACTGGCCAGGCTGGCGGATCTGCGCCACGACCTTCGTCTTGTCGCGCATCGGCTAAAGACATGGGACAGGGACGCGCCGCGGCCTTGGGATGCGCTTTGGCATTGGGGGGCCAGGGCGTTGTCGGTCGAGGGGCAAGAGGCGCTTTTGGCCATGATGCTGGAGCCGCACGGCGACCTGATCGACGATCTGGCCGACACCATGGGCGCGAATGAGGACGCGGCGTTTCAGCTCGACGGGGCGATGAGCATGGATGCGTTGCGCGACATCCTTGCGCGTCACTACGATTGGGCGCTGCGCATTGATTTCGACCGGCCCGAGAACGTCGCCCGGTTCTGGTATGTCTCCGAGGAAAAGCTGGAACCGCGTCTGGGCGAACGCGCACAGGACGCGGGTGCGGCGCGCGAGCAGCCCTTGTGCATTGCCCGGCTGGCCGCCGATCTGGCCCGAACCACGACGGATTATGCAGGCAATGTGCCGGTGGCCACGCTGCTGCTGGCCCATCCCGAGCACCGGTTGATGGTGCGGCGCGCGCAGATGGCGGCGCATCATCCCTACGGCGAAATCCGCGACAACCTGATCGGTGCGGATATGCTGCCCGTTGATCTGATGCGCTGCAAGCTGGCGTTTTTCGGGGCGGACAGGTTTGATCCGCGCTCTGACCGCTGGGTGCGGATCAGCCTGTTTCAGGGCGCGCCGTTTCCGGACGAGATCGGATCTGGCGGCGTGCCATGACGCACGGCCCCCGCGACCGGACCCGAGGCGATTCCGCGCCGTTCTTTGCGGGGGATGACGCGGCGATCCTGTCGCAAAACGAGGTTGCAGCGCTCTGCATGAAGGCCGCACGGGGTGCGGGTATGAGCTGGGGGCTGGCCGAAGAGACAGGCTTTGCCGCCGCCTGGCTGACGGCGCGGGGCATCGACGGACCGCGTCATCTGGCGGATCATCTGATGGCGGCACAGCACCGCGCGTGGCCCGATCTGTGCCCCGATCTGTGTCCTGTGGTGGCCCCTGTCGTGACCCCCGGCGCAGGGTCGGATGCAGGGTCGGATGCAGGGTCTGATGCAGGATCTGGCACATGGGCCGCGCGCAGCCTTGGTGCGCTTTGCCCCATCGCTTTGGGGGCCACGCTGAGCGATCATGCGGCGCTGCCGGTGGGGCTTGGCACCGGGCCGATCCGCACAGGCCCGGTCGACCATCCGGTGCTGCTATGTCCCTTCCTGAGTGCGATCGCGGCAGCCCTTGGCCAGGTTGTGATGCTGGAGTGGGACCGGGGTGCGACGGCATTCCATGCGGGCGGCGCGGTCAACCCGCTGGCGCTTCTGGCGCTCGAAGGGCGCATGGGCGCGGTGCTGAACCTGTCGCTGCGACCCGGTCGCGCCAAGGCGCAGCGCACCGCCGCACCGCCGGCCACCGGAGCCAGGACGGATGCGGCGACGGTGGCCGTGCTCAACGCGCTGGCGCTGCGCACGACCGTGCCCGCCTCGGACGCCTCGCGCGCAGGCGCAGGTGCGGCGATGACCGACAACGATTGATCGCGGCCATGCCCGCCGCAATGTGCTGTCAGAGCGACGCGGTGATGCCCCCGTCCACGAACAGGCAATGCCCGTTGACAAATGTCGATGCCTCGGAATTGACGAAGATGCACGCGCCGACAAGCTTTTCGACGCGGCCCCAGCGGCCAGCGGGGGTGCGTTTGGCCAGCCAGTCGGTGAAATCGGGGTCCGCGACCAGCGCGGCATTCAAAGGCGTGTCGAAATAGCCTGGTGCCAGCGCGTTGCAGGTCAGGCCGTGCCTGGCCCAGTCGGTCGCCATGCCCTTGGTCAGGTTGGCCACAGCGCCTTTGGTGGCAGTATAAGGCGCGATGCCGGGGCGGGCGAGGGCGGTCTGGACCGATGCGATATTCACGACCTTGCCCGCGCCGCGCGCGATCATGTGGCGCGCGCGGGGCATGGCCCACGTGAAAGACCGAGGCCACGTTGGTCTGCAACAGCCGCTCGAACGCATCCGCCGGGAAATCCTCTGGCGGGGCACGGTGCTGCGTGCCTGCATTGCTGACCAGAATGTCGATGGCGCCCGTCGTGGCCTCGAACCCGTCGACGGCCTTGCGCACGGCGTTGTGATCAGTCACGTCGAAGGCCAGCGCCTCGACCGCAGCACCTTCGTCGCGCAAGGCGACCGCCGCCGGCTCCAGCTTGGCCGCGTCGCGTCCGTTCAGCACGATGCGCGCGCCTGCGGCGGCCATTCCGCGTGCGAGGGCAAAGCCTATCCCCTGCGAAGACCCGATGATCAGCGCGCGCTTGTCGGTCAGATCGAATAATGCCGCGCTCATGCTTTGGGTCCTTTTCGCTGCGACAAGCGGTGGCCCCTTTGGTCATGTGATTGCCACCATCCGTCAACCCGCGCGGAGCGTCGCCCCATGAAAGCCGCCATGAAAGTCGCCATGAAATCCATCGTCAATCACGGCCCTCGCGATCTGCGCATCGGAGAACAGGCGGTCACGCCCCCCGGCCCGGGCGAGGTGCAGATTACCATGGCGGCAGGCGGCATCCGCGGATCGGACTTGCATTATTACAACCACGGCGCGTTCGGCACGGTGCGGCTGCGCGAACCGATGGTGCCGAAGCGCAGCCGGGCGAGCACCGCGAGACGGCAAGATGTAATGCGATAACCACAATCTTGTGGTTGCAGAAAAACGGTGCGCGCAGGAATGCCATTGCAAAGCCAGCGCATTTGTTTGTTGTGCTTACAATTGATTGCAAGGACGGGCATGCCGACGTGCAATTGAAATAGGATAAAGCCTTTGCAAAACATCACCGCGAGGTGTCTTATCGGCTAATTCATTGAGAAAGTGAATTTTAGGCAGGCTACCTGGATACGGACACCATCCTGAATCCTGAACTTCGCCAAATTCATGGTAATCCCCCCATTTTTAACGGGGTGCATTCGTAGAACTTACGCGGCCATTTTCAGTTTCTGGGCGGGTGTGATGCCGCCGATGCCCATGTTGGGGCGGTCGTTGTTGTAAGTCCACAACCATTGTGTGGCGTGATCTTGCGCCTCCTCGATACTTTCGATGATGTATTGGTCCAGCCATTCGTGCCTGACGGTGCGGTTGTAGCGCTCGATATAGGCGTTCTGCTGTGGCTGTCTGGGTTGGATATGCTGGATGGTAACTCCATGTTTTTCAGCCCACTTCATCAGCTTTTCACTGATGTATTCAGGGCCATTATCAACCCAAATGGTCTTGGGTTTTCCGCGCCATTCGATGATGCGGTCAAGGCTCCGGATCACACGCTCGGCGGGTAAGGAAAAGTCGACCTCGATGCCAAGCCCCTCGCGGTTGAAGTCGTCCAGCACGTTCAGCAACCGAAAGGTACGACCATCCCCGAGGCGATCCGCCATGAAGTCCCCCTCTTGTCTTATGAATGAGGTGGCTCCTGTGCGAGATTGGAGCCACTGCCCGGCACGTCATTTATGACGGGCAGTGGCGGGGGTCGGACCGTTCCCCTCTTGGTCTTTGAGGACCGTTGCCGAG
>Ga0307981_1001118_pt1 | contig 25004 bp, 13 predicted proteins | sample OrgLakmetagen987_FD_201849 | JGI IMG/M metagenome (GOLD analysis project Ga0307981, IMG submission 201849) | Saline water microbial communities from Organic Lake, Antarctica - #987 | ecosystem: Environmental > Aquatic > Non-marine Saline and Alkaline > Saline | place: Antarctica: Organic Lake... | reverse complement strand
GCGCTTACCGAAGAACAAGCTCACGAAAAAATGGAAGCTTGGTTAAAGGAAAAAGAAGACAAAGTTTTTGCTAAAGGTCAAGAAGTTAGCCAATCTGCATCAGATGCTAAACAAAAAGCTCTAGATGCAGAAAAAGAGAAAAATGCAAAGCGTGAAGCTGATGCAAAAGCGCTAGAAGAAGAAGCTGCCGCTGCTGTTAAAGCTGAAGAAACTGCAAAAGCGGAGGAAGCTGCTAAGGCAGAAGAGCCTGCTGCAGAAGAAAGCGCTGAAGAAGAGAAAGAAGCTTAATTACCTATAACGATGACCAAAGATGATTGCTTTTATCTCGGTAAAATCGTTAGTAAATATAGTTTCAAGGGCGAGTTGCTTGTTAAGTTAGACACAGACGAACCCGAATCTTACCTCACAACGGAATCAATTTTGGTTGAACTAAACCGAAAATTGATTCCGTTTTTTATTGAACAGTCCAGTTTACATAAATCAACTCTATTACGTGTTCAATTAGAAGACGTAAATAATGAAGCAGATGCAGATGAATTGGTAGGACTATCTGTCTTTCTTCCTTTGAAAGCATTACCAGATTTAGCTGAAGATCAATTTTATTACCATGAAATAATTGGATATAAGGCCATTGACAATAAGTTTGGAAGCATAGGCATTATCACTGGAGTAAACGATAGTACACCTCAAGCTCTATTTGAAATTAAACACGAAAACGGAAAGGAAATCTTAATTCCTGTTAACGATTCATTTATTCAACAAATAGACAAACCCAACCAAACTTTCTATTTTCAAACTCCCGAAGGTTTAATTGAAATGTATTTAGAATAGTCGTTTTTATCTCTTAAAAACGAAAATTAGGATTTCAATTAATTCCTTTTTAGGCCGAAAATGCTTAAAAGTCTAAAAATTTAGGTCTTTTATTATAAAAAAATTTCTGTATTTAAATCTTTCTTTTACTTTCGCAACAGATTAATAATATAATGTCAAACAAAGTTTATTTCTGGAACTACTTTTATTTTGCTTTTTCAAGCGAGACAGGGGTGTTCTAAATAAATATGAACATAAATTTATTAAAGCCCCAGATATGGGGCTTTTTTTGTGCTTATGCAAAATCAAAAAATAGCCATACAAGGAATAGAAGGATCCAATCACCATAAAGTGATACGCGATTATTTTAATTTTGGAACTCAAGTAAAAGCCTGTGCAACATTTAGAGAGGTTGTAGATTCGTTGGTCAATACAGAAGTAGATGCCTCTTTAATGGCAATAGAAAATTCCATCGCAGGAAGTATTCTACCTAATTACCGCTTATTGATTGATGCACAATTGCAAATTACCCAAGAATTTTATTTGGATATTAGGCATCATTTGGTAGCCTTGCCTAATCAGACTATAGCAGAGATTACACAGGTAAAATCGCATCAAATGGCATTGCATCAGTGTGGAATGTTTTTCAGTAAACATCCACACATTCGTTTAGTTGAAGATGTAGACACTGCTCTACCTGCTAAACAAATTGCACTTCAACAAGAAAAAAACACCGCCGCTTTGGTTCCAGATGGGACGGCAGAACTGTATGGCTTACAAGTAATTCAACCCAATATTCAAGATGTAGATACCAATGAAACTCGCTTTGTTTTGTTAGAAAAACCGACGGATACAATACCTATTGACGCCAACAAAGCAACTTTACATTTTGAGCTGAAGCACGAAGAAGGAAGTTTAGCAGAAGTTTTAAGTAGCATGAAAAAATTCGGCATGAACCTAACCAAAATACAAAGTATACCAATTGCTCATCAAATTTGGAATTATGCATTTATTGTAGATGTGCTTTTTCAAGATATAAACAATTTCAAACAACTCATTCAAGTTCTAAAAACATCAACCGAAGTGGTTCAAGTTCTTGGATTATATAAAAGTGGTAGATTATGATTCAATTTTCAAACCGATTGGCTCAAACTGAAGAATACTACTTCAGCAAAAAATTGAAGGAAGTAAAAGCTCTAAAAGAAGCTGGTAAAAACATCATCAATTTAGGTATTGGAAGCCCAGATTTGGCTCCTCCTAAAGCGGTTTTTCAAGATTTTGAAATTGCTTTACAACAAGCAAATGCCTTTCAGTATCAAGCATATCGAGGAATAGATGCATTGCGGAATGCCTTGGTTCAGTTCTACTTAAACCATTATGCGGTTACCCTAGATGAGGAAGAAGAAGTGCTTCCGCTAATGGGTTCCAAAGAAGGAATTATGCTTACCTCCATGGCTTTTTTAAATGAAGGAGATGAAGTTTTAATCCCAAATCCGGGTTATCCAACTTACGCTGCCGTTACCAAATTACTCAATGCAGTACCAAAATTGTATAATTTAACTGAAGCTGAAAATTGGCATCCCAATCTAGCTGAATTGAAAAAAATGGATTTAAGCAAGGTGAAAATGATGTGGATAAATTATCCCAACATGCCAACAGGAGCAGATGCTGACCATCAAAGAATCCAAGAAATCATAGACTTTGCTCTAGCGAACGATATTTTGTTGATCAATGACAATCCGTACAGTATGATTTTAACCGAAAAGCCCTTTTCCATATTTCAACTTCAGAATGCACATCAAGTAGCTTTAGAGTTAAATTCAATGAGCAAAAGCTTCAACTTAGCAGGTTTTAGAACAGGCTTTTTAGTTGGAAATGCTTTGTTTGTAAATGCAGTCTTAAAAGTGAAAAGCAATATGGATAGTGGGATGTTTTTACCTATACAGCATACCGCTTCAAAAGTTTTACAACTGGATAAAAATTGGTTTTCAGCATTAAATTCAGTTTACAAAGAACGAAGAGAATGGATTTGGAAAATTGCAGACGAATTGCAGTTGAGTTATTCTAAAAAAAGTACAGGATTGTTTGTTTGGGCTAAGCTAAAAGGAGGAGAAAATGCAGAAAAATTAGCAGACCAACTTTTATACAATGCTGATATTTTTGTTACGCCAGGGAAAATTTTTGGCAGCCAAGGAGAAGCCTACTTACGTTTTTCACTTTGTGTAGGAATCAATGATTTGCAAATTTGCTTAGAACGGATTAAAAAGTTTAAAAACAAAAGCTTATGAAAGTAGCTAGTATTGGATTAGGTTTAATAGGAGGTTCTTTTGCACTGGCATTGCAAGAGCAGACACAAAACGTAGAAATTTGGGGAATAGACCAGAAAGAAGCCCATATAGAAGCTGCTCTAGCTAAGAAAATAATTCACCATAAAGGAAGTGAAAAAAACATTTCTCAATTCGATTTAATTGTGTTGAGTATTCCGGTAGATGCAGCAAGTCGGCTATTACCTAGTATCCTAGATAAAATTGAAAAACACACTTTAGTAGTAGATATGGGCTCTACCAAAAAGGACATCTGCAAAGCAGTAGAAATGCACCCTAAACGGAATCAGTTTTTGGCGATGCATCCTATAGCAGGTACAGAATTTTCTGGTCCTCAGGCTGCCTTTGCAAACCTGTTTACAAACGCCATGATGATTGTTTGCGAAGCAGAAAAAACGAAGGAAGAGCTAAAGAAAAAAGCATACAATATCTTACAAGAAATGAAGATGAAGCTTCATTTTATGTCTCCAGAAGAACATGATAAACATTTGGCCTATGTTTCGCATTTATCACACATCAGTTCATTTATGTTGGGCAAAACCGTATTGGACTTAGAAAAAAACGAAAGAGAAATTTTTAATTTAGCTGGGAGTGGATTTGCTTCAACTGTAAGATTAGCCAAGTCCAACCCCAAAACTTGGACGGCAATTTTCAAACAAAACAAAACTGAAGTCTTAACCAGTTTAAAAGAATATCAACAAAACTTAAAAGAATTTGAAAGGCTTTTGGAAGCCAACAAATTTTCAGAACTTGAAGATTTACTAGATTCCACTAGCCGTATAAAAGAAATATTAGCAAAAAAATAGTAAGATGGAAAACAGAAAAGAAATGAAGGGTTGGTTTACAAACTTAGGATTGAATCATCCTTTGGTAATTGCTGGACCTTGTAGTGCAGAAACCGAAGAGCAAGTGCTAAAAATTGCACATCAGTTAAAAGATACAGATACTAGTTTTTTACGTGCAGGGATTTGGAAACCAAGAACAAGACCTGGTAATTTTGAAGGCGTAGGCGCTATTGGATTAAAATGGTTACAAAGAGCTAAAGCAGAAACCGGGCTAAAAATAGCCACCGAAGTAGCCAACAAAAACCATGTAGAATTAGCCTTAAAAGCAGATGTAGATGTCTTATGGATTGGTGCAAGAAGTACAGTAAGTCCTTTTATTGTGCAAGATATTGCAGATGCGTTAAAGGGAACTGACAAAATAGTATTGGTTAAGAATCCCGTAAATCCAGATTTGCCCTTATGGCTAGGAGCAGTTGAGCGACTACATGATGCAGATATTAAAAATTTAGGGGTAATTCACCGTGGATTTTCTACTTACGAAAAAACCAAATATAGAAATAATCCAGAGTGGCAAATAGCGATTGATTTACAAAATGAATTTCCAGATTTACCTTTAATTTTAGACCCATCTCATATCGCTGGAAGAAGAGATTTGATTTTTGATATTTGCCAAACTGGTTTAGATTTAAACTACGACGGAATCATGGTAGAAACCCATTTTGACCCAGATAATGCTTGGAGTGATGCTAAGCAACAAATTACACCAACTGCCTTAGAAAAAATGACGGTAGATTTAAAAATCAGAAAGGAATTTACCCACGAAACAAAATTCTTGAATGAACTACAGGTTTTAAGAACCAAAATTGATGTAGTGGACAATCAGATTTTAGACATGCTTGGCAAAAGAATGCAGATTGCTGAACAAATCGGAGAGCTTAAGAAAAAGAATAACGTCGCCATTTTGCAAAAAGACCGATGGAACAATGTTTTGGAAAGTATGATTCAATTAGGAGAAGAAAAAAACCTGAGCAAAGACTTTATATCTAAGTTTTTAAAGGCTATTCACGAAGAATCCATCAAACATCAGCATGAAATTATCAGCAGATAATCAGCAAAGCTTAAAGTTTCATTAATTTCACTATTCGCTAAGTCCAAAACGAGCCTTAATGATAAGCTTGTTTTGTATTTTTGTAATTGAGTTAGAGTTGTTTGTCAGCTCGAGTAAACAAAATTGTTTTTTAAGAAAAACAATTTTATTTGTATCGAGAGCTATTGTTTATGATTAGGAAAATATCATATAACTTGGTAGTTTGGTTTTAGTTAGTTATTCTCGATACTTTTTCAACATCCTTATTGGCTGTTGAAAAAACTCGAACTGACAATGCTCTCGATACATCTCGACGAAACTGTCGGGACACTCGAACTGACAAAAATATTTATTATGCTAAAATTCTTTTCCAAATACAAACCCTTCGCCATTTTCATGCTGGTGCTTTCAGCAATTATCATCAGTTTGATTTACCGAGCTTTGAAAGTAGACCCAAAGTTGCCTATTTATCAGCCTGATATGGTTAATAAAGAACTAGTAGATACTTCGGTTCAATACATCCGTAAGTTTCATAAAATAGGAGATTTCAACTTAATTAATCAAAATGGAGACAGCATTACTCCAGCAAACTTTGAAGATAAGATTTATGTGGCTGATTTTTTCTTTACGACTTGCATGAACATTTGTATTCCAATGACAGAAAACATGAGAATTGTTCAAGATCATTTTATAAATGATGATGAAATTATGTTGTTGTCTCATACCGTAACCCCAGAAATAGATGATGTACCGCAATTGAGGAAGCATGCTGATAAAATGGGCTTAGTAGAAGGGAAATGGCACATGGTTACAGGCGATAAAAAACACATCTACGACTTGGCAAGAAAACATTATTTAGCTTCTAAAACAAATGGTGATGGTGGACCATACGATTTGGTTCATACTGAAAACTTTGTATTGGTAGATAAAGAAAAAAGAATACGAGGTACATACGATGGTACAAATGATGATGAAATTGAGAAACTCATCATAGATATTGAGATTTTGAAGTTGGAGTACAGGCACTGATTCTTAAACTCAACTGGCTCAATTTTTATAAATTTTGATTCTTTTTTGATCAGATTTATTTTCACTTCTTCTAACTTTTCAGTTTTTGAATCCGTATAGTTTTTATTTAGAGTAATCCTATTTCATTTTTTTGGATATTCTACTTTATCTTGTTTTTCAGCAATAGTAGCATCATTCCAATTATCTGTTCTAAATGAGGACACGGGTAAAAGGCTGGCATCAAACAAGGTTCCATCTACGTAGTTTCTCCATCCATATCTAACTGCTACTGGATTAGTAACCTTTTCGCTGGTAACTAAAATTGTTCTTCTATTTTCAATTTTTGCTTCTGCTGGATAAAAAACTTTGTCTTCGCCAGCAATTTCAAAATCGTTTAAAGTCTTATAGCTATACAACCCTAATTCTGCATTTTTAAATGTCAATGAAATACCATTATCTTGAATCACTAAAGAATCTAAAGTAGGTGATGCATATTTGACAGCTTTTATATCATAAGTTTGATTTAAAGCATTAAACAACAAACGGATTGCTACTTCTTTTTTTTGGGGTGGATGAATGAAATTTGCATCGCCAACATCCGTGGTAATGGCAATGCCTGAATTAGGAATTAAATCTACACATTCCAATTGTGCCTCTCGAATAAAAGCTGAGTTTTTGGGTGCGTCAACCATTTGGTTATTACCATAAGTGAAAGGGGCAATTTGAGCATAATAAAATGGGAAATCTCCAATTCCCCAGCGAGTTCTCCAATCTTTAACCATCGCGGGAAACAGGTTTTTATAGCCTTCTGGATCCAAACGGTTGGCCTCGCCTTGATACCATATAGCACCCTTTATTTTGTATGGAATAATGGGATGTAGCATGGCATTAAACAATGCAGTTGGTATTTTATTTGGCTTATCTTTTACGTCGACATCTTCTAAATTTATTGTTTGAAAATTGTTTAAGGATTATTTGCTCATCCAAGCTTGCACAGGGCTTGCGCCATAAGAAGTATTTATTAATCCAACAGGAACACCCAAAATTTCTTGAAGTTGATGGCCAAAAAAATAGGCAACTGCACTAAAATTGGCTGCGGTTTCTGGTGTAGATTGTACCCAACCTTTGTTGTCTTCAAAGTCTTGTAATGGTGTTTTAGAACCCGTTCTTCCCACTGTAAATAATCTTAAATTTGGATTATTGGCGTGTATTATTGCTTTAGTTGAACCAAAAATGGGTTGACCTGGATATCCTTTTAATTTCATCTCCATATTTGATTGACCAGAACACAACCAAACTTCACCGAATAAAATATTCTCTAACAAAATACTACTCGTCTTACTCTTTATTTGAATGGTTTGAGGCTCTTTTGAATCTGTAGTTTCTACAGCCATTTGCCATACGCCTTCGTTATTTGTTGTTACATCTATCTCTTTCTCGTTCCATGAAGTTTTGATGCTTATTTTTTCTGAAGATGCTGCCCAGCCCCAAAGATTTACCGTTGTATTTCGCTGCAAGACCATATCTGAAGACACGATGGCTGGTAACTTAACTTGTGCGCTTGCAGATAAGATAAAAATCAGATTTAGTAAAAAGTGTGTTTTGATTTTATTCAGTGTTTTCATAGTTATTCTTTTAGAACAAATTGTTCTTTAATAAGCGTATAAGATTGAATTTTGGTTATAATCACTAATTTTTATTTCTCAAACTTAGCTGGTTTTACATTTTTATATGGATCACCTCTGAGTTGATCAAATTCTTCTTTTAATTCTTCTAATTTGTCTGGATTAGATTGGGCTAAATTATTTTGTTGGGAAGGGTCATCTTTAAGATTGTAAAGTTGATAAGTGTCGTCATTGGCCGTTTCAATATTTTTACTTTCAAATACTTTTGGGCCATCATAGGGAGGAATCATTACCCAATCTCCTTTTTTATAGGCTGTTCTTGACATGGCTTCTATAACCATATTCTCTCTTCCTTTTGCGGATTTTCCCATAAATACGTCAAGAAGATTTTCACCATCTTCTGTTCTTAAATCACTACCAACCAAATTGGCAATAGAATTAAGCAAGTCTATTTGTGATACCAAAGCATCTGAAACCCTTGGTTTTATTTTGCCTTCCCAATAGGTAATAAACGGTACTCTTGAACCTGCTTCAAATAAACTGTACTTCCCACCTCTATAAATTCCAGAAGGTTTATGTTCTCCCAATTTTTCAACAGCTTCATCTTCATAACCATCGTCTAGTACAGGACCATTGTCGCTGGAGAAGACAATCAATGTGTTTTCTAATTGACCTTCTTCTTTTAAAGCTTTAATAAACTCACCAACCACCCAATCGGCTTCAGCAATAACATCACCTCTTGGTCCTAAACTTGTCTGCCCTTCAAAACGTGGGTGAGGTGTTCTTGGCACATGAGGTTGTTGCAAAGCATAATATAAAAAGAAGGGTGCTGCTTTTTCCTTTTGATCTCTTACGTAACTTTGGGCTTTTTCTAAAAAGTGGTCGGCCATATCAACATCAGACCATCTTGCCGCTTCGCCACCTGTCATGTGTCCTATTCTTGGCACACCATTGACGAGCGTATTATTATGTTGTTTATCGGCTTTCATGGTTACCAATTCGGGATGGTTATAGCCTGTTATTTCTCCTTCAAATTCGTTATCGTAATCTATTTTGATAGGATCATTTGGGTCAAGATTGACTACCTGGCCGTCTTCGAGGTAAACCGTTGGCACTCTATCTTGTGTAGCAGCCATAATGTAGCTGTAGTCAAATCCAACTTCGTTTGGCCCTGGTTTTACCTCTTCGTTCCAATTGACATTTCCTAAACCTAAGCCCAAGTGCCATTTTCCGACTACCGCTGTTTGATATCCTTCTTGTTTAAGCATCTTTGGAATGGTTGTTTGAGTAGTATCAATAATCAATGGGGCTGTGCCAGGTAAAATGGCTGCGTCTTCGTTTCGCCATGGATACGAACCGGTAAGGATGGCATATCGGCTCGGCGTACAGGTAGCTGAGCTAGCATAAGCTTTGGTGAACTTTACGCCACCATCGGCAAGCTTATCGATGTTTGGGGTTTGTATTTCTGTGGCACCATACGCACTTATGTCGCCATAGCCTAAATCGTCCATATAGATAAAAACGATGTTGGGTTTAGGTTTTTCAGGTTCAACCGAAGGTTTTTGTTTGGTTTCATTTTCACACGAAAGTATGATTAGAATAAGTGGTAAAAATTTAATAAATCTCATATCGGTTGTTTTAAATTTTGATAAAATATTATTATTTGGTTTACAAATAGGTTGAATATTTTTTAGCATCTATTTGTTGAAATCTATTACGATTTCCTTAATTTCTCAATATATTTTCCTGGGGTCATCCCTTTTTCTTTTTTAAATAACACATTGAAGTGGGCGTAGCTAGTAATACCCACCGCATCCATAGCTTCTTGAACTCGATCACAACCGGTATCAAACATTTTAATGGCGTTTTCTATTTTAACAGAATTAATAAAAGCTGTTGATGTTAGACCTATCAATGATTTTAGTTTTCTATGTAATTGCATCCTGCTCATATTCAATTCTTCAGATAAGACCTCAACTGAAAAATCAGGCTCTGATATTTTTTTTGATACAATTTCTTTAGCCTTTTGCACAAATTTTTGGTCATAAGATATATAATGATTTTCTGTTTTTTTTACAGAACCATCTAATAAATGTTGCCTGAAATTATTTCTTGTTTCTAAAATATTTTTCACTTTTTGAAGTAGTTGAGCGGTGTTAAAAGGTTTAGCAACATAATCCCAAGCACCAACTTGAAGTCCCTTGATGCTGAATTCTTCACCGGTTTTTGCGGTTAACATCAATATGGGTATGTGAGAAATTAAAATGTTTTTTTTAATCAATTTGCATAACTCGATACCGTCTAGTTCTGGCATCATAACATCTGTTATTATTAAATTTGGTAATTCTTTAATGCTTAACTCAAGACCCTCTTTTCCGTTTGAGGCCTCAACAACATTAAAGTCATAGAGTAGTATATTTTTAAGGTATTTTCTTAAGTCGTAATCATCTTCAACAATAAGTATTTTTTCTTTATGGTCATTTCTCGTTTCTTCTTCCACATCTGGTGTATTCCCCGGTATGTAATTTTTTGTCATTAAAGGAACAATGTCATCTTCTATTAAATATTCTTCTACTGCAAAAGCTTTAGAAGAAACTGGAAGTGTAATCATAAATTCTGTACCCCCCATTGAACTATTAGATACATTGATTTCTCCTTTATGGGCTTTTATCAAGGTAGCAGATAAGTGTAAGCCTATACCAGATGAAGATCTTTCTTTACCGTGAAAGTGTCGTTCAAAGATTTTTCTCTTATCTTCTTGTGGTATTCCTTTTCCACTGTCTTTTATATGAATAATGACATATTCCAAATCATTTTTCCATGTGGGTTTCAATTCGATCTCAATTATTCCTCCAAATGGTGTATATTTAAATGCATTAGAGAGAACATTAAAAATAACTTTTTCTAAAATATCACGGTCATAATGACAGTAGTAACTATCTGGAGCAATGATTTTAAAAGCTATATTCGAATTTTTAACTTCCCAAGCAAAATATTCTGTTATCTCGCTAATCTGTGAACAGATCTCATTCCTTGACACTTTAAGGATGTTTACACCCGAATTAATTTTTCTAAAATCCAATAACTGATTGATGAGGTTGAGCATTCTATGGGTATTCCTAGATAAGATATTGTAGCAAAACTCTCTGTATTTAACAGATTGTTTACCTCTTATCAGGTCTTCAATTGGTCCGATAATAAGAGATAAAGGCGTCTTAAATTCATGGGCTATATCTGTAAAAAACTCCAATTTCAGCTCGTTGATTTCTTTTTGTTGTGCGCTCTTTAGCTTGGAAAGTTCTACTTGACTTCTCAGTTTTTCTTTATTTGACCAAAAGTAGAAAATGGTAAATAGGATAACCCCTATAAATAAAAAGTAAAAGGTATAAGCCCACCAAGTATTCCATGGAGCGGGTTGAATAGTTAAGGAAATTACTTTTGGATATCCGGACCACTCTCCAGTTGGATTTGTGGCCTCAACCATAAATTTATATTCACCATCAGGGATATTTGAATAACTAGCAAACCGGTTATTATTGTTTACTTCTATCCATTCATCATCATAGTCTTTAAGTCTATACCTGTATTTATTCACTTTGAGGTTGGCATAATTTGTGCTGGAAAATTGTATTGTGAAATCATTTTGCTTATGATTAAATACTAAATGTGAAGAATTGTTTAGCGTTTTGTTTAACAAAATTGAACCCAATAATTTCTGATTGACTTGGACTTTTTCATTGTTAACAATCAGTCTTGTAAAGGAAACCTTTGATGGAAACGGATTGTCGAAAAATTCTTTGCTATTGAAGTAATTTATTCCAGAAATACTGCCAAAAAAAAGTTCACCTTTATTATTCTTGGAAATAGCCTCAGTAAAAGTATTGGACAACAATCCATCATAGCTGTTGTATTTTTTTGAAGTCCCATCCCTTGGTGAATAATTGATGATGCCTTGAGAATTATTAAGCCATAAATTTGAAGAATCGTCGCTTACAATACCCATTATTTTTTTATTCTGAATATATTTAACTAAAACGGATTCAATTTGATCTTGACCTATTTTTTTTAATAATAGTCCTGTGTCCGTACCTATATATAAAGAACCCTCACTATTTTGATAAAAACTCCAAATGGAATTGTTAGGAATATTATAGGAGCCTACCATTTGCTCATTATACCTTTCCAAAGATAGAATGTTTCCTCTGCCATCCAGGTTTATTTTAAATAATCCATCTGATATTGTCCCCACCCAAATACAATTATTAAAAGGGTCAACTTTCAATGTAAATACCCTAACATTTCTTAAACTTTCTAGATTTTCAAATTTTTCATTTATAAATGCAGTTTGGTTCTTGGTTTTGTAAATCAACCCCTTTAATGTTCCAAAATATTCATTACCAAACCTATCCTTACAAAAGCTGGTAACAATAAGTGACTTGTCTTGTATAGAATCTTTGAAAATAGGAGCTCTTACATAATTGTTTTCATTTATATTTTCTTCTACAAATAAACCGCCTGTTGTTGCCAAATGTATTTTACCATCGAGTGTATCTACCTTAAATGGTTTTGGATTTTCTGGAAGCTGAATAGGCTCTATAGAGCTACTTTTAAAATTGTATCTATAAAATTTATCTCCTTGAAAAGCAAAAAAAACATCATCATCAGTTGAAAATAATGTCCTTACATGCTTTTTTTCATTTAGTGGTAAAGCTTTAAATTTTTTACTATCTAGATTAGTGTATATGACACCAATTTTATTGGAGACCCACAAAGTGTTTGTAGCGTCTTTAAACACATAATTCAAATTGTTATTAGACAAAGCCTGTTGTATGTCATCATCAAATGTTTCTACCGTCCTCATCTTCAATTCATTTACATCAAGATGCAGTAATCCATCACTAAAAGTAGATATCCATAAATCGTTGGTAGCACCTTCTGCAACAGCAAGTATTTTAACATTTGAGGTGCTATCAAGTGGAGTTAATGTTTCATCAACGATTTTATATAATCCCTGCTCACCGCCAACCCATACTTCACCACTTGTAGTCTCAGTAATAGTTATAAAGGTCATGAGTTCAGACCCTTCTATAATTTTAAATTCACCATTTCGACTACGCCATATTCCGTTATTTGTGGCATATATGATATCACCATTGTTTAAGATTTCAATTTTATTGACATTAAATCCTGTTATTGGCGATTGTATCACTTCAACTAAAAAACTTTTCTCTTTTTCGGTTACTTTTAAAAGTCCTTGAGATGTAGCCACCAAAATATCACCTTTTTCGTTTTGGCTAATGTCATTTATTATTTTAAAGCCATCGGGAACATTTACTCTGCTGATTTTTCCATTTTTAAGATTGAGATAATTTAAACCATAACCGTCAGTGCCCGCCCAAATCCTTTTTTTATTATCTTCAAACAAACACAAGATTCTATTGCTCGATAAACTAGAATCATCCTCATTGCTGTGGAAAAAATTTTCAATTCGGTAACCATCAAATTTATTTAAGCCGTCATAAGTGCCTATCCAAATAAATCCTTCAGAATCTTGAATAATTGAACTTACATCATGCTGGGATAAACCATCTTGTACAGTTAAAGAATTAAAATTCAACCTTTGACCATAAACAAAAAATGAAAAATTAATAAGAAACAAAATACATATTACTCGCTTTATCATTTGTATTTGTTTTTGAAAATTGAGAATTAATCAAAACTATTAAATTATAAGATTTAAATTACTATTAAATTATACATATTATTTTAAATGTTACATACGGAAAAGAATGTGTTACATAAGAAAACAAGGTCTATTAGCTGTTTAATTAAATTTGACAATTAATTAACGTCGATTTATAAAATAAAAATACAATACTAATATGAAGAACTTACTAGAGCCTATTTCTGAAACACATTTTGAAATTAAAGAAAACGTTTTCGGAATAATTAGAAACCATTTCTTTACGTTGCTAACTCTTGCCATTCTTTTTTGCCTGCCAATAGCATCTGTTTACGGACAAAAAGAATTAAACTTGAAAGAGTATAATATTGAAAATGCCGAAGATGCCACACCTATAGTCGTAGCGGCCCTTAAGAAATGTAAAGACGAAGGCATCAGCAAACTTGTTTTTCCTAAAGGTACTTATCATTTTTACCCAACTTTTGCTCCGGAACGGTATTGCGAAATTACAAATAATGACAATGGTTTGAAAAGAACCTCTTTTCCTTTAATTGATTTTCATGATTTTGTCATAGAAGGCAATGGCTCAGATTTTATCTATCATGGCAAAATGATACCTTTTATTATAGAGGAGAGCAGCAACGTAACAATCACCAATTTGAGTGTTGACTGGGAAGTGCCTTTTGTAATTGAAGGACTCGTAGTAGCAAATGATGCACAAAATCACACCTTTGATATTGAAGTTAAAACTCCTTATATAGTTCAGTTTGGACATCTATACTTATCTTTAGAAAGACAAGATACTCCTTATGAGCGCAAGTATGGTAAACGATTTGCAACCATGGAGAAGTACAATCTTGAAGCAGGACAAAATATTTTTTGGGATCCTAAAACAATGGCTCCAATTTATAATACCAAAGAATATAACATGCCCGAAAAGGAAATTTATGCAGAGGAATTAGAAAAAGGTTTAATAAGAATATCTACAAAAATTAAGAAACTCCCGCCCCTTGGTTCAGTAATGGTTTCAAAAGGAGAATACTTACAAAATAGAACAAGCCCAGCATTTCGGGTTTTTAAATCTAAAAACGTATCATTTAAAGATGTGAATGTATATCATGCAGGCGCTATGGGGTTGATTGCAGAACGCTCTGAAGACATTACCTTAGATGGATTTAACGTGATATTGCGAGAAGGCTCAGGAAGAATGATAACCACTACCGCAGACGCCACTCACTTTTGTAATGTAAAAGGTACAGTAATTATTAAAAACTGTACATTTGAAAACATGCTCGATGATGCTACTAATATCCACGGTACTTATGTAAGGGTAAATAAAATAATAGATGATTATACACTTGCTGTTGAAACCTATCATCCTCATCAAAACGGCTATCTTTTTGGAGAAGAAGGAGACATGGTTCAGGTCATTGATCAGAAAAACCTTCAACCAACAACTGAAGCCTTACAGCTTACAAAAGTTGAACGAGTAAATGAAAAAATATCCTACATCACTTTTGATAAACCTATACATGGCAAAGTAAATATTTACGATGGTGTTGAAAATATTTCTTGGCACGCCTCAGCGATTATAGAAAATAATATAGTTAGAAATAATAGAGCACGTAGTTTATTGATATCTACGCCAAGAAAAGTAGTGGTAAGAAACAATCACTTATCCTCCCAAATGGCAAGTTTCAGGTTAACTGGAGACTTAGGTTTATGGAATGAATCTGGTCCTAATGATGATTTGCTTATAGAAAATAATGTAATTGAAAATGCTGTTTATGGTGGAAACGGACCACAATCTGTTTTCTTAATTGATCCTCAATATGTAGATAAAGATGATTTTGAGGGTTATTACAGCAGAAATATTACAATCAGAAACAACATTATAAGAACTTTTGATAGCTCCATCATGCTTGCTATGTCTGTAGATGGATTAGTTTTCGAGAATAATGAAATCATTCAAACAGATACTTACGACCCTATTTTTCCTGATGTAGAGAACATAAGAATAGTAAATTGTAAAGATGTAAAAATAAGTGGTAATTCATATAAAAACCTAAATGGAGAGGAAAAAGGAACTTTAGTAATAGACGAAAAATCAATACGTGTAGAAGTTGATAAGAAAGATGCTTTTTATTCAAAATAATAGACTTCAATAATTGATTTATATAATCGCTAACATATTAAAAATTAATAAGTTACAAAAATACAGCACGATGAAAAAAAATATAATAATTTATTTAATTACTCTATTAAGCTCACATATTATTTTGGCCCAAGGTACTATTACTGGTACAGTAACAGATGATGGAGGAGTTCCTTTACCGGGTGTAAATGTGATGATTAAAGGAACTGATAGTGGTGGGTTAACTAATTTTGATGGAGAATATAGTATAGAAGTTACTTCACCAGATGCTATTTTGGTATTTTCCTATTTAGGAATGGAATCAAAGGAAGTCTTATCTGATGGACAACCAAAAATAGATGTCATTCTAAAAGATGATGTTAGCCGTCTTGATGAAGTAGTAGTAATTGGTTATCAGGAAATTAAAAAACGAGATATTACTGGATCTGTTAGTTCCATAGACGAAGATGTAATTAAAGAATCAAAGTCTCCAAATTTATTTGATGCAATCCAAGGGAGGTTAGCTGGGGTAAATATCACATCACAATCTGGTGAAATTGGTGGAGCTGTTAATTTTAATATAAGAGGGTCAAATTCTGTGTTTAGCGCAGGATCACCCTTGTTTATTATAGATGGTGTTCAAATAGATGTAGATGAAGGTGAAGTTGCTAGTGGCGGCGTTGGAGCTGCGTCTCCAATGAATCCACTAGCTACCATAAACCCACTAGATATAGAGTCTATGGAAGTGCTTAAAGATGCGTCAGCAACAGCAATTTATGGTTCTCGGGGTGCAAATGGGGTAATAATTATTACAACAAAAGGCGGTAAAGAAGGTCAATTAAATTTTGAATATACAGGTTCTATTGGTTTTGATCAAGCAGCAAATAGAATAGATATGATTTCACCAGAAGAGTACTTAATATATAGAGAAGCAAGAGACCCAGGAAACCTCTTCACAAATCTGAATGATGGAACACCACGAGACTTCTCAGATATAACCAGTAGAAACTGGCAAGATGAAGTATTGCGAACAGCAGTAACACAAAACCATTATGTTTCAGCTAGTGGTGGTTCAAAAAACACAAACTTTTCAGCTGGTTTAGGACTTTTAAATCAAGAAGGAGTTGTTATTGAAAATGAGTATAAAAAGTATAATTTTAGAATAAAGGCAACTCATCAACAAACCGAAAAATTAAAGTTTGGATTTACACTTAATTCCTCTTTTACAGAACAAAATGGTGTAGCAAACGCCGGTCAAGGCGGTGATGAATTTAATGGGGTTGTTCAATTTATGGTGATTGCAAACCCATGGGAACTTCTAGACTTACAACAAGAACAAGAAGTAAGTCAAGAATTCTTATCGCCTTTATCACTCATATACGAAGGAGAAAAGAAAATGAGCTTAAACAGGACTTTTGGTGCTTTCTTTGGGGAATATGACATTACGGATAAGTTGAAATTCCGTTCACAAATCGGAGCCAACTTTTCAGGTTCCAAATTGCAAGAATTTCACTCCTCAGATAGTAGATTTGGCTGGAGATGGAACGGTAGAGCGGTAATAAGAGAAGCACAAAGCCAATCTTACAATTTTACTAACACCTTGCGCTACAACAACACCTTCAACAGAAAACATTATGTAAATGTATTGATTGGTCAAGAAGTAGCCAGCTACAACAGAGAAGCCTTTTTTAACGATATCATCGATTTTGATAATCAATCTGTAGGCTATAATGACATCAGTATAGGTCAAGTTTTTAAGGGCTATGGTTCTGAAAGAGTTTTTTCTAATAGAATGTCATTCTTTTCTCGTTTTAATTATACCTTAAAAGGGAAATATCTTTTTACTGCTAATTTTAGAGCAGATGGTTCAGATAGACTTGGCGCAAACAACAGATGGGGATATTTCCCAGGTGGCGCCTTTGCTTGGAGAGCACATAGAGAAAAGTTTCTTAGAAAGGTAGAACAGATAAAGGAACTAAAATTTAGAGTAAGTTATGGCCAAACTGGTAATGAAAGAATACCTCCTTTTAGCTATGCAGCAAGATTAAATAATGCATTTTATGCAGATAATGATGGTTTAGATTTTGGGCTTGCTCCAGGCTCTCTAGAAAATCAAGACTTGAAATGGGAAACCACAACGCAATTCAACATAGGGGTAGATGTAAGTTTATTTGATGACAAAGTAAATTTCACTTTCGACTATTACAATAAGCTAACAGACGATATGCTTATTGATACCCCAATACCAGGGCAAACAGGTTTTAATTCGCAGTGGCAAAACCTAGGTTCTTTACAAAATAGAGGGGTAGAATTTACCATAAGTACCTTAAATGTAAGTACTCCAAATTTTCAATGGTCAACAGATTTTAACATCAGTAGAAATGTGAATGAAATTAAAGACCTTGGCAGTTTAGAGTTTATTCCTACTTTAGTGCCTAATGGATGGATTACAAATCCTGGTAGAGTAGTTGTAGGACAACCCATAGGTGCCATGTATGGGTATGTTTTTGATGGTATTTATCAAGAGGGCAATGCAGAAGGAGAACAACCTGGTACAATGAGATACAGAGACTTAAACGGAGATGGTGCTATTGATGACGAAAACGATAGAACTATTATAGGAGACTCTAATCCTGAACATGTAGGCGGAATCAATAATAATTTCACTTACAAAAACTTTAATCTTTCTATATTTTGGCAGTGGAGTTACGGAAACGATGTTTTCAACGCAGCCACATTAAGGACAAATGGTTTTCAGCCTTTTATGAATATTACAAGAGATTATTATGACAATGCATGGACGCCTGAAAATGCATCTAACGTAGCACCTTCCTTCGGGAATATTGAACCTGTATCCTCAAGCTATTTTGTTGAAGACGCTTCTTTTTTAAGACTAAAAACCATTAACCTATCCTATGATTTACCAAGTAGATTTTTTACTAATAAACAGGTAAGTGGTATACGCTTCTTTTTATCGGCAAATAACTTATTAACCTTTACAGACTATACTGGATTTGATCCAGAAGTAAGCTCCAGAAACCCTTTGATAAGAGGTTTTGAAAGATTTTCCTATCCTAGAAGTAGAACAATAATAATCGGTTTCAACTTAAAACTTTAAAATCATGAAAAATTTAAAAAATTATTTTTTTTGCATCATTATACTCATGTCACTTTCTTGTGAAGATTATCTAGATACACAGCCCTTTTCATTTGTGAGTCTTGACAGTTTTTATCAAACTCCAGATGAAGCAGAAATTGCGCTAACTGGTGTTTACAATATCTTAAGTGCAAATCAAGTTGAACAAGGCTTTGGAAATAACTCCACTTATTCCAGAAACCTTATGATTATGCTAAATGGCGCAACTGACGAAGCATTAGCAAGAGACAACAGTTTAAATCCAAATTATGTAGTTTGGGGAAACGGAACTTTTACAGGCCAAAGTAACTTTGTAAATGAAGCATGGGTCTTTTTGTATTCAGGTATCAGTCGGGCAAATTATCTTATTGAAAGAATTGAATCTATTGAAGGTTTTGAAGACAATAGAAAAAACGAAATAATAGCAGAAGCCAGACTATTAAGAGGGTTTTATCACATGATGCTGTCCATGATGCATGGCGGAATTCCAGTATATGAATTTACAGGTCAAGATCCTAAAAAAGAAAGGAACTCAATAGAAGAAGTGTACAGTTTAATATTATCTGATTATGAATTTGCTTACGAAAACTTAGGTAACAGAGCAGCAAAGCAAGGTCGTGTAAACAAATGGACAGCTGCTGGTTTATTGGCAAAAGCACACACGTACTTAGCAAGTGCAAAAACATCTGGTTTGAATGGTTTTATTGACATCAATAGCTTCAATTGGGTTGACAGTAATCAGCACTACCAAAGCGCTTTAAATTATACGCAAGACATTATTGCAGGAAGTGGCTATCAGCTTACAGAAAATTATGACTATTTGTTTAGAGAAACTACCAAGCAACAACAATATGAAGAAACTTTATTTGCAGCTGAAGCTAGTACAAGCCCTACTGTAAATGTAATTAATATCATTTCAAATGCATTTACACCTCAAGGAAATGTTAATGTAACTGGCGGTGGTTTCGGCTGGTATAGACCAACTGATGAACTATATCAAATTTATACTGAAGGTGATTTTAGAAGAGATCATAATTTAACTGGAAATATGCCAAACACGAATCTTGAAGAAACCATTGAAGGAGTTAGGTATTTTGTACCAAGACCGCTAGCCAATACCAATGTAGGATTTTATTGTATCGGAAAATATAGAATGATGGATCCTGCTCTAAAAACACTTCCAAACTGGGCATCTAGCATAAATTTGCCTATTCTTAGATATGCAGACATTTTATTGTTACATGCAGAAGCCTTATATTTTACAGGAAACGAAGCAGAAGCTAGAAATATGCTTTCTCAAATTAGGGCGCGTTCTTTAGAAGATGATGTAACTCTTCCACAACTTAATCAGGCCTACCTAAGGGCAGATTTTGTGGATGAATTAATTGAAGAACGTTCAAGAGAATTATGTTTTGAAAACTGGAGAAGAATAGACCTTGCCAGATTCAATAGATTTAGTCAAACAATTAACGGAATGTCTACTGTAGAAGGATTTTACAATAGGAATGTCGTTCCAACAATACAGAGCAATTGGAGACCAGAACGAGTTTGGTTTCCAATACCAACTATTCAATTAGATTTGAATGAAAACTTAGTCCAAAACCAAGGATTTTAAATTTAAAATAAAAAAAATATGAAATCAAAAATAGTATTTATTACATGCATATTATGTTCAACTTTTATGTTTGCTCAAAACAATGACTTCAATTTTAATGGGCTAGACCTACTTTGGTCAAACCCTGCAAACTGGTCTCTTAACGCAGTTCCAAACACGACCAATACTGGTCAAGTTCGTTTGCCATTGTTGCTGGAATCTCAAGTTGATGTAGATGTTGCTATTAAGAAAATTCAAAATACTTTTGCAACTCCAGGAGATGTTCCTGTTGGTGGAGCTCAAACCTTAACTATAAATCCTGGTACAGGAGGAGCTTTTGGTATAGAAAATGTATCTAATAGTGATGTTTCTTTAATATTCAAAGGAAAAGTGAACATCGATAATTCAGCTGGTGTGAATTCATTTACTTTCATTAGAAATCAAAATGGTAACACCAATGATGTAAATGATATCGTATTTGAATCAAGTTCTACATTAACCTTATTATCAAATTTTGGTGTGGAAGAAGGTAATGGTGGCAATAGTTTTGTTTTCAATGGAACATTAGCAGGGAATAAAAACCTACGCTTTGGAGCAAACACCACTTCTACTTTTGGTAGTACAGCTACCGGTATTGGTTATACAGGTGAATTGGTGTTTTTATTAAATTCATCTGTTATTGTAAATACCGCTGATGACAATATTTTTTATAATGGATTCAAATTACAAGTAAACGGCAGTAACACTTCTATTGAAATAAATGGAGCTAATGTATTGGAATCAAGAATTGTAGTTGGAGGTGGAAACACATTTACTTTTACAGCAAATAAGAATCAAAGCAATCTAGAAAGAATAAATTTGAATAATGGTAGTACGCTTAACTTAGTAGTTGGTAATGAGGTAACTAATATTTCATTTTTAGAAAATGCTAGTTTAAGTTGGGGTACAGGAATTGTAAATATAACAGGTTTTAAAGAAGGAGTAATCCGTGTTGGAACAGATAACACAGGACTATCAGCAGGTCAACTTTCTCAGATTACAGCAGATAATGGCGGTAAAACGCTGGAGCTTGATGCAAATGGCTATTTAGTAAATGTACCAGACTATACCTATTCAGGCGGTTCATGGTCCCCAAGTAACCCAATCGGAGTATCATTAGCAACGGACAATATTTTTATTGAAAACGGAAATCCTGAGATTACAGGAACATTTCTCGGAAATAGCCTAAGAATTGCTTCTGGAGCTATTGCAAATGTAGTTTCAACTGCAATATTAGATTTAAGAGGAGATATCATCAACAACGGAAGCTTAGTTTTTAAAAGTGATGGAGATGGGTCAGCCCAATTAGCCGCATTTAATGGTACAATGTTAGGTGCAGGAGAGGTTACATCAGAACGATTTATAGCTGGAGGAGTCAGTCCAAGACGCGCATTTCGTTTTATCTCACCTTCTGTAAATTCAGTTTCAAACATTCGTTCCAATTGGCAAGAAGACGCAAGTGCATGGAATGTTGACCCTAATCCTGGTTTTGGAACCCATATTACAGGCGTAGAACCAAACCCAGTCGTTAATGCAAATCCAGATCAATCTCAAGATGGAGATAATGGGTTTGATTGGCAACCTTCGGGTAATCCTTCTTTGTATATGTTTAATGCTTCTACACAATCTTGGAACAACATCGACAATACTGACATAAACACACTTGAAGCGGGCTTAGCTTACCGTTTAATGGTTCGAGGTAATCGTTCCACTAATTTACTTAACGATGGAGATCTACCAACCACTACCACTTTAAGAGCAACAGGAAGTTTGGTTTCTCGTGACGTAGACATGTCTCTAGACTTAGCGCAAGGAGCAGACGAAATTAGTTTTGTAGGTAATCCGTATCAAGCGGTGGTAGATTTTAGCGAAGTGCAACAAAATAATCTTTTAGACTTTATAGCAGTTTGGGATGCAAGCCTAACGGGTACAAACGGTAGAGGAGCTTATGTAACTGTCGACATTTCTTCCAATACCATAGATGAAGCTCCTCCAGCTAGTAGCTCTTCTGCTACCAAGTTCATTGCCCCAGGTCAGGCCTTTTTTGTTAGAAATACCAGTGCAGGCAATCCTACTTTAATTTTTCAAGAAGATGATAAAACTACAACAGAAGCTCAAGTAGAAGTATTTAGTACCAATACGGATTTTTACATCAATTCTAGGTTATACAAAACTGAAGATTTCCTCGCTGGAAATACAGAAGTTGATGCTATTGGGATGCGATTCAACAGCAACTACACCACAGCTGCAACTGAAGAAGATGCGGAGAAATTTGCTAACCCAGATGAAAATTATGCCATTATCAATAACGGGCTTCGTGCCATAGACAAGCAAAATTTGCCAACCGATGGACATGAAATTGAACTTTTTATAAACTCTTACACCTCAAACGAATACAGCTTGACTTTTGATATGGACAATCTGCCTGAGGGATTAGGTGTGTTCTTAAACGATACGTATACAGGCATACAATCTGAATTAGACCAACAAAGTGTTTACGATTTTACAGTAGATACCAATATCCCAGCAAGTATGGTGAACAACCGATTTCAGATTAGTTTTGGTACAACTACGCTTGGGGTAGAAGAAAATGCATTTAATGGTTTCAATTTATACCCTAATCCTACCAAAGATGGAAGATTTAGCATTCAAACAAATGGGTTAAATGATGTAAACGCAAACCTTTCTATATACAATATGATTGGTCAACAAGTTTTGTCAGAAACCCATACCCTTGAAAACAGAAGCCAAATTAATGTCAACGCCTCAAGGTTATCAACAGGAGTATATGTAGTGCAGTTATCTCAAGGTTCGAACAGTTTTGTTAGCAAATTGATTATTGAATAAATCAAGCTTTAAGGGTTTAAGCCCTTGGAATGGCTTTTCAAGTTAATAATAACTATTGAAATCTACTTGTGTAGTATAAGGTGAACTCTGTCAAACCTCATAAACAAATTAATCATGAAAAAAATTTACCTTTTACTAATTTGTCTATGTTGTTCATCATTTCTTTTTGCACAGAACAATGATTTTAACAATGGTGGTGGAGACTTTCTTTGGTCTAATGCTGCCAACTGGACGCTTGGTGCAGTTCCAGTTTCCGTAAATACGGTAAGATCTAGCATTGATGGTTCTATTGTAGATTCAAACTATACAATCTCCAAAATCCAAAATATTTTTGGGACTAATAATGATGTTAATTTTGAGGGCTTAAGTGTGCTTACTATTAATCCTAATGTTGCAAATGGCTATGGAATTGAAAATGTATCAAGTAGTGATGTTTCTTTAATTTTTAACGGAAATGTTAACATTAACAATCCATCTGGGTTTACTCGTTTTAGAAACCTAAACGGCTCTGCAAATATCTTGGAATTTGAAGCCGCTTCCTTATTAACATTAACTACAAATCTTGAAATATTTTCAGGTTCTAATAACAGTGGTTTTATTTTTAATGGAACAATAGAAGGAACAGGAAATTTTCGATTAGGAGCCAATACTTCTGTGACTTTTGGGAATTCAGTTTCTAATGCATCGTATTCAGGAGAGTTGGTTCAACTTGCTAATTCTTCTATTATTGTAAATACAAATGACAATGTTGTTTTTTATGGTGGTTTAAAAATTCAGGTTAATGGAGATGATGCTTCTACCACCTTAAATGGCGAAAATGTATTTAATAGCGGTATTACAGTTGGTGGTTCAAATACGTTTACTTTTAATGTAAACAAAAATCAAAACAGTATGACGAATATTGTTTTTCAAGGCGATGGAGCCTTAAATATGGTTATAGATAATTCGGTTACCAATTTATCATTTGCAGATAATTCTACAAATGCTTGGAACACTGGAACACTTAATATCACTGGTTTTACTGAAGGTGTCATCCGTTTTGGTACTGATGATACTGCACTTACAACTACCCAATTATCACAAATTACAGCAGATAATGGTGGTCAACAATTGGCACTAGACTCAAGTGGATTTTTAGTTAACATTGGTAGCCTCAACCATGATTTTACAAACAGTGGCGGAGACTTTATTTGGTCAAATCCAGCCAATTGGTCTGTTGGTGTTGTTCCAAATTCTAATACTAAAGAGACTAGGTTGCCTTTGACAGTAGAATCTATAGTAGATGTAGATTTTACTATCAAAAAAATCCAAACAACTTTTGCCACTCCTGGATCTGTTGCTGTTGCCGGCAGTAGCACATTAACCTTAAATCCTGACGAAGCTAATTTTACTGCTATTGATAATGTTTCTAATAATAACGCAATTTTATCATTTAAAGGGAATGTTGAAATTAACAACCCATCAGGTTTTACGCTTATGAGAAATTTAAACGGGGCTTCAAACATCATTGAATTTGCTGATGGCTCTACGCTCACACTAACCACCAATTTAAGTACAAGTACGGGCTCAAACAATGCAGGGTTTCAATTTAATGGTTCGTTGTCTGGAAGTGGCAATCTTCGCTTTGGCGCCAATACGACTTCTACTTTTGGCAGCACTACCTCAAATCCTAGCTACCTTGGTGAATTACCATTTTTAGAAGATGCGTCTGTTATCGTAAATACAGCAGATAATAACATCTTTTACAATGGCTCTAAATTGCAAATAAATGGCAATAATGCTTCTATTGTGCTAAATGGTGCTAACGTTTTTGCATCGGGCATCACTGTTGGAGGAAGCAATACGTTTACGTTTACAGCAAACAAAAACCAAAATAATATTCAAAATATTGTTTTTAGTGCAGGCGGAACACTAAACTTGGTTATAGGCAAT
>Ga0307981_1001116_pt1 | contig 25022 bp, 20 predicted proteins | sample OrgLakmetagen987_FD_201849 | JGI IMG/M metagenome (GOLD analysis project Ga0307981, IMG submission 201849) | Saline water microbial communities from Organic Lake, Antarctica - #987 | ecosystem: Environmental > Aquatic > Non-marine Saline and Alkaline > Saline | place: Antarctica: Organic Lake... | reverse complement strand
AAGTAAGAAGAAGCAAAGGAAAACGTCGCGCCGACAGATTTGAGTCGGATTTAACTTCCGGGTTTCTAACCGTTGAAATTTTCTCTCCATTCTGATGCGATGACAGCCATTTCAAAAGGCGGTGTTGTTTCGTGTCTTTTGCAACAGAGCTCCCCTCTCTTTCTCCCTACTAGCATTGCAACTGCCCTCTTATTGTAGATAGTAGAGCAGTGCTTTCACAGTCTGTTGGAACGGTAGCCCTGCGAAAGAGCTGGTACTGTAGGTTACGATCATCGTCGCTCTTTTTGAGAATTCTGACTCGGCTTGCGTTCTACCAGTGTTCCTCAACGGAAACTTTGGTGATTTTACTTATACTTACGACATTTTGCTTCCCTTCCTGCGACAGATCATTCTTGCTAACGAGACCGCGCAAGGAACAAAAAAGAAAAATACTAGCAGCCACAGCAAATAGAGAGGCACCACATCACCATGGCGTCCTACAACAACGATGGCGGGTCCGCCGCACAACCACGTCCCCTGCAAATGGGAGCGAAAGGTGCTTACATCGTCCGCTTGCTCATGGTTGGCGACTCCGCGTGTGGAAAGACGTCTCTAGTGTTGCGTTTTGATCAGAATGTCTTTTCCACAAAGTTTGTCACCACCATTGGAGTCGATTACAGAGACAAAATGGTCAAGGTACGCGAGACGGAGTATCACTAGAACGAATCGCTTTCGAAAATGGAGACAGTGTCGCTCTCACACACGCATACACATACACAAATACTATTCTCACACTTCACAACAACAACAGATTGAAGGAGCACCCATGCGTTTGCAACTGTGGGACACGGCTGGACAAGAGCGGTTTCGCAGTTTGACTTCCAATTTCTTCGGACGTGCCGACGGCTTTGTATTGACGTACGATATCTCCAACCGACCTTCGTTTGACCATGTCATTGGGTGGATGCGAGATATCAAGACGCGAGCGCCACCAGACTGCGATATTGTCCTTTGTGGTAACAAGAGCGATCTCGACAATGATCGAGTGGTGACTTTTGACGAAGGAAAGCAGTTGGCGGACGAATACGGCGTGCAGTTTTTTGAAACTTCGGCACTGACTGGACAGAATGTGGAAAAAATGTTTACTGCCTTGGCGACAACCATCAAGCACAAGAGAATTGACGAATTTGAAGGCGGTGCCGGAGGCATCCAAGGCGCGCCCTCGGCGGACAATGCGAGCACTGTAGCAGATAACCGAACCGTCAATCTCAGTAAAGCCGAGTCGGAGAATGGACCAAAAGCAGGCTGTTGCTAAAGAGATACGACACGGCAGTCAGTTGTTATTGTATCGCAAACTGCCTGGCAAAGCAACCAGTTTCGTTTAGTTGGCATATATCTACGTTTTATATTTCACACATTATCAGTATCACACTGTATTCATTTTTATTGTCTTTTTGTGAAGGGCATCGGAACCTTTTTTATGTACGGGTGGAGCGTACAGTACCCAGGTTAGGTGTTGCTCCGGAGCATTCGTCGATGACAATGACAGCCATTGTCGCGCGCGATTTTGAACAACAGAATGAAACGACGATAGCGATAGAAATCGCGGTAGGATGACATATATACGCAATACGCATGTCACACAACATTAACACATTTCGATCGATCGATCGATCCACCATGGCAGCAAACGCAGCCTTGAACTAGACTACTATTGCAGCTAGCCCACCATGATGCGAATATTTCACAAACTCCTCCTACTGCTAGTCAGTTTCTCTTGTCGTGTGGTAGCGCAGTCCAGCAGTGATCATGAAGAGATTGACTATCCTCCGATGCTCGATAGCGACGATATTGCCTACTTTTTCCAACGCCGAGACATGGCCGGTCTTCACCAGGCCTTGCAGAGCGTCTTTCGACGATCGCAACGCAATCCTGTTGCTGATCAAGTTGTGTATCCTCTTCCAGAGCAAATGGTCGCCCGCGGTGGCGGATTTCATTACACTGCCGCCTACAAGATGCAGCATGATCTGGAGCAAGCCGCGTTCCTTGCCAACTATTTGCAGGGCAAAGAGGCAGCGTTTTTCCGCGATACCGTCGTTCCCGCCTATCAAAGTATGCTAGAGAGAATACCCCCACTCGAAGACCTGGAACGCACGCAAGGATTGTATCCTTTCCAAGCCGCAGACCGACAAGCCACAAATATTCACACGCTCTACAACAAAGCTCTGCACCTTGCCAATCTGGACAAGCTTGCACCAGACGTCGACTCGGGTGAACCTGCCGCATTGATCAATCCAGATCTCGACGTGAGTACGATTCAGCGTCAGTGGACTGGTCAAGATGTGACGCACGTCCATCCCGGTATTGTAGTGGTGGACAATCTACTGAGCCCAAAAGCTCTGGCTGCCATGCAACAAATCATGCTAGAATCGACCGTCTTTACGCAGTGCAAGCTTCCTAAAAAGTTTGGCGGTTATGTTGGCGCGTACATTGACGATGGCTTGCACGATCGCATTCTCTTAGATCTGGCTATGGATCTACACGATAGCATGCCCGACATCTTTGCCGGGCAACCACTCAAGTATCTTTGGAGCTACAAGTACGACTCAAACTATACCGGTACGTCCCATGGCTTCTGCCGTTTCTTCGAGAGTCGATTATTACCACATTATCAGAATTAACTCTCTTTTATTTCGCGACCAAAGGCATAAACTTGCACGCTGACCAGGCTGCTGTCAATGTCAATATCTGGTTGACCCCCGATTCTTCCAATTTAGATCCAGATTCTGGCGGACTGGTCATTTTTACGGCCAGGCCGCCACCAAACTGGGGTTTTCAGCAGTACAACACAGACACGGACTTTGTTCGTGAGCAGCTATTGCAGCCAACAGCTTTCGCCAATGTGACTGTCCCGTATAAAGCAAACAGAGCTGTGATTTTTGACTCTGCCCTCTTTCACCAAACGGACAATTTTGTTTTCCGTCAAGGGTATGAAAACCGTAGAATCAACTTGACGCTACTGTATGGCGACATGCAAGTAGCACCACAGAAAGATCAAGCAGATGAATTGTAAAACTATTAGATTCAATATGTTATAATGTTTAGTTATGGTCGTCGTCGTTCTCGTCGTCGATATCACCTTGCGGGATATCATCATCACCAGCAGCCGTGTTGCCCGTTGCACCAAACGCAGACTCTCCACCAAGACCGCTAACGGGGTTATTGCCGGCGGGAGCAGCGCCCGTGACTCCGTACGCAGGCAGTCCACCTAGCCCGCTTACTGGGTTATTGCCGGCGGGAGCAGCACCCGTTCTACCATACGCAGTGCCTTTGTTGGGACTGACGGGTGCAGCCGGAATGAAGCCCATGCCGGAGACGCTTGCTGGATTAGTCGGACTGACATCAGCATCAGAAGCCGCGTTCACACCCTCTCCTGTCGGCTTTGCGAAACCACTCTGGCCTCCCTTACCAATAGTCGCATACGCAGAGACATCGTCGATCTGCGTGTCAAAGATTGCGTCATCAAGGTCGTCATCGGACCTCTCATGCACTGCCTCAGCATTGGCATCGATGCCATCGCCTGCCACGCCTTGACCATAAAAGAGCTCAGGCTGTTCACGCTTCATCATCTCCAGCAACTTATCCATGCGATCCAAAATTGCATCCTCCCACATCGCATATCCTCTTGCTGTTGGATGCCCCCGCACACTCATTTTACTCTTGTCAATCATACTTATTCCTCCTCTGCCACCAGCTCCTGCACGTTCTGTCGATTCCTTGGTAAAAATATCCTTGACGTCGAAAAAGGAGACACGATCGTGCGAATCAGCAAACTTGCTGAGTTGCTCGTTGATAGCCTGGATGGAAGTCCACAGGGGAATGCGGTTCCTGCCGATGAATCCACGCTTTGCCCTGTACTTTTTAATTTTTTTCTGCCTCGCATCAGAGAGAACGGGCGAGGCGTTGTCGGCCTTTCGGATCCTTTTCTTGTTCTTTTTGCGGTACGCCTTGTCACGAGCGACTTCTTCCGCTTCCGCCTCTTCCTCCACTTCTTCTTCTGACTGGTGTGTGCGCGGTGGTAAGGGATTGGCGTACGGGTGAGACTTGAACCGAAGGTTTCGACGAGCTCCGGGCGTTTGGGACGCGTATGGTGGCGGTCTGGGAACGGGTCTCTTGCCACCCACAACGGCGTTCGGCACGTCAAACCTGTTGGTTATACCAGAATGGGCAACAGCCACACCCCGCTGACCATTCAACGAGTCCTTAAATTCACTAATCGTGGGATCGCGGCCACCTCGAAGCTGAGCCATGGGAAAGAGTGAATTGATTACGACGCGGGCATCCGATTTCTTTTCGAGAATCTCCTCCACCACACGCAAGATACCCAAAACGACCACTTCTTCCGAACACTTCATTCGCGCCAAGCTATAAAGTTGGAAATTGAGGAGGAAATGTGGTGAGACAGGTTGATACTTCATTGACTCTCAATCAATTAATCCGTATCAGCGGAGGGGTTACTTACTCGTTGCTGCCGAGGGAAATCCACCACACCTTTGGATTGAAGTAATCGGGCATTTCTCCATGCATGGTACGCCACAAGACATTTGGCGCCGTATCACCCGCAATACCCAAGGCGACACCTTGCATTCTGGCACCTCGCTTCTTGTCAAAGTTGTTGAGAAACATGGTATTCAGCGATTTCAGTTCTGGCGATCGCTGTTTTCCCATCCATCGACCGCCCATTTCTTCAATGACGGACTCTCCCAAAAAGGCCACGTCCACATCTTCGGACAAGGCCACACCTTCATACTGCTTGACGAGCCTGCGATTAGACTTGAAGGACTGTACCCACGACTTGCGTTCAGCTCGACTTACGGGCACCAATGGATCTTCGCAGCGGCATCCCTTGTCGCCCCCACCGAGGCACCAGTGATCAATTTCGCCCATGCTCAGATCGTACTTGGACTGAATATTGGAGTGATCGTGCTTAATCACGCCAAACTCCTCCGTAGGATTGAGAACCAAGTCACCCAGCAACACCATAATCAGGGCAATCGTCATCATGGTAAAGAATCCACAGGCGACAGGATAATAATAACACAACATGGAAACATAGGAGGAAATGTAATCCAAGAGAGGTATTTGTCGGACTGATCGATAGTCCGATTTGCGATGAGTATTCATCTCGAGTTTACCCTGCGTAAGATGGTCCAGGTCGATATCCGCCGTTTCGATGCCGCTGTTGGTCCTCTTCGAGGGCGGTCCTCCATTCCTTTCGAGAAGATCCGCGAGATCCGAGTCGTTGGCTGGAGCGGGCTGCTTTACCGATTTCACCATGCTGAGACTGTCTTTCTTTCTGCTGAGATAGACGTTGCTTCTTAAGCTTCTTCGTACGTAACGAAGTGGCTGGAGAGTAAGATCTGTTGTCGTATACTTCCTCTCTCTCGAGACGGAAGCAAAGTAATGCGAAGGTCGTCAGCCGGGTTTGTCGCTGTTTTCGCTTATATCGCATGAGCAAAATGCTGTTCGTGACCAAGAAAACTCCGGGTTACTCTGACAATATAGGCCCTTCGTGACTACGTCCGTGACCATGTCCGTGACACGTGACATACTTTAGTTTGAAGTCTATCGTACCGTACCGGTACTGTAATCGGTACTCTCAATAGATACAAGCATAACAGTACGGTAGTAGTAGGGAGGATCTTTGTCTCGTACAAGTAGTCGTTCATAGTACTGTTGTAGACAACCTAGTAGACTTCTAATATGTCAATCTATCACTTTTCCTTGGTCCATGATTGATACAGCCGAAATGTATTGTCAAAGCAGGCATCCGCCACCTCCTTTAGCAGCAGACCTTTGCATCCCGCAATTACTTCTGCCACTTGGACAATGTGACAAGGCTCTATCCGACTCTTGACGGTCAATCCCCGCTCAAACTTCTTTTCTGCCTTGGCTTCGAAATGCGTTTGAATGTATTGATACCCCGGATGCGTCTTGCGGACTTCACAGTACGGACAATCCGTCTCGAGGAGAATCTTGTCGAGTGGCAGTTCCTTGACGACTGCCAAACTCTCGTCAGTCCTTAGACTGCACCCGTTCAATCCAATGTACAAGTAAAGATCGTCAATAAACTGCATGGCCAGCTCTAGAGTATCGTCAAAACTGTGCACGACGCCTCCGGCGTTCCAACAATCTCGGTTGGCGCTTAGTATCTCCAAAAGGTCTGTACCAACAGACCGGTTGTGCAAAAATAGTGGCAGTCCAGTAGTCTTGGCCAGCACTTGCAACTGTTTGACCAAGTACTCTTTTTGAATGTCGGCAGGGCAAAACTCGAGTCGATCGTAATCCAAGCCAATTTCTCCAACAGCCGCCACGGTTCCATCCGTCATGCCGTCAGTGGCAATGTCCAACAGCTCTTGCAGCAGGTCGTCAGCTGAGTGCTCGGAGTCTACAAATTCTTGCCGACACCGGGTGGGATGAACTCCCACCGTGCACGTGAATTTTATAGCAGGATACTGCTGATTCCATTCGCGGGCCTTGGCGACTGCCTCGCGGCTTTCTGCCACGGTCCCAGCAGTAAGAACGATTCGACATACGCCTTGTTGGGTGGCGCGATCAATAATCAAGTCAAAGTCGGGTTCGTGTCTGGGTGTGCCCCGGTAGATGCCAGCCGTAAAGCGATCTTCCAACAGATTGGCGCCAATATCAACGAATCGAAGGCGGGCGGAACGCGACGAGGAGCTGGTGTTGTCGTGTTGTTCAGTGTCGGCGTCGTTGGTTGCTGACATTGTGGCAGTTCCAAATCGCTTCCTTTGTACAACTAGCGCTAGGCAAGTTGTTCGAGAGAATGCGGTAGTAACAAGTAGAAGTTTTAGCGATGATGACAAGCCTCGGCTCATGGCGTTGGAAAGAAATAAGTGAGTTCCATTGTCGAGTGTCGACTTGCCGACTTGCGACTTCGCGATCTCGTTTCTTGTTTGCTTATTATGGAGGGATGCGGAGAATGGTTCATTTCGCGCCATTTGTTGATTTCTTGATGAAGTCATCAGGCTATGCGCCAATGGGATGTTCCTTCGCATGAATTCTATCGTCCTCCGCCGTCCTCCGAAACCAGTACCGGTTACCGGTACCAGATCCATGATATTTACTGTATCTTCACTGGGATCCTCTGCCATCTGCCGTGTATCTTTCTCGACACCAACCATTGCAAATCAACGGGTCACAATTGGCATTACGGTACCAAATACGAGTAATCACCGAACTTGAACTGCCCTGTGCATTGTCAGTAAAATCAACTGCAGCATAGCACCCACCTTTAGCGATCGATAACACCCTTTCAAGAATCCTTCTTGCCAGCAGTATCCCTCCAACAGAGCATTATCATGACGAACGCTGCCACTGAACTCCTATGTGTCAACACTATCCGCGCCGTCTCGGCCGATCAACCCCAAGCTGCCACTTCGGGTCACCCTGGAGCTCCCATGGGATGCGCTCCCATGGCTCACTTGCTCTGGGGTGAATTCATGAATTACTCCTCCAAAGATTCGTCCTGGATTGATCGCGATCGCTTCGTCCTTTCGAACGGACACGCCTGTGCCTTGCAGTACACCATGCTGCACTTGGCGGGATATCAGGTTTTAGTGGAAGATTTGAAGAAGTTTCGCCAGATCGGGTCCATTACTCCGGGGCACCCAGAGTCATTTGTCACGGATGGTACGAATATTGAATGGTGTTGGGTGCTACTGTATAGTTCTTTGGGTAACTGTTTATTGGGCATATTGTGCTTACCCCTTTTGACTCTTGGACTCCTCGCTCATTTCATTACAGGTATCGAAGTCTGCACGGGTCCTCTCGGACAGGGTATCTCCAACGCGGTGGGTCTTGCGGCCGCCGAACGCCACTTGGCTGCCACGTTCAACGAACCCGACTACAATGTCTTTGACCACTTTACCTACGTGATTTGTGGTGACGGCTGCATGCAAGAAGGTGTTGCTTCGGAAGCCTCGTCCTTGGCGGGACATTTGGGCCTCGGCCGTCTCATTGTCCTCTATGATGACAACAACATTACCATTGACGGTAGCACGGATCTTAGCTTTACCGAAGATGTGTTGAAGCGTTACGAAGCCTACGGCTGGCATACGCAGACGGTCTGGGACGTGACGACTTCCTTGGAAGACTTGCGCACGGCCATTGCCACTGCCAAGGGAGTTACCGATAAGCCTTCGATGATCAAGATCAAGACGGCCATTGGGTACGGAAGTCCCAGCAAGCAGGGCTCGGGAGCGGCACACGGTGCTCCCTTGGGCGTGGAAGACTTGGCGGGGGCCAAAAAGTTCTTTGGTTTGCCCCCGGACAAGAGCTTTTATGTTCCTGAGGAAGTCCAGGCTGTTTACACCAAGGCTGCCGCCCAGGGTGACTCCAAGCGCTTGGCGTGGGAAAAAATGTTTGCCAAGTACGCCAAGGCGCATCCCGAGAAAGCGGGCGAAATCTCTCGTCGATTCGCCAGCAAGCTCCCGGCTGGTGTCGTGGACATGCTTCCTTCGTTTGAATTCGGAAAGGATAAGGAACAGGCTACGCGCAAGTTTAGCCAGGGATGCTTGGCTGCCGTTGCCCCTTCCATGCCCGAATTGGTGGGAGGATCAGCCGATTTAACGCCGTCCAACTTGACCGACTACCCCGGTGTAGTGGACTTTCAGAAGGATACCCCAGAAGGACGTTACTTTCGTTTTGGTGTGCGTGAACATGCCATGGTTTCCATGTGCAACGGAATGTTTGCCCACGGTGGAATGCGTCCGTACTGCGCCACCTTTCTCAACTTTACAGGATATGCGATTGGTGCTATTCGCCTCTCGGCGCTTTCCAGGTTTGGCGTGATTTTCATCATGACGCACGACTCTATCGGTTTGGGCGAAGATGGACCCACCCACCAGCCTGTTGAGACCTTGGAAGGTCTCCGTTCCATGCCCAACATTTTGGTTTACCGTCCTGCTGATTCAAACGAATCGTCGGCCGCTTACCAAATGGCCTTGGAGCACCATGAAACCCCCACGGTGATTTGCTGCTCGCGTAGTACTGTCCCTGCGTTGGAGAACTCGACGATTGCCAAGGCCTGCAAGGGTGCCTACGTGCTGGTCGAACCGGCCTCTCCGGAGCTCGTTATTGTCTCGACTGGAAGCGAGGTTGGAATATCCGTCAAGGCGGCTAAGGAATTGACCGATGCGGGTATCCCTACTCGTGTTGTGTCCATGCCTTGCCAGGAACTCTTCTTGGAACAGGATGATACCTACCAGAAGTCCGTACTACCGGGTAATATTCCGACCATGTCGGTGGAAGCCGCCTCCATTTACGGATGGCACCGTTTCAGCCATGCCCAGATCGGCATGAACTCGTTCGGTATGAGTGGATCCGGTGGCGCTGTCTTTAAGCACTACGGATTTTCGGTTGAGAATATCGTTAGCAAGGGCAAGACTCTTGTGGAATTCTACAAGAAGTCTGGGCCCGTTCCGAACCTGAACAACAAGCCAGTCTTTGAGACTATTGGCAGCTTGCACTAGAGGGAAACCTGTGCGCGCATACTTTATAGTAATATATATATATAAAGATCGTTCTATGTTAAGATCCGTTGCCTAACCTTTCAAATCTAGAGAGAGAGACCCGCGCTTTTGTGTATATGCATGTAAATATGTATATTTAAAGGATGCAGCTCTACCGGTACTACACGCTCACTTGCCGCGGTGGTAGTCCTGTTGCGTCAGTCACTACTTCTTCAGATTCTGGCTCTTGCGAAGCTTCCGGTGGAACAATGGTTTCCTCTGCCTCGGTTGTTTCTAGCGCCTCCACATCTACCAACGGTGTGGTCGGTACCTCCTCATCTACTGACTGCAGCAGCGGCTCGGTGAGCGCTTCACTGGCTGGTGTATCAACTGGAAAAGCCGATCCTGCAAACATTCGTCTCCACCAAGACGCTAGCAAAGGCGCTTCTGTTGCAACAGCTGTAACTTCTTCGGGCTGGGCGCTTGGAGCACTCTGTTCTACGCCAAATACGCGCTCCAACCAAGTTTGCACGTCTTGCATATCTTGTTCCGCTGCCGCTAATGCTGCTCCTTCGTGTCCATCCACCACCGATCCTTCCGATTCTTCGTCAGCATCTTCCTCCCACAAGTCAGTCTTGCAGAGGGGACACGTCGCAGACCGTTCCGCAAGCCATCGACCGATGCATTTGGAGTGAAAGACGTGATTGCAAGGCAGACAACGTAATCGATCACCTGCTTCGTATTCATCCAAACAGATGCTGCACATTTCCAGTTCCAAATCCGTCGTCGGTGTTGGGGGTGCCGCAGAAATCAATCCATCGATATCAGCCGATTCCTCCGTGTTCTCTTGATCACCTTGTTGTATAAACTGCAGACACTGTCCATCAAAATGGTAATTTGGTAACAATCGTTTGACCTGTTCCCGAGTCAATCGACGACGCGTGGGACGTGTTGGTGGAGGCGCGTGCTCTTCCAACCATCCAGTCTGGTGACCTCCTGCAAACAACAAGAGCGAACATGCACACGCCGAAAGTAGTGCCGACACAGCAATCCACAAGACGGCCGTTCCACTCAAATTTCCTTTACCCAAACGACTGTCAATGCTAACGCGAGGACCGCCAGCCGCCTTGGATTCTGGGCTTTGGTGCAACAAAGTGTCCAGTAGATCATACTCGGTATGGTACGAAACGTGGAGCACATAAAAGGGAAGTTCATCATCATCGTCTGGATCGGGCTCGTGCGAATGGCGATGGGTATTGCGTTTAATCCATTCGTCCATGAGATCATCATCGTAGGACAATTCGTTCTTGTCTCTGTCGGCTGCAGTCATCTGCCTGGGAATGCTGGAATCCGTTCGTCGGGTACCATCAATAATCAGGTACTTGACGAGGCCTGGCGGATTCACGTGGTGCTGTACAAACTCGGCTTTTGCTTGCAAGGAACATCCTCCTTGTCGCACCAACAAAGCTACCGGCAAGCCATCGGCTGGAACCGTGATATTATAAGACTGTTTAGCCTTGTTGTTCCCATCGTCGTTGTCATCAGGACACATCGGAAGGTTCCCATCAATATACTGCAATCGCGCAGGGTATTCGTAGCCTTTCCACAGCTTTCTTCCCAGGAGGTGATCTTGACGCGACGCGTAGCGTTGTTGCGTTTCCGTAACAGTAATCGTAGCATTGGTAGTTGACAAGGACGACAGAACGACCAACAACAGTACGGAAAGAGCGCAAGCGCGGTTGATGCTTGTAGTGTTCTTCATGTTCCACAGTAAAAAGTCTTCGCGATGCTCTGATTCGCAATCTATGGTTTCGTAACTCAAGAGAGGTCGTCTTGTTTCGATCAACTGATCTCTTTAGGACACTTCTAAACGCACTCGGAGGAACCACGAACTTTTTACAACGAGTTACAACAAGCACAACAAGCAATAGAGTCTTCTGTGTGCCGCGATGTTATGTGCTGTGCTCGGAGCCCGGAGCACGCAATTTTCTATCGTGCGGGTCTTTCTGATGCGGACTTGCGGGTCTTCTCTCAAATCGAATCGGGTGCGTTGAGTAGTGCGGAGTTCCGGAAAATGAAAATGTTAGTATACCTTTTGTAGAGTACAATCCGGAATTAGCAGATGTCCCAAGCGTGACTAGAGGTTGTCCCGGTTTGCACTACTACGACGCAAATGTTCATGTTCCTTGTTGGTTTTCCACAATGGAGACGCTTCACTCTGTGGAGTATACCTGTGTTCATACCTGTACCGTATTACCCAGCGGCGTCTGGAGGATCTCATGGTCGAATGTTGCAAGAGACAAGCTAGCAGTGGTAAAATCCTTCTCGCTCATCTCGTTCCCCACTGGGAAAATCTGACTAGTCTAATCCCTACTTCTTTTAGCTAGTTGAACCAGCACTATAGACTATAGCATCTAATGTTGCTTCAATGGATACCGAATAATCTGACATTCCACCTTGCCGTCGGCCTTTCTCTGCAGCACGCAAAAGACCACTTGGTCTCCCACACCAATCTCACGCTCCGATACCGACCGGTACGCATCTGCTAATATCGACACGGCCTCTTCTTTTGTGCAATCTACAGTAACGGATGGAATCGCGCCGGGAGGTGTTTGTACAATCAAGCCATTTTTACTCTGCCGTGAAGAACGAGTGGCGTCTGCTGTCGGCTTGGCCTTGAGCAACGTCCGAAATTGCCGATCCAGTATCGGTTGCAACAGCTCTCGCCCCGTTCCGGCACTCGCCACAGCAACTTGTTCGTAGGATCCAACTGCATCGTAGACAAATACTTGCCCTGCTGATGCAGCTGATTCACCAAGCCCAGCGACAACACAGAAAGAATAAAATGGAAAGCCTCGACGGCTGTACAGCATTTGACTGAGCAGTGTGGCAACTGCATCGGGCGACGTTGTGGCGGCTCCGCCTTCTCCAAAGTATCGCGCGGCTCTCAAGTCGGCTCGCACGAGCCGCTTCAAGGCTTCGCAATCGGCCTGACAGCCAGCCGAAGCAATCATGACCGGAGCCTCTTTTAACAAACTGGTGGAAACGTGCGAATCTTGATCCACCGATTCGCTCGGTTGGCTGTTCCAGTCGGTGACTGGTTTCGTGGTCGTTGACTCCATCGCTATGGAACCGTCCGCGCTAATCCAGCTCGATATCGAGTCATCGTCATCATCGGTATCTGCTCCGACAGCAGCAGAAGACGCCACCCACAGACGACTGCTCACATGATTGCGTTGCAGAATGTTGTATCCGGACGAGCATCTGGTATCGGCGCAAAGCACGGACCAATCGCGGCCCGCAACGGCGGCTACCAAGCCCCCGTTCATTTCGTAAGGGTCAAAGTCGGCCGTAACTGCTGTTATGCAAACGGCGGCCATGACAACGGAAACGATAAATCGTGTCATCGGCATATTCAAGGTTCGATGATGTCGGAGCCGTTGCCTCTGTCGCTTATTGCTGATCATGACGTTCACTAGCAGCAAGTGAAGCGTCTGCAGTATTCGTGCGAGAGATTCCGTTACTGTGTTGTCGCTTGTGGCTAGTCTAAACTTTCGGCGCTGCTCGAGCCGCCCTTTCCTCCATGGTCGTATTTTCCTTCAAAGCGGAGAAAATCAGAAAAAGAGAGGAGAAAAGAAAACGCCAAACGTCAAATTCCGTTCTCGTAAAGAGAAGTGAGAGCTTGATCGAATCGGCCATTTTTCGCATCGACAATGGCAAGCACCGCCATACGGCGGAATGTGAGTCTGCACTCAAGCGAAGAAATTTAGTTGGGAAGTGGCTCTGGCTGGCACAAGTACGTGTTGTCCGATATCTAGAACTGCTACTACCAAGCGAAGCGGTTCGTGTTGCGACGTTTGTCTCTATTATAATATGGCTCTCTAGTAGTTACGTTCTTTGATTAACTAGTTCATCAATCAATTCGATTCGCCATGGCCAGAGCCGTATATTTCAAACCCCCGCTCTGTTCCACCAGCTTTGCCTTTCGCTTTTCTCGCTCACGCTTGGTTTGTTGCAATTCAATCTCGCGTTGCGCAAAGTGCGCCGCCTTTTGCGCCCTGGCAGCCAAAAAATTGGGTTGATCTTCATCATCTTCATCGTCGTCCCAATCGCCATCTGGATCGGCCGCCCGTCGTTGTCGTTCCCATTCCACCAAGACTGCCAAGTGATGAACCACCAAGTTGCGTTGATCCGACGGAACGGCCAGTTTTTCATCTTCGACAGAGTCTTGTAGCACGCAAAATCTTAACAGTTCCTTGGGCTTGGCATTCTTGTTTTGACCAGTTGGAATCTTTGCTGTCAGAACTATCTCGTCGGAATCCGCGCCTGCGACTTGAACCGTGTGGATGCGGCGCAATTTGATATTGAGCTTGTATCCGACCTTCTGTGCTCCTGCCATTGGGTCCACAAAGATTTCAGGATATCCTTCCGCGCTGTCTCGAATCCTCAAGACAGCCACGGCATTCTTATCGTCCCCCACCGAGCTGTTGCTTTTGCTCTTTCCAAACAAGGCGCCCAGGGAGAAACGTGTATTTTCTTGCTTGTTTTCCGTGTTCCAGAGAATTCGTTTCGTGGCCGTATTAACGGCCGCTACAGCTTGTCGGGCTGTCCGTGAGTCCTCCTTTTCCAAGCAAGGACACAATAGTCCAAACCATTGCAGTTGAAAGATGGGGCCTCCAATGTTCGCCATGGTCGATCGAGACCGAGACAGCAATATAGTTGTGTGCGATATGCGATATATGCGATTACGTATCCTCGTTCGTTCCTGTTCCTGGGTCATTTCGAAAGTCACTAAGACAAATGACTTGGACTATAGTTAATATTGGTAAATCGCTATATAGAATGTGTACGTGTTTAATGTTGCCTTTTTTGGCTGCACCGCGATACAGAGTAGTGCATTATTCTTGCGTCCAGTCCATAGTCCATATCAATACTACTTCATACCACGATGATGAACAACAGCAACAACAATGGCACGATGGGAGGTCCTCCCTCATTGCAGCCCATGCGAGCGGCACCCGCGTGGGCCAATCCATCGCAGCAGCAACCCGTCGTGACGCAACAAGTCGTGCAACAGCACGAAGAAGAGCTGTTTGGCGCCTATTCCACGCTCGACGAACCCGTGCGAGAAACCATTATGCGAGACGTTCGGGCCGTGGGTTCCAAATTACGCATTGTGCTGTCGCCGCTGGATCGCAATGCCGTTCTATCGTATGCAGGATACTCTGGAGTCTCGCAATCGGCAGTGCCACAGCAAGGCGATGAAAGCGACGCCGTTGGTGTCGACCCATCACTGGAGCAGCAAACGCCACAGCAACAAGCGGTCGCTGGTATTTCGGAAAGTGATCGCCGCGTCATTCAATCCCTCAAGGATTGGGATCTTTGGGGTCCTTTGATTGTTTGCTTGTTTCTGGCCGTGACACTGTCCGCCAAAGCCCCCAAAGATCAAGCCTCCTTGGTCTTTGCCGCGGTTTTTTTTGCCGTTTGGGTCGGTGGTACGGTGGTGACCATGAATGCGCAACTGCTGGGGGGATCGATCAGTTTTTTTCAATCCATGTGTGTATTGGGATACTGTATCTTTCCCCTCGCCTTGGCGGCCTTTGTCATTGGTCTATTGAAGATTGTTCCATACGTGAAGAATTGGATTTGGTTGGATATGATTTTTGTCTTTGTTGGCTTTTTGTGGGCAATCCGAGCGTCGTCCATCTTTATTGGCATGTACGTCAAGGAAGAACGACGGTTCTTGGCACTCTATCCAGTGTTTTTGTTTTACACGTTCTTGGGGTGGATGATTCTGCTCTTCTAAACTCCCTTTACATTACGATATCGACGACGGCGCGGTCGCTCTACTCCCCAATCGTCGACTATTAGGGAACGCAGTTACACATATATTGGTTTATTTATTATTTACTCTGTAAAGATGCCGTTATCGTCAAAGTCATCGCCGTCGTTACCGTTCGTGCCTTGCGATGCGACATCCGGTATAATCTCCTCCCGAATGGGCTGGAGAATCATGTGTCCTTGCAACCGTTGACTGGGTACGTGATACCAATGCTCTTTTACGTTGGGCTTTCTCTTTTTTGCTCGCGCCGACGACTCGGGGAGAGGCACACTGGGGAAACGCGAAGTATCAAAGCGAGGAATGACTTCACTGTACTTGCCGTAGAGACGTTCGCGCATGTCCTTTAGTTTGTACTGGTCTTCGCCCACAATGCGGCCAGAATGAGCCATTTTGATAAACATTTCACTAGCCAACCACGCATCAAAATCTGGAACGGATGGTTCGGTAGCTTCAACACCGTCTGCAATGTCTTGTAAGAGCTCATCCCGGGTCTTGTAAAAGCTGTGCACCCAATACATATCCAGCAGTTTCATATGTGGGCCGAGAAGCGTCCAAATCAGAAGGCGAAGGACCCATGTCATGACTTTGTTGACGGAGAAAGTTATCCATATTGTTGCAATAAGAATACAATGCATGGTCAAGTGGTGTGCGTAGTATCCCTTCCAGTTGACAAGAGACCGAAACATACGAATGCAACCGCACAGTGTTTTCAACGCCGTGTGTACGTAGTAGAGACGCTCCGCCAGTAACGACCAATCCCTTCGTTCGGTTGCCATTTTGACGCTTGATTCGCTCGTTTTGCTGTAAATTTCGGATACCTTGAGACCAAACGCCACTAGCTCTTGCATCAATTTAGATATACGTTCGGCTTTTAGCTTGTCCAGCTTATGCAGCGTTTGTCCCCCGGCAACGCCTTGTCCGGGTTCAATCACAATGGGAGGATGAATCGATCGGCCTAGCAACACCACCATGTTGGTCTTTTCACTTGCCTTGACTCTCTTCCACGGATACGGATGACGACTGGCGTGAAAGTTGAGCGATAACATGACCCAGGCAATAGCATACAAGAACATCGGTAGAATGAATTGAGGTCGTTCAAAGGCCAAGACGACGGCAAACAAGAGTGCCATGGAATGCAATGGGAACCAAATGCTGCGCGTCTTGGTGATCTTCAGTCGCCCACGCCACAAAAATATTTCCACCATCACATCTAGAACGAAGCAATAATTTTTCGTATACGACGCGAGCTCTTTGGAGTACAGTTTCACGCTGTCAAGAGACGATGTTTCCATGTCCACAGCCCCACGCGTTAGATAACGCAGGACGTTGTAAGCTTTATCGGTTTCGGTGTTGATAATGAATCGCGGAGGAGCTGTCAGCGCCAATCGCATGGCTTTCGACTCGTTCTTCCATTCAATACGGAGCCGAATGATAATGGTTCCTCGACTCTATGATTACCAAGAGAGACGACTAAGGTGTTAGTCTTGAACAACGATATCACCGAGTCACCAACATCCACTTTGATAGCACTCGCATTGTGCACGTACATCTTCCTGTCTTGGGTCGTGGTGCAGCTTGTAATGAAGCAAGTAGGACGTATCGCATTCAAAATTGGCTGTATTGATAACCACGCGACCGGCAGGATCATGATGATCTAAAAGAGTATCGTCGTAGTCAAAGATGCCCAGCATGATGAGTGACGTGGGGTGTTGAACGTTGAAAGCGAATGCTCTTGTGGTCCAGGGCATCCAACGTGGGTTCAGCTCGTTCCAAATAATGTCGGTTCGTACCATTGTATCTTCAAAGGCGATACCGACAAATGGATCTGTCAAGTCGCCAGCTGCGAAGTCTAAGTTTGGTAAGTCGTTGCATCCTACTATCTCCAAGAACACTGTGCCAACGGTACCGTATCCGGCCGTCACCCATCGCACAGAAGGCTTCAAGGCTTCTTGGTGGATTTCTCGTCGCGTCATCCATTCGGTCTCCTTGGGACGGGATGGATCGGGATATGGCATCACTCGAAAGTATTCTTGCTTGTGCTGGACCTTGCGTGTCGATTGAAAGATGGACCTACGATTTACGTTTTGAAAATCAATATCTGAACCTACGACAGCGGGACGATCTCTGCTGGTAGCCTCGTCGGGCCCGATCTTACCCAGAAATACCAGATCCTCCCGAACGGCTCGACGAAAGCGGAGCGCCAAGAGAGCAGTGCGAAACTTGGCGTCTTCGGCGGGCTGCACTGTGTACTCGTTGCGCTCACCGGTACCTGCCACCAACTCGTCGAAAAAGATTGACACGGTACCGAGTCGTTGGTGTTGTAAGCCGCCCACGCCTCCATCGTGAAATATTTCAATCGTCACGGTATCCCCTGCACCCGGTATCGATTCTTCTACAACCGACTTATTCTGCTTGCCCTCAATAGTCGACGATGTGCTGTCACTTGTTTCTCCAGGAATCTCCAACAAACACAAGGATTGCGTCTTGACGGTCCAGATTGGATTTCCATCGTTGCGAATCTCTTTTGTGCGATGGACTAGCTTGCTTCGGACTTTCACGATGCAATAAGGATCAATGCATGTCTTGGCTTGTGTCGAGAGGCCCATGGCACCCACAACTTCCATGAGAACCAGTGTTGTGGCGGGGCGACTAGTAGCGCCATCAGCGATAAGAGACTTGAAGTGTGCGTCATCGTTTTCGGGCGGGACCAGCCATTCCAGCCTGTTACGGCTGGGCCCAGGGAAGAATCGAAAGCACTCGATGGTGGATGTGGTGGAAACAGGCGTTGCGAGCAGCCTGCTGAGGATGAATGGTGAGGATGTCGAGTGTGATGAGCGTATATGATGTCGAATGTCGACAGTCGACACCAAACGTCGCCGATTTTCGATCTTGAATTTCGAAATTCTGATGATGACGATAAACCGCGTTCGCCACATTATTATCTTATCTCGCGAAGTCGCATCCCACGATTCCTATGTAGTACGGTACGCATACCCTCCGGACCATCAACTCTATACTCTTGTCTTTGTCACCTGTGCTAGCTCCAGATCAGTGGCTACGGTTACGTTTCCCTAAGATGGGTGTGGTATCTCTAACCGTAGAGGCAACTTAATCTGCTGCTCTAGACCAATATTGAAGGTCGAGAGATCTGTGCTATGTAGCTATAGTTGACAGCATCTATGACTCAATACATACAATCTAAAATTATAAAGCTGGCACGAGCATTTCGTGCTTTTGCCTGCTAGCCTGCTCTATCTAACGAGCAATGTAGACTATCGCCTCCGTCCTCCAAAAAGCTTGGCCAAGATTCCTTTTTTTGGCTTACTGGCCGCTCTCCTTTGTTTTTGCTTGGACGCTGCCATCATGGCTGCCAAGTCGCTCTTTTCAACTGCAGAGCTTTTTCTACTCAGTTGAATCTGGTTCATCTCGGACTCGACCTCGAGCAGCTCTTGGCTCGTGTAGCCGTCACCTTTCAAAAGCTCGCGACGGTCCTTTTGTGTAGTTCGTAAAAATAAGATGGATCGTCTTGGTGGTCTCGTCGTTTCGTAGGATTCTAGGGAGGACATGGAGGTGCTACAGGACGCCCATTCAATCGTTGTGGGCGGACCCGCTCTGACGGCCGGATTGCTGTAAAGAAAGGGAGACACAATGTGAGGTTCAATCACGCGTACGTATATACACCATTGCAAAGAATATGTATGACACACTAGACGCACGTACCATCCCAGAATGAGACCGTATTCACGAATCTCCACGGTGTCAAACCCTACGGATCGTCGTTGCAGAGAATGGGAAATATCTGGCGTCTTGAGAGAGTCGCTCAACGTTCGAACCTTGAGCACGCTCCTCGTTTGCAGAGGGGCGCCTTCTTTTTGTAGTGGGGCGGCTGTCACAACTGACAAATCATCCGACTCGTCCATGACGGTGGCCATGGAGAGCATGGACACACTGGTCACTAGTGTGGAGACAGTCACGATGGACTTGTTTATTCCTTCGCCGCCACCACTGCTGTGCTCGGAAGCGGATAAGCCCCTCTTGTCGTGGCGGGATGCTGCCTTTTCTTTCTCCAAGGGAGACCCGCTAAGGTCTACTAGCACGGGAGCATGCGAATACGAAGGCATTGTTTCTGTTGTTGTTGACATGGTTTTCGCGCAGAATACGGAGAGCGCGGTAGTCGTTGTTGTGCAGGGGTCCCAGACCCCCTGACACACGGCTTCTCGGTTCGAAGCTTGTTCGCAATACGTAATACCGGTACGGTACGCAATACGCAATGGCCTTTTATTGGAACCAATGGAACCATAAAAAGTCCGAGCGAAATAATGGCAAATGGCAATAACGCATACAGTAGACAAGAATAAGACTACTTTCCACTATTGCTTCCTGTCACTACGACACACTACTTATTGAGCAAGATTCATCTCCGTTTCAGCTCCGGATTCATTATGCGCGCGACGCACGATGCACGATGGCACGTTGGATAGGGCCGCATCACCAATCCCCACTAACTATAACTATCACTATCACTATCACTCTCTTTCCCGTCGCAACACCATCATCATGAGCATCCTTCTGACACCATCGTCATTACTAGCAGTATGAATCGTCGCCGCGTCAGTTTCCTTCCGCCGGCAACGACAACGACGCTAGCGGCGGATATAACAGCATCATCAACCTCAATACGCAACAAGAAGCAACGGCGGCCTCTCAACGTACGGGGGCTCGCAATCGCCGTTTGTGCGGCCCTCTCTACCTTTCTACTGTTTGCGTTTTTGAAAGAACCCAGTGGAACACCCAAGCCTGGAAGTTACAAGACGCAGTGGATGCCCAAACAACACAAGAGAGGCGCTGCTGAAACAGCTCCGAGTCGGAACCACACTGAACAAGAGCCATCTACTTTCGCTGCCAACAATGGCAAGGAACCTCATCGTCCACTGTCGTCGTCATCGTCCAGCACGCCGCAACTTCCACCGTCCGAACCGTCCAAAGAGCTACCTGCATGGATTCAAAACTACCTGCGCTGGCACCAAGAACAGCGTGCCGCCTTTCCCGGCATGAAACTCTTTCAAGATCCAGCCGCCCCCAAGCTCCTGATACGAACCTGTTTGGGCTTGTGCGGCGGACTTCACGACCGCTTGGGCCAGTTGCCGTGGGACTTATACTTGGCCAACCAAACCAACCGGCTCTTATTGATGCACTGGCACCGCCCCGTGCCTTTGGAACACTTTTTGGTGCCCCATCAACTGGATTGGAGGGTTCCGAGGGAGGTGCCTGGATTCTTTCACCCAGATGGCGGTATTCGTGTTGGTCGGCGTGAGTTGAAAATCGTGCGGGGCTATCCTGAACTCTTTCAAGGCTTTGGCAGTGAACGTCCCACCGACGACTTCTGGGACGAGCACTTGGACCACGCTTTGGAGCGAGCCGTGAGTGGATCCTCAAAGAACGAACGGGTGCTGCGGCATCGAATACTGGGGCACTTGAACGAAGATCGGTTGGAAGAACGACTTGCTGCGTTGGGTGAAACGGACATGCTGCACTGGACTCTATCGTTTGGTAATATCTTTTGGATGTTCTTTCGTCCTGCACCGGGTGTCCAAGAAGAGCTCGACACTGTTCACCGGGACTTGAACCTGACGCCCGGCCACTACTCGGCTGTGCACTGTCGTGTCCGACACCCCAAGGCTACGAATACCAAGATGCAAAGCAAGGATGAAAATTATCCCGCCGACAAGGTCGGACTACCTTGGGAGGGCGAGAGTCGCAAGTTTGCAGTTGAAACGGCGACTCGTGCCTTGCGGTGTGCGAAAACACTTTTGGAGGAACCGACGGAACCCGTCTACCTGTTTTCCGATTCCAACGACTTGGTTCGCTACATGTCCCACGAGCTCAAAAATACCACGTTTGTTACTGGAAATGCCACCCTGCTGCGAGAGAGTCCTGTTGACTCTGCCGCTTTAAAAGTTGTCGAAACGACCAATGTACTTGCTCGGCAGATGACTTTGGAAAATGCTCACATTGATCGACAAAAAGGACGGGATCCACCGGCCTATTATGCCACTTTTGTCGATCTACTCTTGGCTATCAATTCCCGGTGTGTCACATATGGAATTGGCTTCTATGCCGTCTTTGCAACCAAGATATCGGGTGTTTCGTGCAAATTGCTGTACCAAGAGGAGGCGTGGGGAGGAAGCGAGGCCAAGAGACAAAACACGGACCACTGTACGTTGTGAGCATTTGTGGCGTCGAATGGTTTTCTTTGCTAATGCTTCCATTATCTAGTAGCTATTGCATGCTATCTTCGAATCTCCGACGATGACTGATCGGTTCTGTGCTCAGGCTCGTCTCGGTTTACCACGACGCTCTCTCGACACAAGCCAAAAACGTCTACAAAACACAAATAGTGATATGTCCCAGGTTTAATACGTTAGTGTTGACCATAAAGTTAGTAATTTGCCCCCAGCACCAACGGAATACTTTTGTTCATAAACACACTGTACACTTTGCTGTTCTTTTTACTGTTGAACACGCGGAACAGCAATTTGGAACGGCGCATTCGATCCCTCCACAATCCACCACCAATGCATCCAATAAGAGTGCTGGATCTTGAGCGATTGCGCACACCTCCCCTGGTACTGATCCTCCAAATTTATTGTCCCACAGAAGGACTTCTTGTAGCGTCGAGATGGATCCCAGCTCGGTCGGTACTTTGCCGGTAAACTTATTCGTTGATAGATCCAGTCGCTCTAGAAACTGCAAGTTGCCTATTTGGGTCGGGAGTGCTCCATTCATATACATGGTTTTCAAATCCAGTTTTCGTAGGGCCGTCAAAAGCCCAATGTCAGTTGGCAGAGAGCCGGAAAAGAAGTTTGGTCCAAGACACAGCTCTTCTAGCTTCAGCGCCAAGCCAATACCCGTTGGAAATTCGCCAAATAGCACATTCCCTCCCACATTGAGGCTTCGGAGAGATGGTAGTGAAACATATGCCCCCGGAAGTAAGCCAGAAAAGTCGTTTCCGTCTAGCCAAAGCGTCTCAAGATTGACCAAGTTGGCGAGTGGCTTCGGAAGGGCCCCTCCCATGATATTGTCACTGAGATCCAAGACAACGAGCTCCGCGTTACCAAGTCCGTCTGATAATGGATACCGTCCAGTCAGTAGATTCGTCCCTAAGCGCAAGATCTGGAGACTTGGAAAGGAGGTGTACTCGATCGGAAAGGTCCCCGTAATGAAGGCTTCCCCGATATCCAACTCGAGCAAGTTGGACATTTGCGCAAGTTCTGTGGGAAGTGAAGTCACAAAACCATTGGCTCGCAGCGACAACGTCTTGAGAGCCCCCAGTTGCGCCAAGGCTGCCGGGATTGTGCCGCTAAAGGTGTTAGAGTCCAAGTACAGCTCCACTAGAGACTTCATTTGGCCCAATTCGCTGGGGATCGAATTATAGAACGAGTTGCTCGAAAGATAAAGGAACTCGAGATTCGGCATGTCACCCAGAGCTGTCGACAACTCACCAACCAGGTCGTTATCCGAAAGGTCCAACCTAATCAACTCCTGTAAAGCACTGATGCTGTCAGGTATCGCCCCAGACAACTCATTCCCTCCCAAGTCGAGAGCTATTATACTCGGTAGACTTGTTTCTGTGACTGGAATCGTCCCTGTGAACTTATTACGAGCCAAATCCAGCTCTTCCAGGGACGGGGTATCGAACAGACTCGGAGGCAGCGGACCGGTCATATCGTTGTTGCCAAAGTCGATATACCTTAGGTTTGGAAACCCACCGAAATACTTTGGCAAGGGACCACTAAAGAGATTGAGAGAGCAAACCAGATTCTCCAAGTTGACAAGGTTCTCATACTCGGCCGGAAACGATCCAGTGAAAGCGTTGCCCGTGGCGACCAAATCAAGGAGGCCAGTAAGCTGGCCGAGTTCGGTCGGTAACGCGTTGGTTAGAAAGCCGTTGCCTTGCAAATAAAGTCGCTCTAGATTCATTAGATTGCCCGCCTCCGTCGGAATGGGACCGGAAAACTGGTTCCGATCAAGCCGCAAAATTGCCAGGTTTTGCATGAGTCCGACTTGGGTGGGAATGGTACCGATTTGAGAGTTGCTTGATGCTCCTAAATGATCGAGCACGGTCAACAACCCCAGCTCGGTCGGTAGAGCTTGATCCAAAAAGTTGTCGCTCACGTCCAAGACACGCAAGCTGACAATCTCACCCAACTGGCTCGGTATGCCCCCCGTTAAAAAGTTTGCTGCCACCAAGAAGGTTTCCAATCGAGTCAAGGCACGCAACTCGGAAGGCATCCTTCCAAATAAGCCGTTGTCTTGCAGGTCCACCGTCGTAATTTCGTCGTCATTATCACAAAACACACCAAACCAAACTCCACAAGGAGAATCATCCGTTGCCCACATACCACGATCGACCCAGTAGGTACCATTCGTCGAGTAGAAAAAGGTTCCGAGCGCGTACAGCTTGTTGATAAGGAGCTGATCAGCATCACCATTATCGGGATCTAATGTGGGAAAGTTGTCCAAAATGTCCTTCAAGGCCATGTATTGTGCTGTATCGGGGACTTGTAGCGTTCCATCGTCAGTCAAGGTGCGCGTGAGATACTCTTCCACAGTTTCGTCAAAGGGTGTCGGCGATGCCGTTGGTGCTGATGCGGGTACCCGTGTGGGGATATCCGTGGGAGTAGAGGTTTGCGCCTGTAGGGGGCGATCCGTAGGTGGAGAGGTCGGTGAACGCGTGGGGATATCGGTAGGGATATCGGTGGGTACCGAGGTTGGTGACCGCGTGGGGATATCCGTGGGTACCGAGGTTGGTGACCGCGTGGGGATATCCGTGGGTAATGAGGTTGGTGACCGCGTGGGGTTATCCGTGGGTAATGAGGTTGGTGACCGCGTGGGGTTATCCGTGGGTGATGAGGTTGGTGACCGTGTGGGGATATCCGTGGGTAACGAGGTTGGTGACCGCGTGGGTTGGTCCGTGATTGCCGCGGTTCGTGTCGTGGTCTCTTCCACGGGCATAAGGTCCGTTTCGGTGATATCCATATCAATCGGAGCAAAAGCATGCCTTTCGGAAATCAATTCTTGCACGTTATTAATGAGCCTCCGTCTTCCACTACTACCCCGTACTTGCGTCCGTCTCGATGATGGTGCTCTTAGTCCCCCGACTCGACGTTTCCCGTCCGCCGCAGATGCTGTTATCCATGCTGAGCAAGGCCCATTGTTGCATACCGAGACTACCACTGATAGCGTCCAGAGAAGACCTAAGACTGTGTGGATTGGTAAGAGGGGCAACATTTAGTAGAAGGATGGAAACACTCTCAATAGGCTCCTCTATTTTGAAAGGAAGCGAGTAAAATATGAATCGCAGCTCGCAGTATGCAGTAGTACCACGAACCAGCAAGAACCCGCTACCTGCTACCTGGCATGATATTACATATCAGAATTCGTTTCTTACCGGCCCATTTGTAAAAGGAAAATGACTGGCTGAAAAAATTATAATGACTTTAGTCTTGGAATATCGATTTATTAATAATTAAATGTCAACGAGGCATCAGAAATCACGAACAGCTTCCCAAAATGGAACGCTCCGAATGCCACTGATTCAAATAGCCCGTCGCATCCGGCCCAAAGTCAGGCCGTTGAGCGTTGCCTAGTTGAGTTTACACTAGACA
>Ga0307981_1001113_pt1 | contig 25066 bp, 21 predicted proteins | sample OrgLakmetagen987_FD_201849 | JGI IMG/M metagenome (GOLD analysis project Ga0307981, IMG submission 201849) | Saline water microbial communities from Organic Lake, Antarctica - #987 | ecosystem: Environmental > Aquatic > Non-marine Saline and Alkaline > Saline | place: Antarctica: Organic Lake... | reverse complement strand
CCTTGCCCCGGATTAAAATTTGCTGTTGTGCCCAGTTGAAGTCAGAAAGGCGAAGCTCCAGCAATTCCGAGCGCCGCATACCAGTAGCATACAAAAGCTCCAATACCAGGCGGTCACGCCGCCCTTCATAACCTTCCTGGAACGTTACCTGACTAAACAAGACCTCCAGGGCCTCCTTCCTTACCGCTCCGGGTAGTCGCTTAGGCAATTTGGGTGCTGATACTTTAAGGGTTGGATCATCTTTAAGATCACCCTGCCGCAGGAGAAACCGGCAATAGGCTTTAATGGTGGAAAGTTTTCGGTTGACGGTACGTGCCTGACGTCCTTCGGTAATCAGGGACACCATAAAGGAACGGATATGGCTGTGTTTTACTTCGCCCATATCTTCAATACTCAGGTTTTCCATCAGGTAATTCCTGAACTGCTGCAGATCATTGCGGTAAGCCGTAATGGTATGTGCAGAGAAACGCTTCTCAAATTCCAGGTACTGAAAAAAAGATTCTAACTTCATTTAGTGGGCTTAACTATGCAATCAATTTAGGGAGAAAAAGATAATTTGTCAAATTTTCTTATCATTGATCGATTTACACCATAATACAGCTATTTAAACGCATATATATGCAACGCGAAAAGAAAGATAAACATTTTATAAAGAAGCCGGTATATCCGGGCGGGCCACAAGCACTACGACAATTCATTGCCAAAAACCTGCAATACCCCAAAACTGCCCTCAAGGAAAAGCTGGAAGGGACGGTAGTTTTGAAATACACTATAGACCACGAAGGCAGAGTCACAGAGGCAAATGTGGTTTCGGGCATAGGTAAAGGTTGTGACGAAGAAGCGATCAGAGTGACCAAGCTGCTAAAGTTTCAAGTGCCCAAACTGCCGGGAAAGAAAACAAAAGTGGTATTCCATAATAAGCTCAAAGTACATTTCCGGTTGCCCAAAGCAAAGGAGCAGCTGTCTGGAGTGCAGTATCAATACACTACGCCAACCAAGACCAGTCCTGAAGAACAGGAAGCTGCCCCATCTAAGATCAAAAGCTATACTTATACTATTGAGTTTTAGTATAACACGGACCAAAGTCGAGGCTACCTATACCGTCCTTTGTACTTGCAGATAGATGCCCCATACGGGAAAGTGCCCATTACCTCTGGGCTTTCTGGAATATACTTTCAAGGACGATCAAATACTCAGTTTGCTACTTTGCATACCACTGATAACGAATACTCAGGCGGGCACGGAGAGTGGTCGTCAGCTGTGTTCCCTCAAGCTGCCAGGCAAGCGGCCATTCTACGAAGCTGCGTATTTCTATTTTTGGGGTAACTGCCCATTGTAATCCCGTCCGAAGGTGCAACCACTGCCCACCAGTATTGGGAGAAGGCAATCCATTCAGCAAATCTTTCTGCGTATGGCGATAGAGCAGCATTAGGGATGGAGCAAAAAGTTGTTCTCCAATCAAAAGTTGATCTGAATATCCGGTAAGGAGCCGCAATTCATTACCAAACTGATAAGATTGTAAGCGTTCATAGCGTTCTGCAGAACTGCTAATGCGATACGTCGCCTGGGCAAATACGTTTCCGGAAGGCCTTAATACTCCATTGTAGGTAAAAAGTGTGCTGCCCAAACATGCAACAGCCCCTCTTCCTGCCTGCATATCCGGATGAAAAGGAATTCCGGTATCAGGGTTCGCATCGGAAGTTTCGCCGGTCGGCAATTCTATTCCCGCGCCAGCAAGAAGGCTGTAACGTTTTCCCTGCAGGACAGCGTACTGTGTTAACAACATCAGATCACCGGGACCCTGCGCCCGGATGGTAGTTGTACCTCCGGCGATACGGTCAATTTTTTCTTCCTGGCGTACCCAGGATAACAGCCCTGTCAGAGACCAGCGGTTACTAAAAGCGTAGCTTAGACGTAGCAGACCTGCATAGGTTAGCCGGTTTCTTGGATTGTCCTCAAGTTTGGAACCACCCGACACCAGTGTGCTTTGTGTGTTATAGTCCAGCATCAACTCTATTTGCCACTGTTTAGCGGTGAGCGTTTCCAGCCCCAAACTGCCTGAAAGTGGAGTCCCTCCGGAACAACACCCCTGCCCTGCTAACCCGGCAGGCAGTAACAATAAAAGCAATAACCATTTTGTCATTCGCATAATCTAAAAATCGCTAAACTGATACACCCTGGCTTTCCCGTTCACAATGACGCTAAATACCCGCTGTTTTTTGGGCAAACGGTCATCATCGTACAGAAGCGGATAAGCCACCAGTGCACTGCTTTTGTAATCTCCGTATGGATAGTCGGTGTAATCTCGGTTGTAGCCGGTTTCCTCACTCATAATGAGCGGTGAAGGAGATAAGCCCCGCCAGGTACCCCAAGAGGTTTCTACAAATGGCAGCAACTCCAGTCGCTCCTCCATCCGGTCGCCAAAAACAGCAGTTGCTTCCAGTTGATGCCAAAAACTCTCCGTAGCCCGGTCAAATGAAAGAAGGTTACTGTTGTAAAGTAAACCAGACACACCAAAGCCGGCATCCATATCAGCAGCTGAACGTTTCCAAACTTTTCCAGTTCCCGTAAGCGGGCAATAGGTAACCGTTACCGGGGTCCCTCCTACTTCATCATTGATCACCTCGTGCCAGTCAAGGATTTTATGTGGGTATATTTTGGTCTCTCCGTTTTGGGAAACGACGATAACCAGGTCTTCATCTTCCATATAAAACGGATTGTCCGGATCTATAGAAATGGGACTATACGTTATGAAAGGTGGTGCATCAAGAGCAGGAATACCATCGAAGCCTGTCCCCTGCCCTACGTAAGCCGTAGGAATTTGCCAATCAGCGGAAGTATCCGGGCTAATATTCACGCCCCGCTCACCAATGCCCCATAAATCAAGTCCAGGGTAGAACGCACCAAATACAAACCAATATCCGACACCTGAATTGACATATACCAATTGAGCCCCTTTATCCGGACCAAAGGTGGCTTTTCCAAAAACATTCCAGCGGTTGCCCTGCTCATCCTCCATAATGACCGGAAGTTGACCCTGTACCGGTGTGAATTCCCTGACCACACCATTGACCTCCCGACTGAATGCTACGATGAGGTTCCGGTTGCTACTGCCTGCAACCACAATGGGTATTCCATTAAATTCTTCCTGAATAAGCTTTACAGAGGTTGACCCACTCCCTCCACCGGGACCTGCAGGCACAGGCACACTCCCTTCTTCCTCTCTGCACCCGGAAGAGAAGAAAAACAATACTACAATTAGCCCTATTAAATATCTGCTCATGATTGTCAATTTTGATCTCTTGGCTATACTGTTTCTAAAAGGGAGGTCTCCATTCCTTATTATAAAGAGATCACTTCGACCCACTTTTAAAGATAAGTATTGAGTGGGTTTGATACTGTCGGGGCAAGAACACTTAGTGCATGTTTAGAGGTACACTAAGGGTCCAGCGAAGAATAATTTCCCCATTTGATACGGCTCTTTTTACCCCAGCCTTCTTTGCTTATCACTTACGTAGTTAGCAGCCTGTCGGAGAGGCGCTCAATGGTCTGCGAACGGCAAATATTATTCTGCACTTCGTTGCTTATCAGTCACGTAGCTCAGGCTATGTTCCTTCTTCGCGCCTTGTTCAGAACAATATTTGCTCGCTCTCGCCGCATCAGCACATCTCCGACAGGCTGCAGGCTATGCTCGTTCTTCGCGCCTTGCCTGGTGCAAAAATAGCTCGCCTGAAATGAAGACCTTATTTTTCGCTGAACCCTAAGTCCTAAAAATTGGCCATCCGGTATACGGTGCACGTCCCATCAATGATCACCCCAAATACCCTTTCTTTGGGCGGTAACCGGTTATCTTCAAACAATAGCGGGTAAGTAATACGGTCATTAGTCGAATAATCGCCGTAAGGGAAAGTATTATAAGGATGGCCTTGCTCCTGTATACCAGAGACCACAATGGGAGTGGGATCGACCCGTTTCCATGTCCCCCAGGTAGTTTCCAGAAAATGCCGTAATGCCAGCTGTTCTCCTTTGCGTCCGCCGAATACGCAACGCCCTTCCAGTTGCCACCAGAAACTCTCCGTGAAGCGGTCAAAAGCCAGCATGTTATTATTATAAATTAAGCCCGATACGCCGTAGCTAATACCGCCTCTTTCCCACACCCGGGTAGTCCCTGTAAGAGGGCTATAGGTAACCGAAACTGGCATTCCCCCAATTTCATCATTAATGATTTCGTGCCAGTTTAGGATAGCGTGTGGATATACTTTGGTCTCCCCATTGATTTCCACAACAACGACCAGGTCGTCATCTTCCAGGTAGAATACCTCCACGGGGTCAAAGGAAAGGGGATGATAATGTATAAAGACCGGATTATCAAGTGCTTTGATCTCATCAAAGTCGGCCCCCTGTGCCACACCGTCCTCGGGAACATCCCAACCAGAAAGCGTATCCCAACTGAGAGGCGCAGGAATAGCTCCTTCTCCGAAAATCTCTATCCCGGGATAAGAAGCACTAAAAACAAACCAATACCCCATCCCCGCATTCAGTGGATGAAGATGGCCGCCCTGATCCGGACCGCTTACCGCCCGCCCCATGGCATCCCAGTCGTTGCCATACTGATCTGTCATTATCACTGGAAACCGCCTTTCGGTCATCTGAAATTCCAGAATACGCCCCTCAAAAGTACGCTCAAAGGCTACGGCGAAATTACGCCCCTGGCTCCCAGCAATAACGGTAGGCGTACCTGCAAGGGTTTCCTGAATAAGCCGGGTGCTTAACCCTGTGGAAACACCCACTTCAGGAGTTGGAACCGCGGTGGATGATTCACATCCCACACAAAGCAGTACGGAGACTAAGCTGAATACAATACACCTCATAAGAACGGAATCATTGGTCTTGAAATGAGTAAGGGCTGTTGCCACATCAGTAACAACAGCCCCCACAACAGATATCGAGTATAAACCTCTCTATCTTTTAACTTAGTTCACGTCCCACCACAACTTAGAACTCAGGTCGTTTGGATTAGAAGTGACGGCCTGTAAAGAAGAGTTGTTACGAGTCTGCTCACTAATTGGGTAAGGCAGACGAACGGGGATGACGCTATTGGTCGCAGCAGTTGGTACTTCCAATTGTGGATAGTCCAGGCGGCGCCATTCTGCCCATGACTGAGGACCGTTCATGTAGAATGCGATCCACTTCTGCCAGCCCAGAGATTCTTTCCAGTTGTTGGCGTCGTATGGGTTAGCAGCAACGTAGTCAGCAATAGCAGCATCATCAGTGATACCCCAGTAGTTCATAGAAGCCGTAATTCCCTCTGCATAAGCAGCAGCAGCATCACCTGTAAGGATACCACGCTGAAAAGCTTCTGTCGCTAAAAAATTCACTTCAGCGAAGTCAATAATTACAGCAGGAGCAGTTGCTTCACGTACCATACCACTTGGGCGGGAAGTCGTAGACTTCAGTGCAAATGCTTCACCATCGGTCAAACCGTAAGGCATACCTACGATCTCACCACTGTTGTTAGGAGCAGCATACACATCAAGGCGTGGGTCTCCCATGGCCTTAAGGTTATCTACTAACACATCAGTCACTGCGAAATCATCACGGGTATCGATTACAGCATCAATGTACAGTGGATTAGCAATATTAGGATCCTCGGAGAAGGCAAACATTGCGTTATCTGCATTGCTTTCGAGCATACCACCATTGGCAGCCGCAGCAATGTAGTTCTTAGCTGTTCCTTCGTCCACATCCACAATACGCATAGCCATACGCATCATCAGTGAGTTACCTAACTTACGCCACATGTCAACATCACCATTATAGATCAGCTCACCGGAAGGGAAAGAACCGGAAGCAGGATCAAGTGAATTAACAGCTGCTTCCATACGGGCAAGCAGATCCATGTAAATGCTCTGCTGGCTATCATACGCAGGTAGTGGGAATTCAATACTCTTAAGAGCCTGTGTGTAGGGCAGGTCACCGTAAGCGTCCACCATGTTGTGGAAAGTATGTACCATCAGAATTTCAATGATAGCAGTTTGGTTGGCACGCTCACCTTCGATAAGTGTCTCATCCATTGCAATCATTTCCTTTGCCAGATCAAGCTCCTTGAGGACGTCTGTGTAGAAATCAAGCCACTCTGCATTAAAGTCATTACCATCAACAGTGTAGCGAGACTCTTCAGCGTACTCATTCTGTGCCCAATGCTGTACACAAAGCATTGTCCATTCTGCATTGTAACCACGGCTCCAAAGCACACGGTTAACCTGATACTCTGCCTCTGTTACGAGGTTAACAGCAGGTACGTCAATCGGGTTGTTCGGATCGACATTGAGTTCTGTGATATCATCACAGGCAGTAGCCCCCACGAGTAAAACACTCAGCAGCAGAGCATACTTATATTGAAAGATATATTTCATTGTTCAATTTTGTTTTAGTTAAAAGGAACGCAGTAGAAACGTTCTGCAAGCATTTATGGTGTTCACAGAACGTTTCGATAGCGTTAAAATTAGAGCTTGAAGCTCAGGTTTACACCCATAGAGCGGGTAGAGGGCACCTGTGCATTCTCCAGACCCTGATCGTTGCCCGCACCAGTAATGATCTGTGGATCAAGGTATGGCAGATCGGAAGTCAGGATAGCCAGGTTACGGCCAAATATAGATAACGTGACGTCACGGAATGGCGCTTTGCCAAACAGACGGTTAGGAATCTTATATCCCAGACGTACATCACGCAGCTTAATAAAGCTGGCTTCGTATACGTTTGGTGCTGCACGGTTCCAGTAAGTCTGGTGGTAATCCTGTGGATCAACTGCGATGTCGTTTGGTGTACCATCTGCCTTCACACCAGGAAGGATCAGACCGTCTTCTGCACGAATATCAGCTACACCGTTGAAAGAAACGGTTTCCGGATGCATACCAGAGTACTTAGACCACTGCAGGGAAGTAGAGTGGATTGCACCTCCTTTTTGGAAGTCAAACAATACGCTACCAAAGAGCCCCTTGTAACGGAAGCCAGTCTGAAGACCGCCAGTCCAATCTGCAATTGCAGAGCCCAGGAACACACGCTCGCTGGTAAACTGATAGAAGCCATCTTCATCTACGAGACGCTCTCCGTTGTCGTTGTACATGTAATCCTGGCCAAAGATCGCCATATATGGCAGGCCTTCTGCAATACGCAGGTCAGCTGCCCAGGTATTACCACGTGCGATACTCTCCACACCTTCTGCAAGGTTCACTACTTCATTATACTGACGTAGTGCATTCAACGTAATGTTCCATTGGAAATCCTCTGTTTCTACAGGGATCAAATTAACCTGGAATTCTACGCCGTAGTTGCGCATCTCACCCGCATTAAGAATCTTCGAACTGTAGCCTGTTGCTCCTGAGGAAGGTACAGAGAAAATCTGATCCTCTGTGGTACGATCATAGTAAGCAATATCCACACCAAATCGACCATTGAGCATACGCAGGTCAAGACCAAACTCATATTCAGAGGTCAGCTCCGGCCCAAGGTTTGGATTGTTCTGCCCGTTAGGTACAGCATAACGCGGATTACCCATATAGTTAGGCACCTGTGGAGAGAAAACGTCTCTCAAACGGTAAGGGGCTGCATCCAGACCGACCTGCGCATAGCTGGCCCGTACTTTTGCAAAAGAGATTGGTCCGATAGCACCGCCAAACATTGGGAGATCAGAAATTACTGCACTCAAAGACACGGATGGGTAAAAATAAGAATTTTCACCATCAGGCAGTGTGGAAGACCAGTCATTACGAGCAGTCACATCAAGGTAGAGCCAATTGTCCAGACCGATAGAAGCCAAACCAAAGACACTGTTAATGCCCCACTGCTGCTCATTGGTAGATACGATCGGAGAAGCCAGTGAGTTACTGATATTGTAGAAGCCGTCCAGTGCCAGACCACCGTTGGTCTCTGCTGAAGTACGGCGAGTGAACTGACGCATACGGTTACCACCACCTACAACATTCAGTGAAATACGATCAAAATCTTTGGCGTAGCTCAACTTCACTTCCATATTCGTTTCCTGGAAGCGGCGCTCATCTTCTCCATAGAAGGAAGTTTCTACAGACTGCACCGGAATACCTTCACGGGTGCTGAACTGATAGAAGTCAGTACCGGCACGGCCAGAAAGTGTGAGGCCTTCTGCAAGGTCAACTATGACCTGACCATTTCCGAAGAAACGGTTACGGGTGTCCTCCTGTAAGAAATTGTTACGTACCCAGTAAGGGTTATCGAAGAAATTAGGCTGCTCGTCGAAGAACAACAAGTTACCATCATCGTCTACCTGTGGACCCCGTGCGTTCCAAGCTTGCTGGAATCCATCCGTACGTGTATCATTCTGCAAACGGTCCATATCCAGCTGCGTTTGCCACCACTGTGTGAAGGCCTGCATTGGGTTACCGTTGTTATAACCGGTTACGTTACGGTTTTGTGCATCTGTGCGAACATAGTTACCTGCCAGCTCAACGCGTACCCGATCGTGAATCTGGTAGCCAGAGTTAAAGGTAAGCGTATTACGCTCCAGTTCACCATTTGGCATCGTACCAGCCTGGCTTAGGTTGGTGAAGCCAAGGCGGAAGTTGCCCTGCTCGTTTGCACCACTTAATGCAACGCTGTTCTGAAGCGTTGTACCCGTTTCGAAGAAATCTTCATAACCAGAACCAGGCGCTACCCATGGACGCTCTTCCTTGTAAAGAGAGTTCCCTGGATCCCAGCTATCCCAGTGGCGTACCAATACATTTGGATCGTATTTAGGACCCCATGATCCATCCTTTGAATAAGAAGGGTACAGATACTCCTGCCCATCCTGCGTGAGAGATGCAAAACCGCCATTCACGCTAGGGTCGACAATCGCGCCTCCACCATATTGCTGCTGGTGAGGGATCAGGTTGTTCACCTGATCAAAGGTCATACTGGAGTTGACTTCAACGCCAATACCTTTGCCCTTACGCCCAGAACCGTCTTTCGTAGTAATAAGGATAACGCCATTCGCACCACGCTGACCGTACAAAGCAGATGCTGCTGCACCTTTTAGTACCGTCATGCTTTCAATGCTTTCCGGGTCGATATCCTGTATGGTGTTACCGTAGTCATAAGCGGTAGATCCACCAAAACCAACCATTTGATCATTAGAAGCAAAGTTGGAGTTATCCAGTGGAATACCGTCCACAACAAAAAGCGGCTGGTTATTCCCCAGGAAGGAATTGGAACCCCGGATCGTAATACGGGAAGAACCACCCAGTGAAGACGGCGCGCCCTGAATCTGAACACCTGCAACTTTACCGTTGAGGGAGTTGACCACGTTGACCTCTTTGGTTTCCGCCAATTCTGAACCTTTGATTTCCTGTACAGAATAGCCGAGCGATTTTTCCGAGCGCTCAATGCCAAGGGCCGCAACAACGACCTCCTGAAGATTTACACCTTCAGCCATTGTAATGTCAAGTGTGGTTTGATTACCTACGGCTACTTCCATCGTTTCGAAGCCGGTGTAGCTAACCACAAAAATGGGATCATCACCTTTAACATTCACGGAGTAAGATCCGTCAATATCGGTAATTGTACCCGTCGTTGTTCCTTTGACTAAAATACTGGCGCCCAGAAGCGGGTCACCGTTTTGGTCACTGATGGTACCAGTGACAGTTCGCTGTGCGAGCATGGAACCAATGGTAAAGACCACCAGTCCCAGCACTAGTGAAAGTTTTTTCATACTAATTACTTTTTGTTTTAAAACGTAGAGTAAAACGCTAAAGTAGCGCTTTTCATAAACAAAAAAAGATAATAGGTTAATTTTTTGTTAACCCCATGTCAATTTAACGCAAGGAATTGGCATTACGCTGCCTATGCTCCTTCAAAACTTTACTTTCCTAGCTTTTCTGCAATTCTGAATGGTGTTCTTACCAAATGCAAAAATTTAAATTCCCGGAATCTAGTGTCGGGCAAATAAACAGGGTCCCGATAAATGCGGCAGATGATGTGCCGCCAGACAAGGCGCGATACATTAGACTTTGGAAGGCGAGAGGACAACGCAGCATGGCGACCTAACAGCAAGGCAGAATCGAGAGGTTATTATCTAACCGTTACCCAACTGCCGCAAATACAACTGAATAGTATTGGCCAAACCGAAGTAAAGGGCATCTGATATCAGTGCATGCCCTATGGAGACCTCCAGCAGCCCTTCCACCTTTTCCTGATAATAATGCAGGTTGTCCAGATTGAGGTCATGACCCGCATTAATGCCCATTCCGGCTTCAAGGGCAACTTTAGCAGCAGCTACATGCGGCGCGACCGCAGCTTCGCGGTCTGTTGTAAATTGCTTGGCGTAGTCACCGGTATAAAACTCAATCCGGTCAGCGCCCACCGCCTTAGCACCTTCTGTGAGGCGAGGGACCGGGTCTACAAAAATCGAAACCCGTACGCCCCATTCGTGCAATTGCTGTATTGTATCGGTCAGGAAAGATTGGTGCTTGATCGTATCCCACCCCTGATCAGAGGTCAATACATCGGGGCTGTCGGGCACGAGCGTGGCCTGATGCGGGCGGTTATCGCCCACCAGCTTCATAAAAGCGGGTGTAGGATTGCCTTCTATATTAAACTCTGTTGTATTGACGGCTTTGAGCTCCGGGATGTCGCTGTAGCGAATGTGGCGTTCATCCGGCCGCGGATGTACGGTAATACCCTGTGCTCCGAAGCGCTCGCAGTCTTGTGCAACCTTCACCAGATTTGGCAAATTGCCACACCGCGAATTCCGAATTAGAGCAACCTTATTGATATTTACACTGAGACGGGTTGGCATGAGATCTCTGTTGTTTTTTGAAATAGCGTTAAATTTGTACAACGTTTTTGCAATCGCTTGGTTGCTTTGAGGGCTGACTTCCCAGCCCGGAGCAGTAATACACGCACCTCATCCTGTGGCATCGTGGTTGGTAACAACAATTTTTCTAACTTCGACCGGAATAGAGACCAAATTATGGATACAGAAAATATGTCGCCCCTGGGCATTCTCCTGCTGCTCATCCTTTTTATGATGGTGGGTGCGGGCATTGGCAGCGGGCTCGGCTACCTGACAGCACAGTTACAAGGACTGGATTTAACTACAATCATGAGTGGATTTAACGAAAACAGCCCACCGGAGGACCGCAACCTTTTACGGGTCGTTAATCTCTTTTCTCAAATTTTCGTTTTTGCACTAGCCGCGATACTTACTTCATACCTGATTTACCGCAAGAATTGGTACCGGTACCTTCGGCTGAACCGCGGTGCTTCCCTTAATATTTTCTCTGCTGCTACAATCCTGATCTTTGGTATTTTTGTTTTCTCGCAGTTCATGTACTGGGTCAATCAGCAACTGCCGCTGCCTGAATGGGCCAATAGTATGGAAGGGGAAGCAGCCGAAATGATTAAGGGTATTCTGGTTATGAATTCAATGGGAGAGTTCCTGCTTACCCTTTTTGTCGTGGCTGTTCTTCCAGCGGTTGGGGAAGAACTGGTATTCCGGGGGGTGGTACAGCAGCAACTGGAGCGGGTCACTCAAAACCCGGTCCTGGCTATTTGGATGGCAGCTTTCATCTTCAGTGCCTTTCACCTTCAGTTTGCCGGTTTTTTGCCCCGTATGCTGCTGGGCGCCGGGCTGGGCTACCTGTTTCTATGGACGAGAAGCCTGTGGGTACCTATTGCAGCACATTTTTTTATCAATGGTATGCAGATTGCAGGTCAGTATATCCAAAAGAATGCCCTGGCAGAGTCCACCGTTGAGGAAGTCAATTGGTGGGCTACCGCGCTATCGGTGTTACTTATTGCCGGATTGAGTTACTATCTTTACCAACATTATCTAACTAAAGTAAAACCGACAGAGGCCGAAGCACCTCTGTAGCCTAATAGACGCTCCTACATGAATGGTCTGATACAGCGCGGCATTACCGGGCTTATATTTGTGCTTATTGTGACAGTTTGTATCTATGCAAGCCCTGTTAGCTTTGTTGTACTATTCGCGGTTATTACGGGCGGTTCGCTTTGGGAGTTTTCCGGTCTGGTGATGACCCGGCAGCACCGCAGGGATATGATCAGACGGATGCTGGCACTGGGCCTGGGCATGATTCCCTTCCTGATGAGTACGATTGTTCAGCTCGACCTGGTACACAATCGGGAATCATTTATTGCTATTTCGGCTTTGCTATTTTTCCCATTCACCTTTTCGGTTTTTATCTACGAGTTATACACCAAATCTGAGCGCCCCTTTATCAATGTAGCTTTTGTTATGCTGGGCATGGTTTATATAGGAGTGCCTTTTGCCTTGCTCTTGTTTGTCGCTTTTGACGGTTCAGCCTACTACCCTAACCTGGTTTTCGCGTTACTGGTAATGAATTGGGTAAACGATTCCGGGGCTTACCTGATAGGATCTAAACTGGGTAAAACACCGCTATTCCCCCGTATTTCACCTAAGAAAACCTGGGAGGGCGCCGCAGGCGGTATGGCCCTGACATTAATCTTTGGCATGTTACTGTGCTACACCTTTAAGGAATTACACCTTCAGGACTGGCTGGTTTTAGCAGTAATTGTAGTGATTTTTGGATCACTGGGCGACCTGGTAGAGTCTATGCTCAAGCGAAGTGTCAAGATTAAAGACTCCGGTGGGTTGTTGCCGGGGCACGGAGGTCTGTTGGACCGCTTTGATGCTTTCATCTTCCTGCTGCCTTTCGCCACGGCATACCTCTTATGGCTACGATAAAACAATATTCGCACGGAGGTGACCGGCATATGGGATCTTCCTGCTAAATTTACGATCGATTTAACGAACATCCATATGGCAATTATACATCGCGAAGGACAACGTATGCTTATTGTATTGGGCATCATTCTGGTGGTACTGAACATTGGTATTTATCTGACTTGGCCAGGTTTCCTGTGGCTGGCCACGCTGGTTTCTGTCATCTTCTTTGGGCTGGTACTCCAGTTTTTCCGCAACCCAAAACGTACTATTCCCCAATCGGATGATGCGCTTATCTACGCTCCTGCGGACGGGCAGGTGGTCGTCATTGAAGAAATAGAGGAGACCGAGTACTTCAATACCAAGCGGTTACAGGTTTCTATTTTCATGTCACCGCTCAACGTACATGTCAACCGTAATCCCCTAGGTGGAGAAGTGCGTTACCTCAAACACCATCCGGGCAAATACTTCGTTGCCTGGCACCCCAAGTCCTCAACTGAAAACGAGCGTACAACTGTGGTCATCCAAAATGATAAAGCGGAGGTCTTACTGCGGCAGATTGCCGGTGCTATGGCCAAGCGTATTCAAAACTATCTTAGCGTGGGCCAAAAAGTCACGCAAGGCAGCGAGATGGGCTTTATTAAGTTTGGTTCAAGAGTAGACCTCTTCATACCGCTTGACGCAGAGGTAAAGGTAAAAATCGGGGATAAAGTAAAAGGAAATAAAACAGTGATTGCGAGAATCTAACGCTCTGTCCAGATCACTTCGCCCTGCTCGTTAATATACTGCCACCGGTTTTGGTAAACGACTTGTGCCAGCCCTGCCCGAAAGGGCAATGCTGCCTGATAGCGGGGCGGTATACGCCATACGCCATCTATACCAATATACCCCCAGTGCCCCTTGTTCTTAACCTGCGCCAGGCTGTTAGAAAACACACCCGCGTCCTGAAAGCCCGCTTTGATAACGAGGTCTCCGGCAGGATTAATGTACCCATACCGACCATGAAGTTCTACCGGGGCACGGTCATCACTAAAATCGCCTGCAAAGGTGTACCTTGGAGATATAAGCAAGTCGCCTTTAGCGTCAATGAACCCATAGCGGCCGTCCTGAACCACGGTTGCCCTGTTATTAAAAAACTCGCCCGCCATACCGCCCTCCGGTGATTCAAACTGTGGTTCGAGTAAAAGTTGACCATCCTGATCAATCAACCCCCAGTGGTCATCCTGCCAGACCGGCGCCACTCCATTTTGGAACTGCCCTGCCTGATCATACTGAGGAGTGATAGCGAGCATCCCGGTTTTGTCTATGTAGCCCCATTTTTCCCCGATTTGCACGGCTGCCAGCCCTTCACTAAAAGAAGTTGCTGCATCAAACTCAGGTTGAATAGCCCACTGCCCACTTCGATCAATGAAGCCAAAATAGATTCCTTTAGCTACCGGAGCCAACCCTTCTGCAAAGTCGCCAGCCCCATCAAATTCCAGTGGTATTTCCAAATCGCCCCGACGGTCAACGTAACCCCAGCGACGCACAAGCTGCACCCTGGCAAGGCCCTCTTCAAAAAAACCAATAAAGCGGAACCAATGCTTGAGCAGCAATCGACCCATTTCATCCATGTGCACCTGCTTGTCATTGAAACGTACCCGGGCAAAGCCATTGTAGTAATCCTCCACAGCAATATACTGCGGCTCAACCACTACATCCCCAATACGGTCAATGAAGCCGTACCGGCCGCGATCACGAATAATATAGAGCGGGCTGTCCATAGGCAGGTTTGAACAAAAATTTGAGCGAATATACCTTATCCAATTGTCTTTGCCGCATTGCCTCCATTCAAATCTGCATACCAAAGGGTGGCTATTGGTAATATCAAGGGTGATTGATCATTAATTTTAGTACGTGTATGCCTGCTTCGTTTTCCAGGCGGACAAAGTAGAGCCCGGATGAATACGCCCGCAGGCTTAACCTGTGCGCACGCCCTGAGAAAGATACCTCGTCCAATACCTGCCCGTTAGACCGGAGCAGGGTCAACCGAGTAGCCGACGTGCTGTAAGCTTCACTAAGCTCTATGGTAGCTGTTTCTGAGGCCGGATTGGGGAAGATTTTGACGTTCATTGGTGCCCGGGCATTGCCGGTAATACTGGCCGGTGTCTCCAATGACAACCGAAAAACCCAATTCTCCCACGCATCCAGTATGGCATTCTGAATCGTCCACGCCCCAAAACCGCCGGAAGCATTGATCGTAATGGTGCCCATATCCGTATCAGACTGGATTTCCGTAATGCGGTATTCCCCCGCTGGCAGTGAAGAAACCGGCAACCGGAAGGTTGGCTGAAAACTACCAAAACCCATGTTGGCGACCATGACCAGTGCTTCTTCCTCTACAATACGTGCATAGCTCAGAATTTCTGTTGAACTAGCTTCCACATCCAGCAAATAGCCGCGGCGCAGTGCTTCCTCTTCATTTCGGAGGTGTACCAAATCGCGGTAAGTGCTGAGCAGGGAGGCTTCGTCGTTCTGCATATCTTCCACATTATTGGTGGGATAATTGCCGCCCGGTGCATTCCAGGGCGTGCCGGTTGTGAATCCGGTATTGGTGTTGCCCGTCCACTGCATAGGCCGGCGGATATTCTCGTGGGCGCCTACCCCCAGCATGCCAACCTCTTCACCGTAGTAGATAAAAGGCACTCCAGGCAGAGTGAGATAGAGGAATGCCGCTTGTTTCATTTTGTGGTCCTCTGCCTGTAACTGGTTGTAAATGCGGTCGATATCATGGTTAGTCAGAAAGGTGGCATATTGCAATTTGGGGTAGCCTTCCTGAATAACGGCAAGCTGCTGTCGGATAGGCAAAGCGGTACTGCCATTGATACCGCCGATAATACCATAGGCGAGGTCAAAATCAAAGCACAGGTCCAGGCGGTCTTCGGTTACATAGGGTAAAATAGATTCAGTATTGGACCACACCTCCCCTACTGTCACTGCCTCGGAGTCCGTATTTTTGTATAGCGTCCGGAAATCTTCCAGCAACTCGAATGTTTCTGGTGTATTCTCCATAATAGTCCCATCCTCATCAAGGTACTTGATGGCATCAAGGCGAAAGCCATCCACGCCTTTAGCCAGCCAGAATTCCGCAATATCGAAAATAGCCTCCTTTACTGGTGGATGGCTGTAATTCAGGTCGGGCATGCCGCCCCAGAACAGACCGTAGTAGTAATCTCCGTTGCGGGGGTGCCAGACGGTCTGCCCCCAGGGGCCGATAAAGCCGGGATTCGTTTCCGACCAAACGTACCAGTCGCGATAGCCGCCCAGGGTGTTGACCGATTGCTGAAACCAGGGGTGCTGATCAGAGGTATGGTTCATCACAAAGTCGATGATGACCTTAATGCCCCGGTCGTGGGCAGCTTCCAGTAAAGCTTCAAAGTCCTCCATCGTGCCATAGTCCGGTTCAGTAGCGTAGTAGTCGGTCGCATCGTAACCATGGTAGGAAGGGGATTCCATCATGGGCATCAGCCAGATGCCGGTGATGCCAAGGTCGGTATCTGTCTCCGGATCGCCATCGTTGAGATAATCCATCTTATCGACAATGCCCTGAAAGTCCCCTATACCATCCCCATCGCTATCGTAAAAACTACGGACGAAAATTTCGTAAAAGACCGCATCGTTCCACCAGTGCGTTTCAAAGTTAAGCGAAAATGCCGGATCGCAGAGCGTACAGCTACCAAAGCAATATACCAGCGGGCCAGATGTACCTACTTCAGCAGCTACGGTACGTACAGGCTGCCCGTCCGGGCCTTCAACAGCGCAGTCTGAAGGCGGCGTTTCCGCTGTTACTCCATTGATAAAGACATACTGATAGTCACCTGGCGGAACAGCAAACCGGGTTTCAAAAACGCCGTCGCCATCTTCATCTTCCAGGGGTACGGCAGTAGGGTCCCAATTGGCTGGCAGCCCGGCTACCTCCTGGAAGTTGCCCATAACAAAGACGCCTTCCGGCGCGACCGTCTCCATTTCCATATTGACGGCAAGTCGCAGCGTAGCATTGCAGGAATCAAAAGTAAGGGCAGGGAGGTTCAGCCCGGCTTCTCCAACCACCACCTGCCGGTTGAAGTTACCACCACCATCGTTAAGGGCACAATCAGCGGGAGGCAGCTCAGGCTTTTCGCCCCAGCCACTGCCATTGATAAATTTATACTGATAGGTGCCGGGGGGCACTTCAACGGTCAGTTCGTATACCGAATCTCCATTAGGGTCAGAAAGCATTGTAGCACCGGGCATCCAATCTCCGCTGTACCCGGCGGCCGCCTGGAAGTTGCCGGCAACGTGCACGCCATTGGGCGACAGGGTTTCCTGGCTCATATCCACCCGAAAGGTTAGGGGAACGGGCTGGGCGTAGCCTACAGCGGCAGTGACGAAAAAAAGCAGTAGGAAGGAAATAAAACGGGATGCATTCATATCTATGGATGGTTAATACCAGGCAATCAATCAGGACAAAGGTAAATAAGAACCTATCACTTTTTGGCTGTCACATAGTGTGATTTGTTAGTCATCCGACCCACCTTCATTTTTCGGTAGTAATTTTTAAAACAATGTTATACCTTAAAAGCCAAAGAAAACCCCTAAGGGTCCAGCGAAGAATAACTTCCCCATTTGATACGGCTATTTTCACCCCAGCCTTCGTTGCTCATCACTTACGTAGCTAGGCTATGCTCGTTCTTCGCGCCTTGCCTGGTGCAAAAATAGCTCGCCTGAAATGAGGACCTTATTTTTCTCTGAACCCTAAGTCTATGAAACTATTGCTCCTAAGTACCGCCATTTTGCTAGCCACCGTTACTGCCGCTGCTCAGGTCGAATGGGCGCTCGACGAGCTATTCCCGGATAGCATCAAGACCTTTGTGGTGTCTCAGCGGGGGGAGCACTTGCTTAATTTCACCTTTGATTTTAGCCCGACACCTCTGCCAGGTGGATTAAGACAGCATAAATTGGTAGTTGGCAATGAAGAAGAGCCGGAAGTATTCTTTCTTGCTGTACAAGAGACTTTTGAAAACGGCAGTACGCTCGATATTTCGGATATTATCGAACTTCCTGACTCCACTTTCGTCATCCCTCATATCAACGGGTGGGTAGACGATCAGGGTTGGGTAAGTATTTGGAGCCATTTCATGCGTTACAGCACTACTTGGGGAGATGCAGAGTCATTTTGTGGTCACAATCTTTCTCATGATTTCACCGGTCCTACAGGAGATGCTTTCCCAACCGGTGAAATAGCATTGCTTGCCCCATGGGCTCACTTCGACTTCAACAGCGCTCATGGTGGCGAGTTTTTTGTGGAGTCTTGTCAGCCATTATGGGAATCTTACTTTGAATTCCAGGTACAAGATCAAACGATTACCTCAGATGGGCGCTTGATGTATACCGGACCTACTGGTCTGTACACGATTTCCGCCCAGGGAGTGCCAACGGCTCACTTTACGGAATGGTATTTTGAGCGCATCGAGCCCAATCAATACAACGGCATCATCGGCTACCGGCATGATTCCCTCTTTGCCCTTACTCCTGATTTTGAAATCTTGCAAGTCGCTGACTTCACGGCTGATAGCATAGTAGATTTCTCCACCGGCTATGGGAAGGTAGCCGTGCTTACGCAAAGCCAACAAGCCTATGTTTTCAATGACAGCCTTCAGTTACAGGACAGCTTCGCCCTGAATGCGGATAGTGAATTTTGGCGCGTGGATGTGGGTTCGGAATACCTGGGGCTTGCTGGGTTGGAAACGTTTGGCTCCGATATGCCCGTGGGAGGCACGGAGGCCTTTTTCTCCACTTCCTATACCTTTGAAGGCGAAGACTTTGGCCTCTACCGGGATTTGGGCGTGATTGGCTACCAACTAGGGGAAGTGCTTTATACACAGGGCGACCCGGCTTTTCCCGGCTTGAGCCGGACTTACTTCGACTCGGTTGTCGTCCGGGTACAAAATTTCGGTGATGAAGCCGTCAGCCGGTTCAAGATCCGGTCTGGTAATCGCCCTGCCCACTTTGATTATGATGTCGAAGGGCAGCATATTCTCCCCGGAGGCACGTTGGAAGTCACGCTGAATGACTTCTGGATTCACACCGAGGGGGATGCGGGAGACATCGAGCCGGTCTGTTTCTGGACCTCCCACCCCGATGACCGGACGGATGCAAACTCAGGGAATGATGGCACTTGCGCTGATTTTGTAGTAAGCACGCCCCCTGCACCTGAAGCCATGCAACTTAAGGTCTTTCCTAACCCGGCTCAGGACCAGCTATTTGTTGACTGGGGTGGTTCCGGGACCGCCACCTGTCGTATTATTCATCCCACAGGGCAAATCCTGGAACAATTTGTACTGCCCACCCAAAGCAATAACCCGCTCCTTTTAAACATCAGCCAGTATCCGACCGGCGTATATATCCTGTCTTTTCAGACTGCGGAAGGAGAAAGCGTGGCTAAGCGTTTTGTCATCGTCCGGTGAGGCACGCCTTTTTAGAGCTTCAATTCCACCCCAAATGTAAAGGTACGGGCGGGCAGATAGGTATTGCGCCAGTCGATACCCCAGGCGGACATCGAGTGCCTGATTGGGATTATTGCCGGCGCGGGCAATAGTGAGGCCAGCGACTCTGCCTTGTAGTAGCTGCATGGGGTCTTGTATATTGCCCTGATTAAAATCCTCCGCCTGCAGGTAAGCAACCGGAAGCGGGCTGATATCTTCGTTGGTTTCCATACCATAGGGCATGGGGATGACCTTCGGGGACTTTCCATAAATAACACCATGTTGTTCATGGAGCAAAAGGTTTTCCGTTTGCAGGGTATCCTGGGCTTTGGAGAGGGTTACGAAAGTTATCAGAAAACATACGAGGAGCGCAGGCTTGCGCAGATGAGATAGAGCTTGTGTATAACAAATTGGACAAGGTGCCGCCCTTACAGGGCTTAAACCAACTGTCATCAAATTCCGGGGGCGTTGCCCTAGCAGCCTGTCGGAGTTTGGAAAGCATTGAGCCGTTTGACTGTGCAATTTGTTATACACACGACAGAGCGAGCATAAGCATTAGAGTTTATTAAATTTATGACCACCAGGTTGGAAAGAGGCCCAACTTTAACAGGTGAAGTGTATAAAAAAACCTTAAAATATGTTTTCGCATGCAGCGTTAAGCTTATACTCCGGGTTCTTAAGATGAAACTAACCACTCTTTATATGAAACTTATAACCTTTCTTGCCACTGTTTTCACCCTATTGCTGAGTCTTTCCAGCACAGCTCAAGACCGTTTTTCCTTTGGCGTGGAGCTTTTTCCACATCTGTCCTGGGAGCAGGATCCTGCAATCGAGGACTTCGGCCCCCGGTTTTCTAAGCACGCTGGTGTTCAGATCGGCTATCAACTCGGCAAAAGCTTTCGGCTGCAATCCGGGCTGGCTTACACCGAGATTGGCAGCCGTTATCAATTTGATGGCGAGGACCTGCAATGGGGCACTCAACACAACGGACAAGGCGGCTTTAACCCCGATATTCCAGCACCCAATATTGGCAAGTTTACAAGCAAGACCATACACCGTTTTATTGAAGTCCCATTTAGGCTGACCTACCTTTCGACCGGCGAGCAGACCCGGTTCTACCTTTCCGGAGGTGTCGCGCCACGTATTCATATTCAGTCGGTAAGCAGAATTCGGCATGAATTGCCCGACGATGGTGGCGTAGAGCGCGATAGCGAGCCTATTTCCAGAGCAGATTTTAACCGATTCCAGTTCAGCGTACTGGGCAGCGCCGGTATAGAAATGAATCTGGGCGGAGCGGTGCTCTTTGCAGGTCCCCGCGTTCAATTCCAACAGCTTACCGGTGAATCAGAGTCGCTCACCGGGCCCAATGCATTTGAGCTCGGTTATGTGCAGTTTGGGCTGGAATTTGGCGTGCGTTTTTACTGATCCTTACCAAAGCGCTTTAGTATACAGACGTTTGACCTCAGAAGCAGCGTGGACTGTGGGCGTCCCAAGCACAAATGCCGTGCTGTTATAAATGGCAATATCATCGTAAAAAAGGATGTTGAGGGGTACAGGTTCCATTAGCTGCCCCGTACTCATATCTATTCGGGCTAACAAGTAACCGGTCTGGTCGCGTAGCAGTGCGTAAAATTCCTCCGTTTTCAAATCCTGGAATACCCGACCGTTCCAATCTTTATGGTGAACATAATGTGTGGGGACGGTCTGTATTGGCTGCCCCTGCGCATCGAACCACTCCATTTGCTGCTCGTCGTGGTTGAACAAAACAAGCTCCTCTCCGGACAAAAAGAGAAAATTCTCCTGAGGGTTTTTATAAAATACCCGCTGCAGGAAATCTGCATCCGTTTGCCGGGTGCGGATGTAATCGTTTTCCTCCCTCGAAACATCACCGGTATTAGAAATCGACTGCCCTTCCATAATCAGGCCGAGGTCTGCCATGTAGTTATTTAACTGCTCTTCGTAGAGAACCTGCCGGAAATTGCTGATTTCGCCGTTTGTCAGACTAGCCCTAAAGTAGCGCTTCAGCAAGCCCTGATAGGCGACGTTTTCATAATACATGGCCTCCCCGCTACTGCAGAGGCAATCGCGGTAGGCACCGATATAGTCCGTGTATTTCATCGTTTCCAGAGGCACCGCCTGTGCATGATTGTAGCCGAGATTGATGTAGCGGTAATCAGCCAGCAGATAGAGGCGGTTGCGGCAGTTGACCTCAATGTCACGTACCCACCGCAGGTCGAGCTTTTGCTCAAATAAAGGTATTCCATCCGGCGAGCGCACTTCGATCCAGGCTTTGCTGCCCGTGCGTTTCCGGCTGAGGGTAAAGAGGTAATCGTCCCAAATCGCAAAGGCGAAAGGCAGGCGGTCTTCCGGGCTGAGCTGTTGAAGTTTTTTCTGTGCTAATACTTCCACTAAAGGCAGGTCAGCAGGAACTGGCTGTAGGAGGATTTGAAGTTCGCCAGCCTGATCCACAGCAATGGTATCGGTAAGGTAGCCAATGGCAGACACCCGGACTCTAACCGGCCATTCCCGGACCGGAAGTTCAAACTGTCCATCCGCATCAGCGGCTGTGCCTGTCTTTTCCGCAAGAAGAAGCAGGTTGGCAAAGGGGATGCCCGAGCCCGTCTCCGCGTCCTGCACTTTTCCTTTGAGGGCATCAGATTGCCCAATAAGGTTGATAGCCATCAGACAGCATACCGCAATAATGAGGGCTTCTAGTCTCATAGTTTAATCCTTTTACTATGGACAAGCTACAGGGAAAGTGGTTCATGGCAGACCTATGTAGCTTAACGCTTCCGCAGAATACTCCAGGCAATGAAGGCACCCGTTCGGCTAAAGGTGTTTTGACAGCTTATTCATTCGTTTCGAGAACCTCGCTCGCCAGCTTTATGTCTTCAGTTGATGGTAGCAGCTCCTGGTGCTATGCAGGTATTCCAAAGCCCAGAGCTTTTGCCGGATGAGATTTTCAGTTGGCTTATTCATAGGCGCTTCGTAGCCTTCTGAAGGCTGGCTTGCAACTGTTTCCACGCTTGATTTAGGTGCCGCTTTGAGGTCCCTTCTGATATGTTAAGTGCAGTACCAAATTTGTCTTTTCTGGGTATAATAGAGTTTATTGGGAACAAAATGCGCTCTTTTGTGTAATCTTATTGTTCTATTCACTACAGCGGTGTTGGTGCCTTAGATTGATGCTCAGGGCTCCGCACACCTCATTTAAACTCAATATTAACGATGGAAAAGATTTTAAATACCCGTATATGGATCCTGGTAGTAGCAGTCCTTATGGTCACGGTGTCTTGTACGAAGGATGAGAACATACTGCGTGGTACGACTACCAATCTGGAAACAGAATTGCTGCTTGAGCCTGTTAACGTTCAGATCATAGCTGCACCTGAAGATGATCGTCTGCCCCTCGACCTGAAAGCGGAAATTACCGGACCTGATGCCAATGAAGTTTATATGGTGTCTGGCGAAAAGCAACTGATATTTAAGGCCAGCGAAGCAGACCCCCGTATGGCGACGCTGTCACTGGATATCCGCCGCGTGGAGCCAATTACAGAAGATAACCCTGTCGAGTTTTTATTGACGCTTACCGCCGAGGGCTATGATGTCGTCAACCGACCATTTCGCCTTACGGACGCCAGCGGAGAAACCTGCGGAATCCGTTTAACGCGCAAAGACGATAACGTCAATGCGGAGGGAATCATGTCGGGAAAGTAGGTACGCCTTCCCAATCAGGTTGAATATGAAAGAAGGACCGTAGCGCTAATCTAAATACGGCCTAACAAATATTGGTCTAAATGGGGCACTTCCATCGGAATGCCCCATTTTTTTGTCCTACACCTGCAGATCAGTATAGCTATACAGGGCGTACCCAAACCATTTACGGAGATCGGTCACGGACAAGCAACAGGGTAAGTAGTTGACACGAGACCTATGCGGCCTTACGCTTCCGCAACATACTCCAGGCGATGGAGCCCCCCAGCAGGATTTTCAAGCTAGCACCCGGCCAAAAGGGGTAGAAGCCATACTCCAGCGCCAGCGCCCATCCATACAGGTACGTCAGCCAAAACAGGCCACTTCCCACAATGACGGCCGTACCCAGAACATTCGCCAAAAGGCTATAGCCCAGGTGCTGTCCCCAGCCCTGCCGCCGCAAGAAGCCCATTGCAAGCGATGCCAGCAAAAAGCCAATAAGAAAGCCCCCACTGCCACTGGAAAAAGTCGCCCATCCGCTGCTGCCCTCAGCAAAAAGCGGCAGGCCCAGCCCACCGAGCACCAAATAAAGCAGTACCGCTCCCCCACCCCACGGGAAAGGCAAGAGCAAACCGACCAGCAGGACCGCCAGGCTTTGCCCGGTGATGGGGATGCCGCCCAGGGTTTCCGGGACGGGGATGGCGACTCGTGCCATGATGGTGATGAAGAGGGTGCCTAGAAGGAGGTTAAAAAGACGGGCGGTTGCAGGATTCATTTCAAAACATATTTGCTTTTCGAAAAAACTTTATACAATTTGTTAGAAATTTTGTTTTTTTGAGGCATCTTTCAAACCCTAAAGGTAACTTTGTGATGAACATACTTCAATTAGAAGCCACAACCATGCCTTTGCGCGATGATTTTCCACCTGCCGGCAGCGACTACCTGGACGGCGAAAGCGATGGATACGAATACCAGACGGTCTTCGGCGGCTCCCGCCTGGAGAGCACCTATGAAATGGTGCGGCAGTTCCTGGCTGAAGAGGGGTATGAAGATGTCCCGCTGCCCAAGGATGCCGAAGAGCTGAAGCTGTTCCGGCTACCTACGCGCAATAAGCAAATCCTGATGTTTGAAGACAATGGGTATGTGCACAATCCAATAAAAATCCTCTTCCCGCAGGACCGCCGGAAGAGGAGCACTTTGATTCTTTGCCTTCACAACGAGGCAGATCCGCAGCATCTGCTGAAGTTTCACCGGATACTTGAGCGGGTAGCTGCTGCGAAGTCCTCGTAAATCCTTTACTCCAAGCCTTTCAATTTATCAATGCTTACCGCATCAAGGGCTTCGCGGAGTGCACCTTCTTCAATATTTCGCCCCTCTACAGTGATGATGAAACGGTCTTCAGCAATGATGCTCACCTGACCTTTCTTACGCTGACTGTCATACTCTTCGAAGGCTTTGTAGCCGTCAATCATAGTCGTGCGCTCGTATCCGGTGTCCGTTTCTTTGTCAATTTCCACAGAAGTCCAGGCGGCGGCGCTGGCTAAAATCATGGAAACACCAGCGAAGTCGACCACAGAAACTTCCAGAAATTGGTCCCCGTCTGCGTACTCCGCCTGCGCAGTTGACATTTTGAAGCCCATAGCGCCTACCTTTTCTCCGGTATGGGAGGTCCGGTCCATCCCCGCCATGCTTTCCGGCAGCAGGGCTTTAAGCTTACGGAAGTCAACTACGTCCTTAGTTTCACCATCGCCGCCTAGTTGCTTCATGGCATTGCTCATGGCTTCCTCCATAGTTGTAGCGGGGTCGTCGGAAGACGTACCCTCAGAAGAGGAAGAGGCCTCTGTCGCGTTGGTGCCCGCTGAGGTATCCTCATTGCCACCACAGGAGGTCAAAAGACCAGCTGCCAGGAAAAGAAGTGGGAAAATCAGTTTTTGGGTTTGCATAGTAATGGAGTTTTTTTTGTTTAAACACTAAATTTACAAAAATCCCCTACCCGTACCAACTGCTCTCGACAAATACCCTAAGAGTCCAGCGAAGAATAACTTCCCCATTTGATACGGCTCTTTTTACCCCAGCCTTCGTTGCTTACACCGCCTGCCTTAGTACCTAAGTACGGTCTCCGGTGGCCAAAGCCCATAGGCGACGAGACACG